>Ga0208833_1000560_pt1 | contig 9831 bp, 9 predicted proteins | sample DeeseametaMP1788_FD_184181 | JGI IMG/M metagenome (GOLD analysis project Ga0208833, IMG submission 184181) | Marine microbial communities from the Deep Pacific Ocean - MP1788 (SPAdes) | ecosystem: Environmental > Aquatic > Marine > Oceanic | place: North Pacific Ocean | collected 2011-05-03 | reverse complement strand
AAGCAACAGCAAGCTTGGCAGCATGAAAAAAATGCCCAGATAGCTGCATTCGAACAGGCGCAGTTGGGCACGCCATGCGAAAAAGTCGATGACGCTGCACGCTCATACTTAGCGTCTCAAGGCTATGGTCCTGAATACCAGCTTCCAGGCCTTCCCCACCGAACAGGCCACGGCATTGGTCTCGATATCCATGAATGGCCCTACCTTGTTGGTGGCGATAAAACGTCATTGGATGTTGGGATGTGCTTTAGTAATGAGCCTATGCTTGTGCTACCAAATGAGTTTGGCATCCGACTAGAAGATCATTTTTATATGACTAATGAGGGTCCAAAGTGGTTCACCCAACCCAGTGAAAGTATAGATAACCCTTTCAACCTTCCTGAATAATACTTTGATTGAGCACTCAAGAAAGCAATGAATCATTGAATAGTTTCGTACCTAATAAATTTACGAAATACCAATGTAGGTTAATCTGAGTGCTCGATACGGCTCTCTGCCTTTATCGATGTGAAGATCTAAAATTTCGATAGCTCTTTCATGGTTCGGGGGCAGGTATGCCAAACACTCTTCACGAGTTAGGCTAAACGGATTTCTTATAATTTGATAACGATCGAGTTCATAATTGAAAAGTCTAACTGCTTGAGATTGCTGCCCAGCATGAGGGATTTTAATAGTAACTTTAACATTAGCACTACCGCTAAAGCTTGGAGCGGATAAAACGTATAAAACCAAACAGAGCGCTAATGCCTTCATCATATTAACTCCGTGAGCAATTTAAGCAGTGATACTTAAACCACATCGAAGAACGAAGTAAGACTAATTTATCAGGCGGTTTAAGCTGAGATGAGATGGTGCTGCAATTGCAAAAGTTTGAGCGAGTTCTCCTCACGTATTGTGAGGTGGCTATGGTGGTATGTGTCCCTATTCGTGCAACTTGTCCACTTCTTATATTTATAGTTGTATTTTGCATACAACTTTAGATTATCTAATCAATGCTATAATTTCAAGTTATATGACATAGATCACATTTTTGTATATGTAACTAAATATTTCCCGCGTACAAATCACTCTTGCTTTTGAGTCTCTAAATACTCCCTGATAGGAAGACCATTTACATACAACTCCTTTAGCGTAGCTTTACCTTCTAGCACGCTAATTTCCGCATAAACATCCTCAACTTGTTCTCGACGCCATACGGCACGTTCAATATTTGGAGCCGTTTCTTCGGAGGCGTAATAACGGTCAAAGGGTAAGTCGATGTAATGGCCTCTATCCGTGCCCCCCCAGCTGACTTCAACTTCAATGTACTCTTGCCCTGCTTCAGGTTCTTCTGAAACTAGTTGCGTAAAGGTTGCGTAGCCATCTTCATCCTCCGACAGCAATGCGTAGGCCCAGTCACCGCGTTGAAATACCTCTTCGGTCGGAATCGGGTTAGCGTCGACATTGTATGTCAGAGTGACATAGCGGCCACGAAAAGGGTCATAAGGATCTATCGGTTGAGTTTTAAATTTATATACCGTGCCATGGCTTAGAATTTGATTCTGCTCAAAAATCATATAACCAGGAACCGACAGCTGCACGGCAAATAGTGTCAGTAGTAATACTTTTAGATGCTTCATACTTGGCTCTCCTTGGCGTCTTGCTTCTTTTTAAACCAAATATTGGTTCCGATAAAGGCGCTGCCTATAACAATAAATATGACGCCTTTAAACACAAACGGAATGTCGCTATCGAAGAACCTAAATAGCACTAATAAACTGAACCAAATTAAACCGCCATTCAGTAACATCAATCGATTTCGGTTAATGCCTTGGAACATTAGAAGTACTGAACCAATCAAAATGTACAGGTTCGACGCGATGACAAAGACATTTTGATTTTGGTGGATAAAGAAGCCGGTTATTCCGAGTAACACAAAAGCAAAACTCGACAATGCCACCCAGTTTGATACTGACAGTGCCTTTCTGTTTCTTGCCATAAATAATGCCGTAAACAGAATCGATAGCGTGAACAACGCTAGAATGGCGTACTCGTTGAAACGCATTGAGGATTCCGCCTGCCACAAGTTCGACGGCAAGGTACGACCATACCAAGTAAACATTAAACTGATGAAGCCAATAATTAGAATACCCATGCTCGCAGGAGCATTGGTCCAGAACTTTGTGTTTTCTAAACCGAACCACCAATTACCCAGCGCGTAAAATGCACAACCCAAGGCGAGTGTTATATAAATCCCCCAATGGTCGAGTGGCGACATGTAATAACTGCTGCCGTAAACCACAGAAATGGTGAGTCCGATTAAGGCAAACCACAATGACCAATGTAACAATAGCCTACTTTGCTGTTGATATAACTTATAAAGGTATGGCGCCAACGCAATATAGAACAACCAGTAAGGCTCACGCTCTAAACAGCAAAGCCATAAAATAATGCCACTAATGAGCATCAAGGTCGTGGCTGATCGCAATAAATAAATAATCGGCAAACTTAGCAGCAACCAAACCACCAAGAAGCTCTCCAGATCCCCATGGATATGGTAGGTTTGGCTAATCAGCGCAATGCTCGCAGCGACTGCAAACAATAACAGCACGGCACCAGATTCCCGCAAAGCCAACGAGGTTGGCTTATACTGAACTCCGTACCAACACAAGCCTTGGGCAAGCACCAGTGGCAAGAATGACAAAAAGGTTCGCAAACCTGTCCCGAAGTCTTCCCAGTTATGCGCCAATAACAGAATGATGCCGCCACCAATAAGTAAGGCACCCAAAGAAATTAATAGGATATTACTGAGCGCCAGACGTCTTGCATCAGCGTCCTCTTGGCTGGCATAGAGACTAAGGATAGAAGCTTGCGACTCGGATGAGATAAAGCCCTGCTCTTGCCAATCATTTGATTCGCGCTTCAGCCATTGAAGCTGTTCAGTAGTGACAGTTTTCTTGTTCTGATCGTGCTGTGTCATTCAACCTCCTGTGTTTAGCAAACTATAGCACACTAACTTTTATATTATATATCCTTGTTTTTACTTAAAAACCTTGTGGTTGCACCACCCATTAAAAATTAACGGTAATGCGAATCATTATTATTTACATGCAGCTATATCAAGAGTAGAATGTGCCCCCTATTCGAAGTCATTAAAAACAATAGGGTAATGAACAATGAACAACCGTTTAGGATTCAGCCTTGCGGCTGTAGCGCTGAGCGTTTCCGTAGGCTTGCAAGCAAACCAAACCACAACAGCAGACGACACCATCGTCGTCGTCGGTTCTAGAACACCGACTAAGATCAGCGACATTCCCGGCTCAGTCTGGGTTATCGATCGCGCAGGTATCGAGCAGCAATTAGAAACAGGTGCTGATTTGAAAACGATGCTGGGTAAATTAGTACCCGGCTTAGACTTAGCGCCTCAGGGCCGTACTAACTATGGTCAAAACCTTCGAGGCCGTAGTGTTCAAGTCTTAATCGACGGCATTTCTCTGAATAACTCTCGTGGACTCTCACGTCAGTTCGACTCTATCGATCCCTTTAACGTTGAGCGTATCGAAGTCATTTCTGGCGCCAGCAGCCTCTACGGTGGCGGCGCAACTGGCGGTATTATTAATATCATCACCAAGAAAGGCTCCAGCGATGGCGTGGTCATGACGACTCAGCTTGGCGCTTCAAGCAGCTTCAACGGTAGTGATGACTTGAGCAAACGAATCAAGCATTCAATCAGCGATGGTAACGAAGACGTTAAAACCTATTTAGGCTTGGCTTATGAGGAAAACGGTCGCTTTTATGATGGCAACGGCGATGAAATCTTCCCTGACATCACACAAACGGACTTACAAGATAACCGCACCGTCGATATTTTAGGTAGCGTTGATATTAAATTGTCCGATGAGCAGTCATTGGAACTAGGCGCACAAATCTACCGTTCAAACTACACGGGTGACCGCGGTCTTTATTTCCCTAACATTGATGCAGTACCAGTCGGTAGCTTAGCCGACGCAGAAATTCGTGATGGCTTCCGCTCCGACCGCTCACCAGCAACGGATCGAGAAATGCTAAACCTACAATATCACCACGGCGACTTGTTAGGACAAGATTTCTACTTGCAAGCATTCCACCGCAGTGAAGAATCAAGCTTTAGCGCCTTCCCTCGCCCACGTATTCTGCCATCAGAAGGTCGTTACGCCATTGAGTTCGGCACTTCAAAACAAAACACGCAGCTTTCAGGCATGAAAGCCTTATTTGATACTCATATTAGTAACTCTACGCATATCACTTATGGCTTGGACTTCGATCATGAAAAATTTGATGCGGATCAAATGTTCTTTGATCAAGCGACGACCGATGCAACAGGTGGTTTAGTTCAAAATGAATCACGTACTGAACCTCGCTACCCAAGCTATGAAGTTGAAGGTTTGTCTGGATTTATCCAAGCCGACTGGGCTCTTAATGACCACTGGAAGTTGGCGGCAGGCTTACGCCAACAGAACATGGACGTCACCGTTCAGGACTTCGACAAATTCAGCTATAATCCTGTTGGCCAGCGAGTTAGCGTATTAATCCCAGGCGGAAGCAATGATTATGACGCCAGTTTATTCAACGCCAGCATCATGTATAACGCTGGGATCCATCAAAGCTGGTTCCGCTTCAGCCAAGGCTTTGAACTACCTGACCCTGCAAAATACTACGGTAAAAGCCCAGACGTTAATGTTAATGACAATCCCCTCAGCGCGGTTGAAACCGATCAGGCTGAATTCGGCTGGCGCTTTTCTGGCGACAGCTGGCAGGCGCAAAGTTCGATTTACTACTCATGGTCTGACAAAGCAGTGAGCAACGACAGCAATTTAAATGTCGTTGTGGTTGACAATAAAACCCGCGATTATGGTTTTGAAGGTGCTTTCACCAAGTTCTTTGATAAAGGCTTCGAGACAGGAGCAACAGTACACTGGGTTCGCTCAGAGGAAGAAGATGATAGTGGCGACTGGTTAAAACGTGATGTACGTTATGCCTCACTATCGTCTGCTACCGCTTTCTTAGGCTGGACTAACTATGATTATACGGCTCGTTTACAAGCAAACCATGCATTTGATGCCGAAGATGCTTCAGACCGTGAAATCGATGGTTACACGACTTTGGACTTAGCCCTAAGCGCAGAAACCTCTGCGGGCAAACTCAGCTTTGGTATTACTAACTTACTGGATAAACAATATTCAACCGTTTGGGGGCAACGCGCCACAGCCTTCTACTCACCAGCTTACGGTCCTGAGTACTTGTTTAACTTCCAAGGACGTGGTCGTACTTACACAGTAAACTGGACAACGACTTATTAAGTTTCTTTCAGACACAAAAAAGCCCAGCAAATGCTGGGCTTTTAATTGGAACGTCTTAGACAAGTTGTCTTGGGTTATGCAAAGTTTTTCTCTGCAAAGTCCCAGTTCACTAATTCCCAGAAGTTCTTCAAGTACTCTGGGCGAGCGTTACGGTAGTCTACGTAGTAAGCGTGCTCCCACACGTCTACAGTAAGTAGAGGTGTAACGCCTGCATCAGTAATTGGCGTGTCAGCGTTGCTTGTATTTACGATTTCAAGTGAACCTGAAGCGTTTTTCACTAACCAAGTCCAACCTGAGCCAAAGTTACCCGCAGCACTAGCAGTGAATTTTTCTTTAAAGTCTGCGAATGAACCAAAAGCAGCGTTAATGGCATCAGCGACAGAACCTGAAGGCTCGCCACCACCATTAGGGCTTAAGCTGTTCCAGTAGAAAGTGTGGTTCCAAACTTGTGCAGCATTGTTGAACACACCACCTTCAGAAGTACGGATGATGTCTTCTAGCGACTTACCTTCGAAATCAGTACCTTCAATCATCTTATTCAAGTTAGTGACGTAAGCGTTGTGGTGCTTGCCGTAGTGATAATTGATGGTTTCTTCCGAGATATGCGGTGCTAATGCATCACGTCCATAAGGTAATTCTGGTAGTTCAATTGCCATGTTAATCTCCTGATTAATTCACGCTATAAATATAAAGTCCCCATTCTACCACGTTCATTTTATCGACCCAATAGAATATAAGCATCAGAATATTAAGGATTTATATATTACAGGGGCTTTTCACAAACTTTGACATTTATACGCATTCGCTTATTATCAGGTGAACTAATAAATTCTATAACTCAATCTATGAATACACTTGTCTTAATCTGCGCTTTTATTATGGGCTTCTCCATCATGACCGTCGAGCTACTCGGTGGCAAAATTCTGTCGCCCTACTTCGGCGGTAGCGTCTATGTCTGGGGCAGTATCATCACGGTATTTATGCTTGCATTGTCGATTGGCTACCTTGTAGGCGGCAAACTGTCCTTAAAAGAGCCTAACACCCGCAAATATGGTGTGATATTTATAGCAGCATCCTTAACGACCTTGCCACTAGATATTTGGCACTCAGAACTATCGGACTGGGTGTTCATGCAGATAGAAGACCCTCGTTACGGCTCTTTAGTTACCTCAGTCATCTTATTCTTAATACCAACGACTATTATGGGGATGGTCGCTCCTTATTCCGTGCGTTTGTTAGTGGCCAATGCTGAAAGTAGCGGTCAGACCGCTGGATTCCTCTACTTCGTATCCACTCTAGGTAGTGCGCTCGGTACCATTATGACCTCTTTTTATCTCGTGCTATGGTTTGAACTAGATTCGATTTTGTATGGTGTAACCATCGTCTTAGCGGTTGTTGGGTTAATTGCTATGCTATTCCCGAAACCTCTTCCCAAAGCTGAAAAAGCGGAGCTGATTAATGAATAAACTCATATTGACTCTTTTAAGTGCGGGCTTAGTGGCCTTATCTATTGCGCCAATGGACAGCGAAGCGAAAATCGTCGAAGAAGAGCGCTCCTTGTATCAAAACGTTTATATCGTCAAAGAAGTTGGCCTCACTTGCATGCGTTTCCGCAAGAAAAGCCATAACGACCTGAGCCAATCCTGTATTTACGACGAAAAGCCGAAAGACTTGGTGTTTGATTATTACAAACTCGCCATGGGCGCTACTTTCTTCTTAGATGATCCGAAAGATATGTTAGTGATCGGTCTAGGTGGCGGCGTACTGGTCAATCGCTACAAAGAGGTTTACCCCAACGCCAACATCGTTTCGGTTGAAATCGATGAGGTTGTTGCCGAGATGGCAAAAAAATACTTTGATTACACCGACGACAGTGAGCAATACGAAACTCATGTCCGCGATGGTCGAGTCTTTGTGAAGCGAGCGCTGCGTAAAGACAGACGTTTTGACTTTATCCTGCTCGATGCTTTCAACAGCGACTATATCCCTGAGCACATGATGACTAAAGAGTACTTAGAAGAAGTTAAGGGCTTACTCAAGCCTGGCGGCATTATCATGGCCAATACTTTTAGCTCAAGCGCCCTATTCCACCACGAATCGGAAACCTATCATCAAGTATTTGGTGACTTGTACCAGATCCACTTTGAAGACGAAAAGACTAACCGCGTTATCGTGGTCAGCAATGAAGCATTGCCAGAGAAAAAAGACCTGTTACAAAAAGCAAACCATTATAAACCCTTACTCTCGGAGTACGGCGTCGATACGTTAAAAGTCTTCGATGCGATTAGCGATGAAATCAACTGGAACACTGATGCTAAGATCCTAACCGACCAGTACTCGCCAGCGAACTTATTGAAATAAGCTGCTCACCATTAAAGCCTTGTATAACGCAAAGGTACAAAAAAGGCGCCTAATCAGCGCCTTTCTTGTCTTATTTTTCCAAACCTTTTCTTATTGAAATAAGGGTTTTTATTTCTAGGCGAGGCGTAGCAAAGTTTTAATTAACGAGTTTACATAAAGTAAATGAGGCCAATTAATACCTTTGCTACAACAACGCATAGGGATAAAAAGACTATTTCTTTAGAGCTTGGTCCAGATCTTCAAGAATATCATCAATATCCTCAACGCCCACTGACAAACGAACCAAGTTATCCAAAATTCCAATTTCTTGGCGGATCTCATACGGTACAGCAGCGTGGGTCATGATCGCTGGGTGGTTCGATAAGCTTTCAATACCACCCAAGCTCTCTGCCAGAGTAAAGACTTTTAGTTTCTTCATAAACTCATGCGAGTTCTTAGCCGCTTCTTCTTCCGTATCGCCCTTTACCAACACTGACACCATACCGCTAAAGCCTTTCATTTGGCTTTTGGCTAATTCATGCTGTGGGTGAGACTCCAAACCTGGGTAATAAACTTTGTCGATTTGTGGGTGGTTGCTTAGGAACTCAGCCACTTTTTGGCCGTTTTCGTTATGCTGACGCATACGTAGTGCCAATGTTTTCAAACCACGAAGCGCTAAATAGCTGTCGAACGGGCCTTGAATCGCGCCTGCTGAGTTATGCAAGAACGCCATCTGCTCGCGTAATTCATCATTATCACCAACCACTGCAACGCCACCAACGATGTCTGAGTGACCGTTTAGGTATTTAGTCGCTGAGTGCATGACGATATCAAAACCAAAGTCTAAAGGCGTTTGGTTAAACGGTGTGGCGAAGGTGTTGTCGGCGACAGCGATTAAATTGTGCTTCTTAGCGAAGTCAGCAATCGCTTTCATATCAACCACTTTCAGCATTGGGTTTGTCGGACTTTCGACCCAAATCATTTTAGTGTTTGGTTTAAGCGCCTTTTCCAAATTGCTTAAGTCAGACAAGTTCTCGAAGCTAAACTCTAAGTTGGCTGTACGTTTACGAACTTTATCGAATAAACGGAAGGTACCGCCATATAAGTCATCCATCGCGATAACGTGTGAACCAGCGTCTAATAGCTCAAGGATGGTGCTGGTCGCCGCCATGCCAGAAGCAAACGCATAACCCTGCTTACCGTTTTCTAAATCAGCGATACAACGCTCATAAGCCATACGCGTTGGATTCTGGCTGCGCGAATACTCATACCCTGTGTGCTCACCTGGAGATGGCTGAGCGTAGGTTGAGGTAGTAAAGATTGGTGGCATGACCGCGCCTGTAATTGGCTCCGGCTCTTGACCAGCATGGATCACACGGCTGGCAAACTTAAATTTTTTGTCTGACATATAATACCTATTGGTTATATCGTTTAGCTCGTTTTAGCTTGAGAATGACTAGATGCATATAACATCTAGTCATTAAAGCAAATTTCAAGGGTAGGATGAGCTTATTTCACTAAATACGACGTTAAAAATCAGGACGATTCTTTTTGGCGAGCTCTTTTTGATACTGCTTGACCTGTCTAAACAAGCTAAACACCTGTTTATGGAAAGGAATCATCAGCAAAACTCCGATACCCATGATAATCCAAGGGTAATGTGGCCAGCTGAAATGCTCGACTAGAACACCTGAGTTCTTTTCGTTGATTAAGTAGATTTCGTAACCCGCAAACACTACTAACGCCATCCCAACAATATCTAATAATAACAGCCACATAGAGATGTTAGCCGTTGGTGGCGTTAATTGTTTATCCTGACTCATGATAGAAAGCCCTGCTCTTTCATCCACTCATCGTTGTACATTTTCGACAAGTAGCGATTGCCCGTATCACAAATCAGTGTCACAACATTTTTAGGTTCAGTTTGGTCTTGGCAATACTTCAGTGCCGCAGCTACTAAAGTCCCTGTCGAAGAACCACCCATCACGGATTCTTTTAACATCAATTCGCGCGCGGTGTTTAAAGACTCTTTGTCAGTCACGGTATAAGCTTTTGTAAACAAGCTCATGTCACAGATATCAGGAATAAAGTCTTCACCAATTCCTTCAATAACCCAGCTACCCGCTTCGATCATTTCACCCGTTTCATGATAGTGGGTTAAAATTGAACCCTC
>Ga0208833_1000554_pt1 | contig 9904 bp, 10 predicted proteins | sample DeeseametaMP1788_FD_184181 | JGI IMG/M metagenome (GOLD analysis project Ga0208833, IMG submission 184181) | Marine microbial communities from the Deep Pacific Ocean - MP1788 (SPAdes) | ecosystem: Environmental > Aquatic > Marine > Oceanic | place: North Pacific Ocean | collected 2011-05-03 | reverse complement strand
CGATCACGGGCGCGTGCTGGAAGACAAGCCCGCCGCGCTGCCGCCCGGCACCCGCGCGCGGATCGAGGATTTCTTCCGCGAGGTGCCCGCGCGGCGCAAGTTCCTGCGCACCCCGCGCAGCGAGTACGCCGCGTGTCAGGACATCGTCCGCCGTCTCGCGATGGCGCGGCCCGAGGTCGGTTTCACCTTCTCCAATAATGGCCGCCGAAGCCTCCAGCTCCAGCGCGGCGAGTCGCTGCCCGATCGCGTGGTCCAGCTGATCGCGCGCGAGTTGCAGGACAATTCGGTGCCCATCGACCTTGCGCGCGGCGACATGACGCTGACCGGGCTCGCGGGCCTGCCGACCTACAACCGGGGCGTAGCGGACCATCAGTACCTGTTCGTCAACGGACGCCCGGTGAAGGACCGGCTGCTGGTCGGTGCGGTACGCGGGGCCTACGCGGAAATGCTCGCGCGCGACCGGCATGCGGTGCTGGCGCTGTTCCTCGACCTGCCGCCCGAGGATGTCGACGTGAACGTCCACCCGGCCAAGAGCGAGGTGCGCTTTCGCGATCCGCAGGGCGTGCGCGGGATGATCGTCGGCGGACTGCGCGCGGCGCTTTCCACCGGAGACAAGCGCAGCGCGCAGGCCCCCGACGCCTCGGCGATGGCGAAGTGGCAGGCCGAGCCAGTGGTGCCACCCTTATCCCCCTCCCCGTACGGGGAGAAGCCTGCACCCTCTCCATCATGGCACGGCACACCCCACCCCAACCCCTCCCCTCAAGGGGAAGGGCTGCTGCTGCGCGAAGCCTCATTGGCTTTCGGAACTCCGCAAGGCCGGGCGACCGAGGCCGAGACAGTGCCTGAGGAAGCGCGCGAGTTCCCCCTCGGCATCGCGCGCGGGCAGATCGCAAACACCTATATCGTCGCCGAAGCCGCCGATGGGCTGGTGCTGGTCGACCAGCACGCGGCGCACGAAAGGCTGACGCTCGAACGGCTGCGCAATGCCGATGCCGGTGCCGCCGCGTCACGCAGCCAGGCGCTGCTGATGCCCGAGGTGGTCGAATTGTCGGAGGCTGAGTGCGACCGGCTCGAAGCGATCGCCGCCGATCTCGACCGGATGGGCCTCGCGATCGAGCGCTTCGGCCCCGCCGCGATGCTCGTGCGCAGCCTGCCGCACGCGCTGCCCAAGGCCGACCCGCACGCGCTGCTGCGCGACATTGCCGACGATCTGGCGAAGAACGGGATCGACGGTTCGGGCGAGGGCGGCGGCTCGCTCCTCCTGACCGAGAAGATCGAATACGTCCTCGCGACCATGGCGTGCCACGGATCGGTCAGGGCAGGACGCACGCTCCGCGTCGAGGAAATGAACGCGCTGCTCCGCGAAATGGAGCGCACCCCCCGCTCGGGCCAATGCAACCACGGCCGCCCGACCTGGGTGAAGCTGTCGATGGAAGAGGTCGAGAAGTTGTTCGGGCGGCATTAGTGGCGCTTGGCTGGATCGCTCTGGCGTCTGCTTTTCGAAGCTATTTAGCTAAAAAGGGATCGTCGGCAATCGACGCCATCGCGGAGGTTGCCTCGTTGCACGTTGCCGGATCGGGGGCTTCTATTTATATTCGGCAGATGGACGCGGCCCGCAAATTGTATTGCCATCTTCGGTACGATTTGAAGATACAGTATCTCTTGCCGATCCTTCTGATTGTGCCGGTGCTGATTGTCTTCTGGCGCGACCCCTTCGACACATATTCAGAAGCTGGCACTCCGGTTACTGCCGAAATCACGAAATTGAGTGTGGGGTGGAACAGGTACCAAGGTAAGACACCCGGGCTCGAGCTTTCGGCTTCCACCTCGGAGGGTGCCATGGGGACAAAGATTGTTCTGCCGAAAGACGTGGCTGGGTGCAAAGTGGGTGACGAGATTCACGCTGAGCAGGTCGGGCTTAAGTTGTATCTGCAGCCTGCACCTTGCGTGACCACACCCGATCCATAACCCGCGCCTCAGTCGACGTCGTCTTTCCACCCTAAACCAGACGTACCCGGCTAATGACACAGAGCCTCGAAGCGACCGACGGCCCCAGCAGACCAGAAAGCGGAGCCCGCCCTTGCTCTCGCGGCTCGAAAATGGTCTGTCATCCAACACATTAGATAAAATGTTCGGGGGAGACATTGATGCGTTTGGGGATGGGGTTCGCAGTATCGCTGGGGTTGATCGCTGCGCTGGGGGTTGCGGGCTGTTCGGATGAGCCGGGACGTTCCGAGGCCAAGGACCGGGCCGATGCCGAAGCCGTAGCGCAGGTGATCGCGCAACAGACCCCGCCGCCGGTCGAGCTGGCGCTTCAGCCGATCAATTATCAGGACATCTCCAGGAACAGCGCGATGGAGGGGGCAGGGTGCTCCTTCACGCCGGGTGGCGAGGAAGACCCCTTCGCGATCCTGGGCGACAGCATGGGCTTCGTGAAATTCGAAGGCAGCATCCAGCGGCTCGCCGCCGATGCGGGCAGCAAGGAAGGCCCCTTCGGAACGCGAGTGAAGTACGACGGGCGCGATTATTCGCTGCGTGTGTCGATCGACGAAGCCGCGAAAGAGGATGGCGAGGGCGACAACAACTGGGTCGCGCCCGCGACGCTCTCGATGCTCGATGGTTACGACCGGGAAGTGGCGAACAGCGAAGGCCGCGTCGCCTGCGGCGGGTGAGTTAACCCGCCGGGGCTTCGGGATCGCGCACGCGGATGATGCCGTTGCCCACCATCGTCATCACCGGTTCGCCGTGCTGGTTGAAGGTGGTCTGACGGGTCTTGGTAAAGCCCATGTGCGGCTTCGACTTCGATTGCCGCTTCTCGATCAGCTCCGATTCCACGCGCAGCGTGTCGCCCGGATAGACCGGTTTGATCCAGCGCAATTCGTCGATCCCCGGCGACCCGAGCGACGCCGCTTCCTGCGACGAGAAGTGTTCGACCATCATCCGCATGGTCATCGCGCAGGTGTGCCATCCGCTGGCCGACAGCCGCCCGAAATAGGTCTGCGCGGCTGCCTCGTCGTCGAGGTGGAAAGGCTGGGGATCGTACCTGGAGGCAAAATCGATCACCTCTTCGCGGGTGACCTCGTAATGGCCGAAAGACGCCTTTGTGCCGACTTCCAGATCCTCGAAATACTGCATGGGTAGTGCCCTCGGGTGGTCAGAGGAGTGCGCGTAGCAGCATCCAGATTCCCATGGCAATCATCGCGAGGTTCTCGGTCAGCGAAACGAAGCCCAAGGGCACGTTGCTCCCCCCGCCGACGCAGGCGCACTTGATCTCGCGCTTCTGCACATAGACCGCGTAGAACACGCTCACCGCGCCGACCGTACCGATGAACAGCGCGACGGGGATCGACAGCCAGGGCAGCAGGTGCCCCGCCATCAGCACCGCGGCGAGCGCTTCGAGATAGGGGTAGGCGTAGGCGTACGGCACCCATCTGCGCCCCAGCAGGTCGTAGCCGACGAACATGGTCGAGAATTGCTCGACATCCTGCAGTTTGAGCATGGCGAGCATCGCCATCGAGAACGCGACGAACCATTCGATCGTGCGGACCGAAAATCCGTCGAGCAGCCCCAGGCTGAGCGTCACCGCCAATGCCGCCGCGACGGCGAATACCGCCAGCACCGGGCGATAGCTGGTCTCGTCCGGGTCCTTCACCGGCTTGTCGAAGAACTTGCGCAGATCGTCGTGCCCGCCGATCCGCTCACCATTGATGAAAGTCTGCGGGGTGGTCTTTACGTCATGCTCGGCCTTGAACGCGTCGGTCTCTTCCCGCGTGGTGAGATGGTGGTCCTCCACCGTGTAGCCATTGCTTTCGAGCAGCGCCTTGGACTTGATGCCATACGGGCACACGTGCTTGTCCATCACCATGCGGTAGAGTTTTGCAGTCTTTGTCATAACGGCTCAGGTATACCCCCCAGGGGTATATTTCAACCTGCCCGGAACTCGGGCACCTTACCTTCCGAACCCAGGTCCGGGATGATCCGGTAGCGGGCGAGAATGAAGCTGAAGAGGCCGAACAGCAGCAGGCCGATCGCGGTGATGGTGAACCATATGCCGTTATCGGCGAGGCTGGCCACGGCATCGCCAATGGTCTTCACCTGATCGCTGCCCTTGGACATGAATCCGGCGCCGACCAGCGACCACCCGATGACCACGAACACCACAGCACGCGCGAGATATCCCGCCCCGCCGATCCAGCGGGTGAAGTCGGGGGCCTGCGGGCTGATGCGGTTCATGAAGCTGCCGGTGATTCCCTTCTTCGCCTGGTTGAACGCGGCAATGAAGAAGGTGAGACCCAGCAGGCCGATGAGGACTCCTCCGAACTCGATGCCCAATACGCCGGCTGCAGCCTCCTGCGCGCCGCCGCCACCCGAATTCCTGTCGGTCGCGAACTTGAAGGCGGACCATGACAGCGCGAGGTGGCCGATGGCGCTGCCCGCATGCCCGATGCGCTTGCCCCAGCCTTTGGCGTCCGACCCTTCGTTCTCGATATCGAACAGCGGAGAGCAGAAGCGGAACAGGGCATAGCCGAACAGGCCAAAGACCATGATCCACAGGATCGCGATGCCCGCCGGGAAATCCTCGATCGCCTTGAAGATGCCGGCCGTACCCTCGGCAATGCGCCCCGCGCTGGTCAGCGCGATCAGGCCCACCACGGTATAAAGCACCGCGCGGCTGAAATAGCCCACACGCACCAGCCAGCTGAATTTTTCGGACTTGTCGACCACGAACATCTCCCCTTGGTTCTCATCGCCAACGGAGCAGATGCGCTATTGTGCCCGGACTTGAGTGCCGGACCTAAGTTATTGCGAGATTTACCGAACCGGCTTCGACCTCGGCGCTGGCACGGCGGCTGAGCGTACCGCCCGGCGTGGATACCCGGTCGAGGACGAGGAAATCGGTCCGCCAGCTTTCGGGCGTCACCTCGCAGACGCCGTAGCCGCGCTGGTCGTTGATGAACTTGAGCTGCGGGTTCTCGGCCAGGATCCGATCGCTGCCCGGGCGCATATCCTGCCCATCGCCGCCGCTGCTGACCGAAGTGAGCACGCATTCGACCCCGACCGGCGTCTCGTCGGACATCAGCAGACCCGCGTAGTTCTGGTGTTCGTCCCCGGTCAGAACCACGGCGTTGTCCACCTTGGCGAGCCGCTTCATCAGCCGTTCGCGCGGGGTGTTGTAGCCCGCCCAGCTGTCGAGATTGTACATCACCTCGGGCTGGTCGTCGTAGGTGCGCCGGTTGAGCGGCATCATCATGATCTGCTGCGCGATGCAGTTCCAGCGCGCGTCCTTGCGCATCAGGTTTTCGTCGAGCCACTTTTCCTGCGCTGCGCCCAGCACGGTCGCGTTGCGGTCGTACACGCCTTCGCATGGGGTCACGCCCCAACGATCGTCGCACGGCTGGTTCGACCGGAAGCTGCGCGTGTCGAGCACGCTGATCGACGCCAGATCGCCGAAAGCGAACCGGCGGTTTGCCAGCGACAGCGGGCCGTGCGGCAGCGCGCGGCGGCGCACGGGCATATTTTCGTACCACGCCTGCATCGCCGCCTGACGCCGGAGGGCGAAGACTTCCTGCGGGATGGTCGGGTCCTGCGCGTAATCGTCAACCCAGTTGTTCTGCACCTCGTGGTCGTCGAAGCTTTGCAGGAACACCTGCGAGGATCGCGCCGCTTGCAGATCGAGGTCCATCAGGTACTGCGCATAGTGCTGGCGGTAGTCGTCGAGCGAAATGACCTCGCGCAACCGATGCTCGCGCACCTTGGGTACGGGCAGCCGCTCGGGCCCGTAATTATAGTCGTACGAATATTCGTAGATGAAATCGCCATAGTGGTAGACGAAGGCGAGATCGTCTTCCGCGATGTCGCGATAGGCGGTGTAGAAGCCACTCTCGTAATGCTGGCAGCCGCATACGCCGAAGCGCAACTGCGAGACGGCGGCACCGGCCGCAGGCAGCGTGCGCGCACGGCCGGTCAGCGAGCGGTCGGAGCCGACCGTGAAGCGATACCAATAGGGGCGATCGGGCTTGAGGCCGGAAACTTCGGCGTGAACGCTATGGCCCAGCTCGGGCCGGGCCAGCTCGGTGCCTTTGGCGACGATCGTGCGGAAGTGATCATCCTCGGCAACCTCCCAGTCGACAGGGAGGGCGGACATCGGCACGCCCCCGTGCGGTTCGAAAGGCTCGGGTGCCAGGCGCGTCCACATCACGAACCCGTCGCTCGCCGGATCGCCCGACGCGACCCCCAGCTTGAACGGGTATTCGCGGAACCAGCTCTGCGCGAGCAGAATGGCAGGAGACGAAAGCGTCGCCACGGCGGCGCCTGCGGCGGTGGAGCGGATAAGCGCGCGACGGGTGATCATGTTTCGGGCCCTATGATTTTGCCGTGACAGTAGCGTGTCAGCGAATGCCGGTCACACGTTGAACTTGAACATCATGATGTCGCCATCCTGCACGAGGTATTCCTTGCCCTCCTGCCGCAGCTTGCCGGCTTCCTTCGCCCCGGCTTCGCCGCCCAGCGCGATGTAATCATTGTAGGCGATGGTTTCGGCGCGGATGAAGCCGCGTTCGAAATCGGTGTGGATTTCGCCCGCCGCCTGCGGTGCCTTGGCACCTGCGGGAAAGGTCCACGCGCGCGCTTCCTTCGGGCCGACGGTGAAGAAGGTCTGCAGGCCGAGCAGCTTGTATCCGGCTCGGATAATCTTCGCGAGGCCGCTTTCTTCAAGGCCCAGCTCGCCAAGATATTCGGCGCGGTCTTCGGGTTCCATCTCGACCAGCTCGGATTCGATGGCGGCGGAGACGACGACCGACTGCGCACCTTCGGCTGCGGCCTTCTCGGCGACCAGCTTCGACAGGGCATTGCCCTCGGCTGCGTCTTCCTCGGCCACGTTGCACACGTAGAGCACCGGCTTGGCGGTCAGCAGCTGCGCCTGTTCGAACAGGCGCGCTTCCTCGTCGTCACCCGGTTCGACCAGACGCGCGGGCTTGCCATCCTTGAGGAAGTCGAGCGCCTGACCGAGCACGGATGCAAGCGCCTTGGCTTCCTTGTCGCCACTCGTTGCGCGGCGCTTCGCGTTCTCGACCCGCTTCTCGACGCTTTCGAGGTCGGCCAGCATCAGCTCGGTCTCGACCACCTCGGCGTCGGCGATCGGATCGACCTTGTTGTTCACGTGCTGGATGTCGTCATCCTCGAAGCAGCGCAGCACGTGGACGATGGCGTCCACTTCACGAATATTGGCGAGGAACTGGTTGCCCAGGCCTTCGCCCTTGCTGGCGCCCTTCACGAGGCCCGCAATGTCGACGAACGCCAGCTGCGTGTGGATGATCTTGGCGCTCTTCCCGATGGCGGCGATCTTGTCGAGCCGGTCGTCGGGCACCGCGACCTGGCCCACGTTGGGCTCGATCGTGCAGAAGGGATAATTCGCGGCCTGCGCGGCCTGCGTTTGCGTGAGGGCGTTGAAAAGCGTCGACTTGCCGACATTCGGCAGGCCTACGATACCGCATTTGAAACCCATGATGATCCTTGGTCGGGGTGGGGATGGAGTTGGCGCCGCTGGTAACGCCCGCACCCGCCGCTGCCTAGTCCGATGTTTCCTCGGCGCGGGCGCCGTCGGCGTCTGCGAACACGCGCAGGCGGTGCATCTCCTTTTGCACGTACCACAAGGCGAACACATCGTAGAGCGCATGGGCCAGCATCACCGTCAGCAGCGATCCGGTGATCCAGAAGACGCAGCCGAACACGACGCCTATGGCAAAGATGATCGCAGCAATCAGCGGTCTGGCGAAATGGACCACCGCGAACAACGCGGCTGCAATTGAGATGGCAAGCGGCATGCCGACATAGTCCGCCGCCAGCGTCTGCACGCCGCCCCGAAACAGCGCCTCCTCGCCGATACCCGCGCCCAGAGACACCCACACGATGGCCGGGAAGGGCAGGGGCTTTTCGAGAAAGGCGAAGTTCTTCGCCTGCGTTCGCACGAGGTATTCGGAGACTTTCGGCAAACCGTAATACACCGCCGCCGCCACCGCGACGAGAACGCCCGCGAGCAGTGCTCCGTTGGCAAGCTGGTCGATTCCGAAGGTGACGAAAGACTGGGGAGGGCGGCCGGAGATCACCCATAGCCCCAGGCCGATTGCCGCGAAGAACAGCGTTTGCCCGGTCAGCAATAACAACAGCGTCGCCCGGCCCGGCATGGCAGGCCTCAATCCTGCATCCTCAACGCGACATCGTTCATGAAGCGCGCATCGTCGCCCTCGGCGAGCCACTGCGCCTCGCTCGCCATGGCGCCCAGCATGCCAGCGAGATCGTCCATCTCCGCCTTCGCGAAATTGCCGAGCACGTGGCCGGTCACCCGGTCCTTGTGCCCCGGGTGCCCGATCCCGATCCTCACGCGGCGGAAATCTGGACCGAGGTGCTGGTTGATGCTGCGCAGACCGTTGTGCCCGGCGAGCCCGCCGCCCATCCGCACCTTCACCTTGAAAGGCGCAAGATCGAGCTCGTCATGGAAGACGGTCAGCGCGTCGGGCTCCAGCTTGTAGAACCGCAATGCCTCAGCAACCGCGCGGCCGCTTTCGTTCATGAACGTCGCCGGTTTCAGCAGCAGTACCTTCTCGCGACCGATGCGGCCTTCCTGAACCCAGCCCTGGAACTTCTTCTGCACCGGCCCGAAATCATAGCTTTCGGCGATGACGTCGCACGCCATGAAGCCGACATTGTGCCGGTGAAGCGCGTAGCGCGGTCCAGGGTTTCCGAGGCCGGTCCAGATCTGCATGACCGGGCCTTACGGCCTCGGAATCGAAACGTCACCCCGACACTCGGTAACGCAGCCGATTGCAGCTCCAGTCGAACAGGCCGATCTTCTCGCCATCCAGCGTCGTCTTGACCAGCGCGTACTGCCGATCATACGCATCCGGCTTCAAGCGTTTACGGATGTCGGACTTCAGAAGCCTTGCGCTTTCCACGTAACCGTCGAGCGCGGCATCGACGATCGCGTTTCCGCTCGGGACGAAATCGGCGCGCTGGCGGTGATAGAAATATTCGCACAGAACCGCGGGATCGACGCCGATCTCTCCCGCATAGGTCACGGCATAATCCTGGTCGTCCATCGCGGCATCGTTCGATGGCGACTGCGCCAGCGATGCACTTATGGCCAGGTTCGCGAGCACTCCGGCAATCCAGAAATTCCGCATGGCATACCTTTCATGAGGTCGCCTCGACGCTACCAAGCAGACCTGCGCGGTACAAATGACAAAGCTTGTCAGCCACGCAGTCTTGGCAAACAAAAACGCCGGACCTCGCGATGAGGCCCGGCGTTCCGGAAATGCAGAAAAGGGCGGCTTATTCGCCGTCGACCACCTGGTCGTCTTCGCCTTCGACCGTGTCGGCCTTCTGTTCGATGACTTCGGTCTCGGTGACCTCATCGGAGCCTTCGCCTTCGGCCTTCTTCAGCGCCGACGGGGCGACGAAGGTGGCGATGGTGAAGTCGCGATCGGTGATCGCGGACTCGCTGCCGCCGGGCAGTTCGACTTCGCTGATGTGGATCGAGTCGCCGACGTCCTTGCCCTTGACGCTGATCGTGATCTCGGACGGGATCTTGTCCGCATCGCAGACCAGTTCCAGCTCGTGACGCACGATGTTGAGCACGCCGCCCTTCTTGAGGCCGGGCGAAGCTTCTTCGTCGACGAATACGACGGGGACGCTCACATCCACCTTGGCGCCCTTCGACAGGCGCAGGAAATCGACGTGTTCGGGGCGGTCGGTCACGGGGTGCAGCGACACATCCTTGGGCAGGGTGCGCACCTTCTTGCCGCCAACCTCGATCTCGATGATCGAGTTCATGAAATGGCCGGAATCGAGCTGGCGAATGAGTTCGCGCTCTTCGATGTGGATCGGGGGGGGTTCTTCCTTGCCGCCA
>Ga0208833_1000547_pt1 | contig 9995 bp, 10 predicted proteins | sample DeeseametaMP1788_FD_184181 | JGI IMG/M metagenome (GOLD analysis project Ga0208833, IMG submission 184181) | Marine microbial communities from the Deep Pacific Ocean - MP1788 (SPAdes) | ecosystem: Environmental > Aquatic > Marine > Oceanic | place: North Pacific Ocean | collected 2011-05-03 | reverse complement strand
GGAGGAACCCATGCCTGCCGTCACCGTCGACGACCTCACCGTCCTGCCCCGCCTGCGCACCCCCGGCCTCGGCGACCAGCCGCGCCCGGTCTGGCAGCTGACCACCGCCCCCCAGGGCTACGAGGGAGAGGGCTTCCCGGTGCGCCGGGCCTTCGCCGGTCTCGACCTGCGCGCCCTGGACCCGTTCATCATGATGGACCAGATGGGCGAGGTGGAGTACGCGCCCGGCGAGCCCAAGGGCACCTCCTGGCACCCGCACCGCGGCTTCGAGACCGTCACCTACATCATCGACGGCACCTTCGACCACCAGGACTCCCACGGCGGCGGCGGGACCATCACCAACGGCGACACCCAGTGGATGACCGCGGGCAGCGGCCTGCTGCACATCGAGGCCCCGCCGGAGTGGATGGTCACCCAGGGCGGTCTCTTCCACGGGATCCAGCTGTGGGTGAACCTCCCGCGCGACGCGAAGATGAGCGCCCCGAAGTACCAGGACATCCGCTCCGGCGAGGTCCGGCTGCTCAGCACCCCCGACGCGGGGGCCCTGGTGCGGGTCATCGCCGGCTCGGTCGACGGGCACGCGGGCCCGGGGTCGACGTACACCCCGATGACGCTGGTGCACGCCACCCTCGAGCCTGGCGCGCGGCTCGAGCTGCCCTGGGAGGTCGAGCACAACGCGCTGGTCTACGTGCTCAACGGCCAGGGCACGGTGGGCACCGACGGGCGCCCGATCCGCACCGGCCAGGCGGCCGCGATGGGCGCGGGGGACTACCTCACCCTGACCGCCGACGGCGCCCAGGAGACCCGCAGCCCGCGGATGGACGTGATCGTCGTGGGCGGCCAGCCGATCCGCGAGCCGCTGGCGTGGGCCGGACCGTTCGTGATGAACACCAAGGCCGAGGTGCTGGAGGCCTACCAGGACTTCCAGCGCGGCTCGTTCGGGCAGATCCCCGGCTGAGGTCCTAGAGCTCCTTGCGGAAGAACGCCTCGGCGTAGGGGTTGTCGTTGTAGCGCTCGACCTCGCGGTAGCCCGCCGCGGCGTACATCGACAGCGCCTCGCCGAGCGTGCGGTTCGTGTCGAGGACGACCGTGCGGTGCCCGAGCTCGACCGCGAGCTCCTCCAGGGCGGTGAGCACCCGTCGTCCGAGCCCCAGTCCGCGGTACGCCGGGTCGACCCACATCCGCTTGACCTCGGCCGCGCCCTCGGGGCTAACGACCGGGCGGACGCCTCCCACCGCGGCGGGCGCGCCGTCGACGGTCGCGAGGAGGTAGTGCCCTCCGGGGTCCACGAGGTCGTCGGGCCCGGAGACGGTGAAGCCGCTCGGGAAGCGCTCGTCGAGCTCGGCGACGTAGCGGCCCACCAGGGCCAGGACCTGCGGGTCCTGCGACGTACGCCGCTCGAGCCGCACCTCGGGCGCGGGGGACCGGTCGGGTGCTGCCATGCGGCGACCCTAGCGATCCCCGCGCACGGGGGGAGAGGCTGCGGAGATGCGGTGGCGATGCGGTGGAGATGCGACGAGCCCCTGACCCGGAGGTCAGGGGCTCGTGCTCGTGGGGTGAGCGACGGGGCTTGAACCCGCGACCCTCGCGACCACAACGCGATGCTCTACCAGCTGAGCTACGCCCACCACGGACCCGGCGGAGCCGGACCGGGGACGAGTGTAGGGGACTAGGACGCGGGCGCCGAATCCGAGGCCGCGCCCTGCGCTGCGGTGGTCTCACCGGTCAGTCCCGTGAGGGAACCGCCGTGCCGACCGGCGATCTCGCGGGCGGTGTCGGTGTCGGGGCCGGGCTGCGGCACGAACACCGCCTCGCGGTAGTAGCGCAGCTCCTCGATGCTCTCCTGGATGTCGGCCAGGGCGCGGTGGTTGCCCCGCTTGTCGGGGGCGGCGTAGTAGGCCCGGGGGAACCAGCGGCGCGAGAGCTCCTTGATCGAGGAGACGTCGACGATCCGGTAGTGCAGGAACCCCTCGAGCGTGGCCATGTCGCGGGCCAGGAAGGCCCGGTCGGTGGCGACGGTGTTGCCGGCCAGTGGCGGGCGGCTGCCGTCGGGGCAGTGGGTGCGGATGTAGTCGAGCACCTGCCGCTCGGCGCCGGCCATGTCGACGCCGTCGGCGAGCTCCTCGAGCAGCCCGGACTTCTCGTGCATCTCACGCACGAAGGGCACCATCTGCTCCAGGGCGGCGTCCGGCGGCTTGATGATCACGTCGACGCCCTCACCGAGCACGTTCAGCTCGAAGTCGGTGACCAGCGCCGCGACCTCGATGAGGGCGTCGGCCCCGAGGTCCAGGCCGGTCATCTCGCAGTCGATCCACACGAGTCGGTCCGTCATGGATCGACACCCTACGCGCCGGTCGCGGCGGGGGCTCCGGCCGCACCAGCGGCCTCTCAGCCGTCCCTCAGACCGTCCCCCTAGGCTCGATGGCGTGAAGGGACGTGTCGTGGGCTGGCTGGTGCTGGTCACCAGGCTCGTCGTGGGCGGAGTCTGGATCGTCGCCGGTGCCCTGAAGATCCCCGACCCCGCGTCGAGCGTGCAGGCCGTGCGCGCCTACCGCCTGCTGCCGGAGGCGGTCGTGCCGACCGTGGGGCAGCTGCTCCCGGTCGTCGAGGTGGTCGTGGGGCTGGCGCTGGTCGTGGGCCTGTTGACACGCACCATGGCGCTGGCGTCGGCGGTCCTGTTCGTCGCCTTCATCATCGGGATCGCGAGCGCCTGGGCGCGCGGGCTGACCATCGACTGCGGGTGCTTCGGCGGCGGGGGCTACGACCCCGACGCCGCCGAGAAGTACCCCTGGGAGATCGCCCGCGACGCCGCCCTGCTGGCAGGGTCGCTGTTCGTGGCGGCCGCCGGCCACCGGGGCCGGTGGGCCCTGGACCACGTGCTGTTCCGTCGTACGCCGCTGGAGAGCTGAAGGAGAACCATGTCGAAGAAGAACCGCGCCGAGGATCGGGCCGCCCGTGCCGCCGAGGCCCGCGCCGCGCAGCAGCGTGCCGAGCGGCGCCGCACGATCCGGATGGCCACCATCGTGGCCGCCGGCATGGCGCTGGTGGTCCTCGTCGGGTTCCTGCTCACCCGCGCCCTCGACACCAGCACCGACGTCTCGGCGGCCCCCGCGGGCGCCAGCGAGCACGGCGTGACGGTCGGCGACCCCGACGCCCCGCACACCGTGGTCGTCTACGAGGACTTCCTCTGCCCCTTCTGCGGTGAGCTCGAAGGTGCGACCCGCGACGACTTCGAGCGTCTCGCCGAGGAGGGCGAGCTGCTGGTGGAGTACCGCCCCTTCAACCTCCTCGAGCGCATCAGCGACTACAGCCCGCGGGCGGTCAACGCCTTCGCCGTGGTCCTGGAGGAGTCCGGCCCCGAGGTGGCCAAGCGCTACCACGACCTGCTCTTCGACAACCAGCCGTCCGAGTCGGGTCCCTTCCCCGACAATCAGGACCTGCTCGACCTCGCGGTCGAGGCGGGCGCCGAGGAGGACGAGGTCTCCGAGGGCATCCTCGAGGTGACCATGCGCGACTGGGTCGACGACGCCACCGCCGCGGCGATCGAGGCCGGCGTGCAGGGCACCCCGACGGTGATCCTCGACGGCAAGGTCGTCCAGGGCCAGCCGCAGGACATCCTCGACGCCGTGCTCGAGGCGACGGCCTGACCCGCGTGCCCGTCGACCCCGCCTTCATCGCCGGCCTGCCGAAGGCCGAGCTGCACGTCCACCACGTCGGCTCGGCCTCCCCGCGCATCGTCTCCGAGCTCGCGCGGCGCCACCCCGGCACCGTGCCGGAGGACCCCGAGGCGCTGCGCCGCTTCTTCGAGTTCCGCGACTTCGCGCACTTCATCGAGGTCTACCTCGCCGTCGTCGACCTGGTGCGCACCCCCGAGGACGTGCGGGTGCTGACCTACGAGGTGGCGCGCGAGATGGCGACCGAGCAGTCGCTGCGGTACGCCGAGCTCACCTGCACCCCCTACACCTCCGTGCGCCCGCACGAGGACGGGGTGGGGATGCCCATCGAGGCCTACACCGAGGCCCTGGAGGACGCCCGGGCCGCCGCCGAGCGCGACTTCGGGCTCGTGCTGCGCTGGATCTACGACATCCCCGGCGAGTCCGGGCTGCCCGCGGCCGACGCCACGCTGGACTTCGCCCTGCACCACGCCGGGGACGGGCTCATCGGGTTCGGCCTCGGCGGTCCCGAGATCGGCGTGCCCCGGCCGCAGTTCCAGCCGCACTTCGACGCGGCACGCGCCGCCGGGTTGCGCTCGGTCCCGCACGCCGGTGAGACGACGGGGCCGCAGACGGTCTGGGACGCGCTGCACCTGCTCGGTGCCGAGCGGATCGGCCACGGCACGAGCGCCGCACAGGATCCTGCGCTGCTCGAGCACCTCGCGGCCACCGGCGTACCGCTGGAGGTGTGCCCGTCCTCCAACCTCGCCACCCGCGCGGTCGCGACGCTGGAGGAGCACCCGCTGCCGCGCTTCGTCGAGGCCGGTGTCACCGTCGCGATCGCCTCCGACGACCCGCCGATGTTCGGCACCACCCTCAACCGGGAGTACGAGCTCGCAGCCGCCCTGCTCGGCCTCGACGAGGAGGGCGTGCGGGAGCTGGCGCGCACGTCGGTGCGGGCCAGCTTCGCCCCCGACGACGTACGCCGGCAGCTGCTCGCCGCGATCGACGACCACACGTGAACGTCTGAACCGGTGGCGCCACCTCGGCCGAAATCCGGCCGGAGGGCGAGGAGCTGGGGCAAGATGACGGGGCCGCTCGGGCTGCATCCCCCACCCCCGACTCGTGCACCGGAGGTCCAGTGCCCGACGCTCCGCGCACCCCACACCCCGCTGCGGACCCCTGGTTCGCCCGGCTGCGTCCGCACCGCAGTGAGGACGAGACCCTGGACCTGCTGCTCGCCGAGGCGGCCTCCCAGCTCGGCTGCGGGGTGGCGGCCATCCTCATGGTGCGCGAGCAGACCCGGGAGCTGGAGTACGTCGCGCTCCACGGTGACGCAGGGACCCGGCGGCTCCTGCACACCCATCTCCCCGACGACTACGTCCTGTCCCAGGTCGAGGCAGCCGACATGATCGGACGGGTGCGGCACCTCAGCGCCGAGGCGCGTGCCGGCGCCGGGTTCGTGCCTCCGGGCGAGCCGAGGACGTCGCCGGAGGCCTGGCATCCCGACGACCTGCTGATGGGGGTGCTCAGGAGCGGCAGCCAGCTGCGCGGCCTGGTGCTCGTGGACGAGCCACTGAACGGCAAGGTGCCGACCGACCGGGTCAAGGCGCGGCTCCACGACTGGGTGGTCGCGCGGGGCGCGGAGATCCTCGACTCCGACGAACGACGGCGTCGTGAGGAAGAGGAGCACCTCGCCGGAGCGGCCGCCGAGATCGTCGGTCTGATGCGGGCGCAGCTCGGCTCACCCACGGACCTCGCTCAGGCGTGCCTGGAGGTGCTCCGGGTCGCGCTCGACGCCCGGGTCGTCGTCGCGCACGTGGTCGAGGAGGACTCGTGGCGGCGGATCTCCGGTCGGATCGCGGTGCCGGACGGCGAGGAGCGGGCGGTCTGGGCCTCGGCCCTACCACTGGTCGATCAGCTGGCGCGGGAGCGCGCGGTGGTCGTCAGCGGTGAGGCCCGCATGCTCGGCCCGACGGCCTGGACAGGACCACTGGCCGAGGTCGTGGGACCGTGGACACGACGCGAGGGCTCCCCACAGATGGTGGTGCTCCCGCTGGCGCACGACCTCGAGCTGCTCGGCCTGGCCGTGGTCACGCGTGACCAGCGGGCGCGGCAGTGGACGGACATCGAGATCGCCATGGCGCGACAGGTGGCCACCGACCTGGGCCGCATCATCGGGACCGGGGACTTCACCCGCAGCGCCCTGGACGGGGCGGCGATCCGGGCGACGCCCGTGGTGGTGGCCACCGAGCCCGCCTCAGGAGAGCCGACGTCCTAGGAGGAGCGCGGGGAGCTCGCCGCTCGCCGGGGGCCGATCGCCCGCTCGCCCGTCGGTCCGAGGTCGCACCGTCGCGCGAGGTCGGTGTCGGGGCGCCCTGACTCGTGACCCACTAGGGTCGGACCATGTCCGAGGCACCTGCCGCACCGGCCCCCGACGTCCGTCCGGGCAAGTCGGCGCGCACGCGGGCGGCCCTGCGGGACATGGCGCTCAAGCACTTCGTGGAGCACGGCTTCGACCGGGCCAACGTCCCCGCCATCGCGGCCGAGTGCGGGGTCACCGAGCGCACCTTCTACCGTCACTTCGCCACCAAGGACGAGGTGCTCTTCGGGGACCTCACGACCCGGCTGGAGTGGTTCCGCTCGGCGCTGCGGCGACGCCCGGCCGAGGAGGACCTCCTGGACTCGGTACGCCGCTCCCTCACCTCGGCGCCCATCGACCTGCGCCTGATGGTCGAGATCGCCCGGCTGCGCTCGGAGCTGCTCAGCGCCGAGCGCATCGAGCGGGTCTTCCGCGACCGCCAGGGGGCGATGGCACGGGAGGTCCGCGAGGTGCTCGTCGAGCGCGGCGTGGACGACCTCGTCGCCGCCGTGCGGGCCGAGGTCGTGGCGGGTGCGGTCTTCGCCGCCCTCGGGGTGTGGACCGAGGGCCCGGGCCCGCACGACGTGGCCGCCCTGGGCCGGTTGACCACCGAGGCGCTGGAGCAGGTGCGCCCCGCACTCCAGCCCTAGCTGCCCTGCCTCACCCGGCGGACGTGGTGCCCCGGCACTGGTACTTGCTGCCCTCGAGGGCCTTCCACGTGCTGCCGGTCCACTGGATGAAGCGCCAGCAGTCGCCGATCCGCTTGGCGCTGACCTTCTGCGGGGAGTGCAGGCCGTTGCTGGTCCACCCGTCGACCGACCCCATCGCCTTGATCAGGGTCTCGCGGTTCAGATCGCCACCGAGGCTCGCGGCGCGCTGGACGAACAGTCGCGTCGCCGACCAGGCGAAGAGCCCGAAGAACCCGGGGTCGCTGCCCGGGCTGACCCGTTCCAACCACTGCAGGTAGAGCTGCATCTCGGCGTTGGACCGGGCCTCCTCGAAGGGCAGGAAGTTCACGAAGACGACCGTGCCGACCACGGCGTCGCCGCCGGTCTCGGTGAACTGGGGGCTGTAGGCGGTGGGGTCGAGGAGGTACAGCTCGGGCTTGAAGTCCTGCTGGGCCATGGCCTGCGCGAGGCGGCCGAAGAACGGGTTGGCGCCGACGAACTGCACAGTCTCCACCCCGCGCTCCTTCATCGCCTGCACGTACGGCGCGTAGTTGAACTCCGCGGTCGAGACGCTCTGGACGTAGACGAACTTCATCCCGCGCTTCTCCATGTGCCGCACCTGCGCGGGGCCGTTCTCGGTGGCCGCTCCGCCCTCGAGGTAGAGCATCGCGGCCTTCTGGCCGCCGCCGTGGTTGCGCATGATGTAGTCCGGCACCGCGTTCTGGAACTCCTCGGGCCCGGCCGGCTGCGCGGCGTAGCAGATGGTGCAGGCGGTGCGCTGCTTCGTGGTCGTGATGGCGCGGACGTCGGGCAGCCCGCACTCCTCGGTGGTGGATGCGCCGCCGGAGTCGAACGCCGACATCGACCCGACCATCGCGAACGCGTCGTCGCAGGCCCGGGCGGCCGCCTGTTGGTCGGCCGACCCGTCGGTGCGGGTGTCGTAGGTGACCAGCTCCAGCTTCCGACCGCAGATGGTCGAGCCGGAGGCGTTGAAGTAGGCGACGAAGGCCTGGGTGGCCTTCTGGGACTCCTCGAAGAGGCCGGGGACGGGCCCGCTGATGTCGGTGGCGTTGCCGATGGTGATCGAGTCCGAGTCCAGACCCGTGTCGTCGGCCAGGCCGGAGCAGTCGACGCCCTCGTCGGTGCCGCCGGGGTCCTGGGCCTTCGGGCCGGACGGTCCCGGGTCTGACGCGCCGTCCCCACCCGTGCCGTCGGTCCCGCCGCCGGTGCTGCCGGACCCGGAGCCGGTGCTGCCGGACTCGGAGCCGGTGCCGGGGGAGCCGTTGTCGGTCGTCGCGACGTCCCCACCCCCGGTGTCCGTGACGCCGGGGCCGGAACCGCTCACCCCTGCTGCCGTGCCCGATCCGCCGCCCGCCAGCGCCACGGTCTCGGGTGCCACCGTGCTGCCGCAGGCCGCGAGCACGAGAGCAGCGACGGCGGCCGAGGCCGAGAGCAGGGCAGTCCGGCTCCGAGCGCCGCCTCGCGAGCGCGTACGGCTCGTGGCGCTCATGACCCCGCCGCCGGCACCGGGCCCACGTCGAGCGTGACCGACTCCCACTCGTCGATGGAGGCGGAGAGCTCGGCCAGCTTGGCCCGCGTCGCCTGCAGGACGTCCGCCCCGAGGAGCAGCCGCAGCGGTGGGTCGTCGAGACCGACCAGCATCAGCACCGCCTCGCCCACCCGACGCGGGTCGCCTGGCAGGTGGTCGGCGAACTGCTTGATCAGGTCCTTGCGGACGCCCACGTCGCCGGCGTACGCGTCGATCGGGGCGACCGCCTCCTTCATCGAGCGCTTGGCCCAGTCGGTGCGGAACCCGCCGGGCTCGACGGCCACCACCTTGATGCCGAGGGGACCGACCTCCTTGGCCAACGCCTCGGTCAGCGCCTCGAGGGCGAACTTGGTCGAGGAGTAGTAGGCGTTGGGCGGGTTGGCCACCAGACCGGTCATCGAGGAGATGTTGACGACGTGCCCCGACCCGCGCTCGCGCATCTGCGGCAGCACCGCCTTGATCATCGAGACCGCGCCGAAGTAGTTGGTGTCGAACAGGCGGCGTACCTCGTCCTCGTCGCCCTCCTCGACGGCGGAGAGGTAGCCGTAGCCGGCGTTGTTGACCAGCACGTCCACGCCGCCGAACGCGTCGTCCGCGGCAGCCACGGCTGCACGGACCTGCTCGCCGTCGGTGACGTCGAGCGGCTGGGCGACGGCGCGGTCGGGGAAGTCGGTGACCAGGTCCTCCACGTCGACGGTGCGGCGGGCGGTCACCAGGACCCGGTCCCCGGCCTCGAGGGCGCACCGGGCGATCTCGCGACCGATCCCGGTCGAGCAGCCGGTGACCAGCCAGCGGCGCGGTCCGGTGGCCGGCGCCATCACAGCGTCCCCTCCGGCAGCCGGCGCAGGTACGCCGCCCGGCGCTCGGCCAGCTGGGTGGCCCGTTCCGCGCTGGAGAGGCGGCGCAGGTGCGGGAGCTCGCGGTCGAGGTCCGCGAGGTCGATCACCCGGCCTGTGGCGGCCAGGTCGGGTCGTGGCCCGCCCTCGGGGAACTCCGCCATCCGCAGCGTGAGGATGCCCTCGCGCAGGCCGTCGGTGTCGAGCCAGTTGTGCACGCCGGGGTCCTCGGGGGAGAGGACGTAGGTCCAGGTGCCGTCTGCGTTGGCCTGCGACTGCGCCTTGTTGAGGCTGCCGGTGCGGTCGACGATCTCCAGGGTGGTGCCCCAGATGTTCGACAGCGGGACCGTGAAGTACTCCGCGCCGCCGTCGCTGACGTCGATCACGAAGGCTTGGCCGGGCTCGAGCAGGAACCGCCCGGCGACGTACACCTGGCTGCGCATGGCACCGGTGTGGTCGGCGGACCAGGCCAGGGAGAAGTGGTTCGGGGGCAGCTTGTAGGTGCCGTAGGAGAGCTTCCCGGTGAAGTCGGCGAAGTGCGCCATCATCGCGGCCGTGCGCTCGGCCTGCTCGTCGAGGCTCCAGCGGCCCCGGCCCGGCGGCGGGCCGAGGCGGTGGACCTCGAAGGAGTTCGGGTCGTCGCGGCCCCAGTCGAGCAGCACGTCACGGACGTAGAGCTCGTGGGCGGTGTCGTCGGAGCGGATGTGGTTGGGACGGTCCCCGGCCGGATCGCTGTCGATGGTGACGACGAACGAGCCGTCGGGCTCGACGTGCATGCGTCGGCCGTCGAGGACGTCGACGGTGCCCATGTGCTGGTTCCACAGCGTGAAGTAGTTCTCGGTCATCCGGCCCTCGCCGACCCGACCGCGCAGCTCGTAGCGCTCGCTCCCGGAGATCGGCACCACGCGGTAGACGGTGTCGGGGTTG
>Ga0208833_1000523_pt1 | contig 10249 bp, 9 predicted proteins | sample DeeseametaMP1788_FD_184181 | JGI IMG/M metagenome (GOLD analysis project Ga0208833, IMG submission 184181) | Marine microbial communities from the Deep Pacific Ocean - MP1788 (SPAdes) | ecosystem: Environmental > Aquatic > Marine > Oceanic | place: North Pacific Ocean | collected 2011-05-03 | reverse complement strand
AGAACCAGCCGCTGGCAAACGTTGTAAAATATCACCCACAGTTTTCAAACCTGTACGTTCCAAGTCTTCACGTGATAATACTTGAACCGGATTAGAACCTTCAGCTTGTGCTTGTCTGATACGAGAACCGGTAACGACAATGCTTTCAGCTTCAGCACTGGCGTCATCTTCCGCAGCTATAGCGGTGTTATTGAAGCCCAACGCAGCAAATACAGCGCCAGCCACCAATAACTTTTTTACGGGTGGAAAAAAAATATTTTTATCCATGATTATCCCCATTTGTTATTTATTAATTGATTATAAGTGCTTGATCTTAAAAGAATAGAAAAAGACACAAGCTTCGGCTTTATAGCTTAATCAACCATGAATAACAATTGAGATACATCTAAAGTGTGAAGTGCTTAGATTTTGTACATTAAGATACGCGCAGAGCGACACGCGAGTTTTGAGTGGTCTGTTGAGCGATCTCTTCTGCTGACTCATTTCGTAGCTCAACAAGCGTGTTGAAATTCTGGAAAATATTTAAAGGGCTATTATGATCTTTCTCACAACCAGCAGGCATCATATCAGGCGCATCAGTTTCCAATACAATATCCGACAACAATAGATTTTTAGCTAACTCTCTGAGCTTAACAGAGCGCTCATAAGTCATCGCGCCACCAAATCCCAGCTTGAAGCCTAGCTCACGGTAGCGCTCAGCCTGCTGCATACTGCCGTTAAAAGCATGGACGATACCGCCCTCTTGGAATTTCATGGTTTTTAAATACAGTAATACGTCTTCATGAGCTTTTCTGACATGTAAAACAATGGGCAACTTGCACGATTTAGCAATTTCAACCTGGGCTTTAAACAAGGCGATCTGAACCTTTCTATCAAGATTCTTTTCATAATAATCGAGTCCAATTTCGCCAATCGCTGCCAAGGGTTTAATGCCCGCGGCCAACTCTAAATCATGGATATGTTCTTTACGATGCTCTTTTAAGAACATCGGATGAAGGCCAAGCGCAACATGAACTCCCGGTTTAATCGCGGCTAATTGGCGAATAAATCGCCAATTTTCCTTTTTAACGCCAGGGATCAAAACACCCTCAATACCGACTTTTCGCATTTGCTCAAAAATAGCATCGCGGTCATTATCAAAAACCGGAAAGTCTAGATGGCAATGACTATCAAATAATCGGATATTAGGTGCTTTGTGCTTAGGCTTAAACATAGTTTTTATTAGTGTCCTAGTCTAGTGCTCTCGTGTTTCTAGGAAGTTAACGTCAGGCCAACGCTCCATGGCTAAATTCAAATTGACCATGGTTGGTGCCAAGTAACTCCAGTTATCCCCACCATCAAGAGCAATGTTATCGGCATTTTTTCGTTTGAACTCTTCAAACATCTTATCATCATCACAAGTGACCCAGCGCGCAGTCGCGACGCTCACCTGATCATAGATACACTCTACTTTATATTCATTTTTTAAGCGAGCTGCAACTACGTCGAACTGCAGTACACCCACCGCTCCTAACACTAAATCATTCGAGTTTTGCGGCCTGAAGACCTGTGTTGCACCCTCTTCTGATAGCTGAACCAAACCTTTTAGTAGCGCTTTGTTCTTCATCGGATCACGCAAACGGACGCGACGAAATAGCTCGGGAGCAAAGTTTGGAATACCGCGGAACTTCAGTTCTTCGCCTTCAGTAAAAGTATCACCAATCTGAATCGTGCCGTGATTATGTAAACCAATAATATCACCGGCATAAGCTTCTTCTAGGTGCTCACGGTCACCTGCTAAAAACGTCAGTGCATTATTTACGGCAATATCACGGCCTAAGCGCACATGACGCATTTTCATGCCTTTCTGGTATTTACCACTACAAATTCTAACGAAGGCAATACGATCACGGTGCTGCGGGTCCATATTGGCCTGTATCTTAAACACAAACCCTGTGAACTTGTCTTCAGTTGCCGGAACATCTCGGTTATCGGCTTCACGAGGTAGCGGAGATGGCGCCCACTCAACCAAGCCATTCAACATGTGATCAACACCAAAGTTACCCAACGCAGTACCAAAAAAGACCGGCGTTAATTGACCATCAAGGAATTCTTGGAGATCAAACTCATGACTCGCTCCCAGCACTAACTCAAGCTCATCTCGCAAGTCATCCGCAAGACTACCTATGGCCTCATCAAGCTCTGGGTTATCTAAGCCTTCAATGATGCGTTCCTCTTGGATGGTATGGCCTTGGCCTGATTTATACAGGTAGGTCTTATCTTCCAACAAGTGATAAACACCTTTGAATTGCTTGCCCATACCTATCGGCCATGACACGGGTGCACACTTGATTTTTAGGACGTCTTCGACTTCATCAAGCAACTCAATAGGATCACGAATATCGCGATCCATTTTATTCATGAAGGTCACGATTGGCGTGTCACGTAATCGGCAAACTTCCATCAGCTTAATCGTTCTAGCCTCAACACCCTTCGCGCCATCAATGACCATCAACGCTGAATCAACCGCAGTTAACGTTCGATAAGTATCCTCAGAGAAGTCTTCGTGGCCTGGTGTATCCAATAAGTTCACCGTTTTACCACCATACGGAAACTGCATCACCGAGGTAGTCACCGAGATACCACGTTCTTTCTCCATTTCCATCCAGTCAGACGTGGCATGTTTGCCTTTACGGCCTTTAACCACGCCTGCTTCTTGAATTTGCTTACCAAATAACAAGACTTTTTCGGTAATGGTTGTTTTACCTGCATCCGGGTGCGAAATAATTGCAAAAGTTCGACGATTCTCAATTTCAGACGTCAATTTAGACATGCCACTCTCTTCAAGGTTATAAAGTATTGGGGGTGAAAGCCCGCAAAAGCGGGCATTATAAGCTATTTCTGGGTAGATTCGCGACCATTAACCGCGTTATCTTGAGGCATGGCGAGCTTTGAAATATCGTGCCCTGTTGGAGATTGATGTAAACGCAAACCAAACTCCGGCAGAACAGCAAAGATATGATCAAAAATATCCGATTGTATATTTTCATATTCTGCCCACTTGGTAGTAGCAGTAAAAGCATACACCTCTATCGGGATACCCGTTGAGGAAGACTGTCCCTGGCGCACCAATAAAGTCAAATCCTGTCGGATATCCTCTCGATTTTCGAGATAACTGAGCAAGTAAGCTCTAAAGGTGCCCAAGTTGGTTAATCGACGACCATTAGCTCGTGAGCTGAGATCAAACTGGTTTTCTTCATTATATTGACTGATTTCTTTTTGTCGCTCTTCTAGGTAAGGCTCAAGTAAGCGCGCTCTTTTTAATCTAGCAATATCATCATCCGATAAAAACTCAACGCTAGTAGCATCAACTAACACCTGTCGCATAATGCGTCGGCCTCCGACGTCCATCATGCCGCGCCAGTTTTTGAACGAGTCTGAAATTAAGGCATAGGTTGGCACTGTGGTAATGGTTTGATCCCAGTTTCGAACTTTAACCGTTGTTAAGGCGATCTCAATCACGTCGCCATCAGCACCATAAGACGGCATTTCAAGCCAGTCTCCCACTTCCAGCATGTCATTAGCCGACAATTGAATGCCTGCCACTAACCCCAAAATAGGGTCTTTAAAGACCAGCATCACCACCGCCGTCATGGCACCTAAACCACTGAGAATTATCAATGGTGACTTACCTGCTAGTGCTGAAATCGCAAGAATAATAACGACAATCGTCGCGACCAGCTTAACGCTCTGGAACAAACCTCTTAGCGGCAACCCTCGAAAACGAGACTCACCTTGTGATATGTCCAACAGAGCATCGAGCAAAGAAAAAGCAGAGAGTAGAATATACAGCAGTACCCACAACAATGAAGTAGTCTGCACCCACTCAAGTACTGCAGTTTCCGGTTTTAACCACAGTCCCGCCTGGATATAGATGATGACACCCTGTACCACTAAAGCGATTCGCGTGAATAATTTGCGCTCGAAGAACGCTTTACGCCAACGCTTTTGTGACTTTTGCGCCATTCGATCAACAAAGCGTAAAACGATGCGATGAAGTATGAAATGTATAGCAATAGAAATGAGTACAATGAGCCCTAGCACCATCACCAGAGCAGTAATATCCGTAAACTCATACCCTTGGGCTTGTAACCACTGGCTAAATTTTTGTTGCATTACACAACCTTGTTTAACGATAGATGCTTACTAGTCTACCAATAAGATGAGAAGTGTTGAAGGAAGCGGTGGAGAGGAAGTGATGAAAGTTACTCTATGCTCTTAAGACAACAAGAAGTCAGAAAGAGAACGTCGCATCACTACAGCGCCCTCTCGGTCCAGCCCTTTCGGGTAATAGTCAGGGCGATGACCAATTTTCTCAAACCCTTCTTTAGCGTAGAACGATAATGCCGGATGATTTGATTCCCTGACTTCGAGCAACACACTGTTCATCCCAGCCAATGCCGAATGTTGATATAAAGTCTGAATCAGTTGGCTAGCGTAACCACGCCCTTGTAGCGACGGTTTCGTCGTGATATTCATCAAGTGACACTCGTCATAGAGGTAGTTAAACACAACATAAGCAGTGATTGCTCTGTCCTGCTCTAGCACTAAACTGGGGTAGCCTTGCTCGATGCAACTAAGGTGGATGCTTTTCATCCAAGGATAAGCATGGGCTTGCTGTTCAATGCCCACAATGGTTTCTAAGTCTTCCACGTCAAGAGGACGAATGACTGTGGTTGGCGTCATTACTGCAGTCGCTGGAGTAAACTCCACCAATCTTTTTTGTTGCTCAAGAAGAAATCCAAGTGTGGCGCAGGGATACTGGGATGCTCAAGGGAGTCACTCAAATCACAGGCAATCACTTTACCGCGACACTCCTCGATAGAAGTAGTCGAGTCCGAGGGCTCGCTTACTTGCGCTATCGCTGCTGAGAAAGGCTGTTCAAGCCACAAGCGCCACGCTAGCTCAAGTTTTTTAAGCGTTGCTTGTGCTTGACTCTTATCGGCATCTTTCGAGACCACAAATATAAAGTCAGCTTGCTGATCACCTTGGACAAAGGCCAAAGCAACAACTTCATTGTTAACCTCACTCTTGGATTCAGTGACACTGGACTCACTGGCACTGGATTCAGTAGCTTCAGGACTTAAAACAGCCGCATCAGCGCCAGGCTCAACTTTGGTCTGAACGGCTTTATCTTTCTTATGAACGCTTAGAGGTACCCACACAGGTACCTCTAATGCATCAAGATAGGCTCGATTCCAATTTGTCATGACATTAACGTTTGACCAAACTCAACAAGTCTTCGTCTAAAATATCGTGCTTTCGATCCGCAAGTTCTTTAAAGGCCACAAAGGCTTGCTTCAGATCATCGTTATTATCAAACTGAATGCCTAGCCCCGCTAAATGACTCTTGAAGGCATTTCGTCCTGAGTGCTTACCCAATACCATGCGGTTATTTGCCCAACCTACATCTTCAGCACGCATAATTTCGTAGGTTTCACGATTTTTTAATACGCCATCTTGATGAATACCAGACTCATGAGCAAAAGCGTTGTCGCCCACGATCGCCTTGTTAGGCTGCACTGCAAACTCAGTCACTTTCGAGACCAGTTGCGACGTCGGTACGATATGACGCGTATCAATGTCCACATCCACATTAAAGTAGTCTGGACGAGTTTTGATTGCCATAACCACTTCTTCTAGCGATGCGTTACCCGCACGCTCACCAAGACCATTAATCGTACACTCTACTTGACGCGCGCCCTTTTGAACCGCGGCGAGTGAGTTCGCTACCGCCAAACCTAAATCGTTGTGACAGTGGACTGAGAAAATCGCTTTATCAGAATTAGGAATGCGCTCGATTAACTGTTGGATCGTATTCGCATACTGATCAGGCATGTTATAGCCTACAGTGTCCGGAATGTTGATGGTGCTAGCGCCCGCATCGATCACCTGCTCGATGATACGGCACATAAAGTCCAACTCTGAACGCCCCGCATCTTCGCATGAAAACTCAACGTCATCACACAAGCTGCGCGCTAATTTAACAGACTTAACAGCCTGCTCAATCACATCATTAGGCTCCATCTGAAGCTTATGCTTCATGTGCAAAGGTGACGTCGCGATAAAAGTATGAATTCGGCCCGAGTTAGCGCCTTTTAGGGCATCACCAGCGACTTCAATATCTTTTGCTACGGCACGAGAGAGTGAACAAATCGTGCTATCCTTGATGGTATCAGCAACCAGTTTTACCGCTTCGAAATCTCCAGGACTTGCAACCGCAAAACCCGCTTCGATAACATCAACTCTCATCTTTTCTAATTGTTGCGCGATTTCTAATTTTTCTTCTTTATCCATTGACGCGCCAGGACTTTGCTCGCCATCACGCAAAGTCGTATCAAAAATAACTAATTTATCTTTTGACATATATTCGGTCTCTTAAATTATCTAATCCAACTATAAATGTGGGGAAATCCTTATCTGGTCTATCCTATATCATAAACTCAATGCCATAGAATACCAAATAATCATCGCAATAGATAAATTCAAAAGACTGGTTAGACAAGAGGTTAACTTTTTGATTTATATAAAAAAGGCGCCCTTAGGCGCCTTTATGGTTTGAACAATAATTAATCTACCACACCCGATATTTGATCATTGGAGTAATCATCAACCTGTATCACATCCATACGGGCAGTTTCAGCATCGGTGAGAATCTGCTGCTCTTCAGCATTAATGATGCCTTTCTCAATCGCCTGCTCAATTCGCTCCATATTGGTGAGGTTTTTATCCAGCTCTTTCGCCTTCATTGCTTTACGAAGTTTATAGCGTACTTGGTCAGCAGCCAAAACCTTCTTAAACGCCAACTCAACGCGACCGGTGACATCGTCATCAGTTTTACCAATATAAGCGTATTGAGTAATACGGTCGCGGATTTCACAGTCTTTCATCATTGGCATGACTAGCTCACGCTCTAATTTGTCCGATGGTCGGCTATAACTTTTACCATACGGAAACGCAATGAAACGTAACCCTTTACCAACAACTTTATTCGGGAAGTTCTCGTAAAAATCATAAAAAGCTTCTTGGATCTTATGTAAGCCATACTCCATGTTCCAGCGCACATAAGGCAAGTCAGCTAAAGGACGCTCCTGGTCTTCATAATACTTCAGCACGGTTGAGCATAAGTATAAGTGACTTAACACATCAGCCAGTCGCGCTGATAAACGTTCTTTACGCTTCAAGTCACCACCCAACATACCCATGGCGACATCGGACGTTAACGCTAAAGCAGAACTCATGCGAGTCAGTTGCTGATAATAACGACCGGTTTCACCAGCAACAGGCTTATCAGCAATCTTCGCAGCGGTCACGCCAAGACCAAGCGTGCGGAAGAAGTTACTCACGCCATAACCAATATGACGGAATAACAAACTATCGAATCGCTTAACGCCTTCTTCTTGGTCTTCAAGCTGTGCGGCTAACATTTCACGCAAAACATACGGATGGCAACGGATCGCGCCTTGGCCAAAAATCATTAAGTTCCGGGTTAAAATATTAGCACCTTCAACCGTGATACCGATGGGCTGACTCATAAAGCCATTAGCAAGATAATTTCGCTCACCCATGATAATGGCACGGCCCGCATGAATATCCATAGAATGGCTCATAATATCTCGACCCATTTCAGTCATGTGGTATTTGGCAATCGCTGACACCACCGATGGTTTCACACCAAGATCAACAGCTCCAGCGGTCATAACACGACTGGCTTCGGTACGATAAGCCAAGCCAGCAATTTGAGCCATGGCTTCTTCAACACCTTCAAAGCGACTAATCGGTAACTTAAACTGTTCACGAACTAAGGCGTAAGCCCCTGTCATACGATATGACAGCTTAGCAACAGCAGTTCCCATAGCCGGCAATGAAATTGAGCGACCAGCTGCCAAACTTTCCATCAGCATGCGCCAACCTTGGCCAGCATAATCTTGACCACCGATAAGCATACTCATTGGAATAAACACATCTTTACCCGTCGTAGTACCGTTCATAAAGGCTTGGTTCATTGGCAAATGTCGACGGCCAATTTCAACACCGGGATGATCGGCTGGTATTAAAGCACAAGTAATACCGTAATCTTCTTTGTCGCTGTCACCCAACAACCCTTCAGGGTCATACAACTTGAATGCTAGGCCAACAATAGTCGCTACTGGAGCTAAGGTGATGTAACGCTTGTTCCAGGTAATGCGGATACCTAACGTTTCTTCACCGTTAAACTCACCTTTACAGACAATACCTTTATCCGGGATAGCACCGGCGTCAGAACCAGCGACAGGCGACGTTAGTGCGAAACATGGAATTTCTTTACCCTCAGCGAGTCGAGGTAAGTAATAATCTTTTTGCTCATCAGTGCCGTAATGTAATAACAATTCACCTGGACCTAATGAGTTTGGCACCATGACGGTTACGGCCGCACTACCACTTCGAGTAGCAATCTTAGTCACAACCGTTGAATGCGCTAGTGCAGAGAAACCTTTACCGCCATACTTTTTCGGAATAATCATTCCCAAAAAGCCTTTATCTTTAATGAACTGCCACACTTCAGGTGGCAAATCTTTGCGCTTATGAACAATATCCCAATCATCAAGCATTGAGCAAAGCTCTTCCGTTTCATTATCGACAAAAGATTGCTCTTCTTCTGTTAACTCAGGCTTCTTGTAATTAAGAAGCGTGTTCCAGTCAGGCTTACCACGGAACAACTCACCTTCCCACCAAACATCACCAGCTTCTAGAGCCGTCTTTTCCGTTTCAGTCATGGGTGGCAACACTTGCTGCATAAAGTGATACAGCTTGCGTGAGATCCAATCAACACGAAGATCAGGTAAGAAATAAAATAAAGAGACAATGCCATAAATAACCAGTGACACATAAAAGCCCCAAGAGTTATCCAATGTAAACAGCAGCACAACAAGCGCTACACCATTAATAAGCATTGCGTTCTTCATCGCTAAACGTTGGTAGGCACAGTAGCCAACAACGACTAACATGATTAACAGCTCAATTAACCCTATCATTTCTCTTCCTCAAACCTTCTATTAAATTATGCTTTCATGCCTGCAGCTAAAAACGGTACCATTTCTTGGATAACATCTTTAACTTCTAGACTACGATTGAAATCTGCTTCTGAAATTTGGCGCAAAGCATCGCTACCGGCCAAAGTAAAAATTAAGCTTCCCAACATATAATGTAAACGCCAAAAGATTTGGTCATTACTTAACTCAGGATACCCTTTTTGAAATAAGTGCGTAAAACGAACCAGAACATGCCCATATCGCTCAGTAACATAACGACGTAAATGCCCCTGAGTCTCCGCATAAGCCCTTCCGAGCAAACGCATAAAAATCGACACTGAGTTATTACGAGTATTATTCAAGGACAATAGCGGCTCAATTAACGCCGATAACAAGGTTTCAGCCTGTAGTTCATTTGCCGGTTGCTGCTCTAGCTCTTCCAAGCGCACACTTAACTGAGAGGTGAAATCCTGTAAAAAACGATCAAACACAGCCTGTATCAGCGATTTTTTGGAGCCAAAGTGATAATTAACACTGGCCAAATTCACTTTTGCTCGTCCTGTGATGGTCCTTAAGCTAGTTTCTGCAAATCCACGTTCTGCGAATAAAAACTCCGCAGCATCAAGAATCTTTGTCTGGGTTGAATCATGTAAACTCATAGATTGTAAGCTATTTCGCACTAAAACACTTGTTTGAAACATACGTTCAAAACGTTATTTTGTCAAGGCAAATACGTATTATGTGAGAAGCAACGGTATGGGTTAGTGAAGTGTGACCTAAGAATTCACACTTAGACGAAAATGATCGCCAAATTGGCGATTTAGGTCGCTGCTGAATAAACAGCAAAACAATTAACGATTCGTTGTCTTAACAACAAACATAAAAAAGTCGAACGTAAGCGCAGACCGATTTAAAAAATTAGTCCAACCAATCATCGAGTTCTTCAAAAGAAAACGGCCAAAATAATTTTTCACTGGTCGATGTGTTTTTTAATACAGGAATTGTTGTTCGATATTCCGCTAAAATTTTTTCATCATCGATTATATCGAACGCGATAATGTCAAAACGATTTGCTAAATTTTTTTGTTGGTTTAAAGCAAAAATCATTGCTTCAACTTGTTCGCACAAATGACAACCAAAAGTGGTATAAAAAATTATTTCTTGCTTATTTGGCATAGTTTTTAATAAAAAACATCAAA
>Ga0208833_1000519_pt1 | contig 10285 bp, 7 predicted proteins | sample DeeseametaMP1788_FD_184181 | JGI IMG/M metagenome (GOLD analysis project Ga0208833, IMG submission 184181) | Marine microbial communities from the Deep Pacific Ocean - MP1788 (SPAdes) | ecosystem: Environmental > Aquatic > Marine > Oceanic | place: North Pacific Ocean | collected 2011-05-03 | reverse complement strand
AAAATAAAATCGAAAAGCTCGGTGAATTATAGGGAAGTAACCGTTAAAATGCCAATATCCAAAGGCAAAAAAACTATATTTATGCATTATCAGAAAGCTAAATACTTACTGGGCGCGGCTAAAATCAGCCAACTCCCAGCCGATGAGGGCATAGAAGTTGCCTTTGCAGGACGCTCCAATGCTGGGAAATCCAGTGCTTTGAATGCCCTGACACAACAAAAAAGCTTAGCCCGTACCAGTAAAACTCCCGGACGGACACAGCTTATTAATGTTTTCACCCTCGACGAAGACGCGCGCTTAATCGATTTACCCGGTTACGGCTACGCAAAGGTTCCCGAAGCGACTAAATTGTTATGGCAAGAAGAACTCTCTCGCTATCTGCAAGAGCGCCAGTGCTTACGCGGTTTGGTGCTTTTGATGGATATTCGTCATTTCCTCAAAGACACCGATCAGCAAATGTTGGTTTGGGCTCATGAAGTTGGGTTGCCTGTACACTGCTTATTAAGTAAGTCTGATAAACTGAAACAGGGCGCGAAATCCAAAGCCTTGTTGCAGTGCAAAAAGCAAGTCAGTGAACTTCATCCTGAAGCAAGCGTACAAGCTTTCTCTTCGACCAAAAAACATGGGTTAGACCAACTTTTAGCCAAATTAGATGCATGGTACTCTAGTCCAGAGAGCGCTTCCGAACAAGAGGAATAGGTTTTATGGCACAACAACTTGCACGTATTATATTATGGGTTTCCTTAAGCTTTTTTAGTTTGGCCGCATTTGCAGCTGAGCAACAAGAACAAAAGCCAGAAAAAACCAGTAACTATCAGCCTTTAATTGAGCGCTATATACTTGATGAACTCAAATCTGTGCGCCAAGATCAACAGACCCTGCGAGCTGATATGGAAGAAAAGGTGGCGCACGCAAAACTCGATGCTTCCGATCGAATCATTCGCTATACCTCCGATACCTTGAACAACATGTTCATTATTATCACCACCGCGGCCTCTATCTTAGTATTGATGGGCTGGCGCTCGATGCGTGATGTTCGCAGCAAGCTTAATGAGGTGGTTGAAACAAAAATCAACGAACTGACCAGCGAGTATGAAGACCGACTCCATGAGCTCGAAGGTAAGCTTCGTAAGCGCTCACAAGAGATCATTGATGCTCAAGAGGATATTTCTAAATCCAACGAAGTTCACTCCATCTGGATGCGAGCCGGTCTTGAGACCAATATGCACCAAAAGATAAAGCTATTCGATGAAATTTTAGCGATTAACCCAGAAGATATTGAAGCCTTGATCTATAAAGCTGATGCAGCCTTCGAGTTAGGTGATTACGAATGGGCCTTTAGTCTCGCTAACCGCGCCATCGACCAAGATGAAGATTACGGCCTAGCCTACTGGCAACGCGCCTGTGCCAATGCCGCCAACGGCGCCACACAAGAAGCCATCAGCGATATAAAGATAGCCATTGAAAAAGCGCCAAAGCTGGCAGACGAGTTAGAACGTGAACCCGCTTTTGAGGATCTTCATAAACTCGAAGAGTTTGAAGCCCTCAAGCCACAAACATAAAATCTAGGGCTGTTAAAGTAGCCCTACTTTCTTCAACCCCTCGACTAGTCTATCCTTGTTTCCTTCTTCTGGCCAACCTGAAAAGCGAAACATTAATTCTCTATTCAAATAAAAATAGAAGGCTGGAGTCCCCCAATAATCAATTTCACTCCAGTCATCATTTGAGTATGCATAAACATAAGGTAGCTTTTCCTCGTTTAGGTTAGCTTCAACCACCTTATCTACATACATTCTCCTGCTATTTGGTATTAACCATAAAGATTTATCGCCCATAACGCCATAGATGTTTTTATTTTCCCTAATAAAGCCTCTTGCATTTTGAGAAAAATGACATAAAGGATGACTGACCACTACAACATAACCTCCTTTAGGCAAAGTCATAGAATCAATCATAAGTCTATTACTATCATCTACAAAATTTAATGTCCTCTTCTTATTTAGTTTGTTCCCACTATCGATAAACTCGAGTTCACTAAACTTAATTTGGGGGAATATTTGAACTAATTCATCTCTATCTTTAAACATACGTGACTGAATTAAGATACCTTCCAAAGTCAACAGCTTAGCCCTATTGGTTTCAACTCCTTTTCTCCTAACTTGCTCTAGAACAATATTGTTTAGCACTATAGCCAACTCTTTACTTCCCACATAGAAATGAATAGTATCTACATTCAAATAATATTTACTTAACTCTATATTGCTATACTTCAGTAATTCTTCATTCGATAAAGAGTCTCTTAAACATTTATTAAAATAATCTTCCAAAACTTCTGAAACTCTTACCTTCTTTTCTTTTTGGGGAAGTAAGGCATTCTTTTTTCTTACACTCTCGATAATATCTCCAATATCTCTTTCAACCTTATCCAAACTGCTCAACGAGCTATCCCTACAATCGAGCTCATAAGCTAGGACTGCATTCGAAAATGATAAGCTAAAGAAAAAAGTGATTATTAATTTCATATGATTTATTAGCTATAGCTGCGATGGGCTCATCGCAGCTTATATACTATGTAGTTATTTTAACAATTACTCGTACAGGCTTTATTTTTGCTTGATTCACAGGATCCTCTTTGGTAACAATAGTAATCTAATAAAAAATCTCCACCTCCTGGTGTGTTCGGCCCTTTACCAAACATAATTATTTCATCTGACTCTGACTTAACCCTAGCCTTTTTTAAGGAAGGTGTAACATGTTGTTGCCCAATCAAACTTAGTATTTTGTATATCTCTGTAGCTGTCAGCTCTAACTCTAAATCTCGATAATCAAAACCTCCTACTCCATTTTCTGTAAAAACTACACTTTCTACAAACCTCTTTTTCGCATCAAGGCTTAACGCATCAAGCGGTGAACGTCTCTGCGCTATAGTTTCCAGTGCTTCAAAAGTCTTTGCGGGAGCCAGCTCCCATGCCAACTCTTTAGATCCACTCTTGTTCAAGTTGTCTTTATCTGCAGCTAGGGATACATTAACCAATAACCCCAAAATCACAGATATTAATGATGATATAACCACTTTTTTCATTAAGTAATACTCCTTCTCTTTTGTAAGTCAACATTCAATAACTTAGTTTTATACTATCAAAATGAAATCTCCTCAATAAATATTTCTGGAATATCCAAGATATGTGCGAAAATTAACGGTTAATGCATAACTGCATTTTGAAAGGCATAAAAAAAGGGGTGGCCTGAGGGAACATAGGTACCACCCCAAATGCGCAATTCGGCTTGGGGAGGCCAAATTGCAAGTCCCGCTGTAAGGAGGGAGTCGCGGGGAGCACTTCATTGTGCTCACCTAAATAGACTCGCGTTTAGGTGGTTTGTTTCAAGATTTTTGTAAGGTTGTGTAAAGAAAATTTCAAAGTGTGACATTAAGCGATGATCGCGACAAAAACCTGCGCTATATCACACGTTAAGTGATAAATAGCGCAAGTTTAAGTTTAAACGTTGAAGTATTTAGTGTGCCTCTTCCCAATTATCGCCCACATCAACTTCAGCAATTAAAGGAACGGATAATTCTGCAACACTTTCCATCAACTCAGGAATTTTTTCCTTCGCTAACTCTAGATATTGTTCCTCCACTTCAAACACCAGTTCATCGTGAACCTGCATGATCATCTTAATGCCCGGCTGGTCTTTTAACCATTTATCCACTTCGATCATCGCCAGTTTAATAATGTCTGCTGCACTACCCTGCATCGGCGCATTAATCGCGGTTCTTTCTGCTGCTTTACGACGCATACCGTTCTTCGAGTGGATCTCCGGAAGGTATAATCGACGACCATATAAAGTTTCAACATAGCCTTTATCCGCCGCTTTTTCTCGAGTACTGTCCATATAAGCTTCTACACCAGGGTATCGGGCAAAATAGGTATTAATATAATCCTGAGCGGTATTTCTATCCGCATCAATCTGCTTCGCCAAGCCAAATGCCGACATACCGTAAATCAAGCCAAAGTTAATCGCTTTAGCATCACGTCGCTGATTAGGACTGACCTTATCTAAATCCACATCAAATACTTCAGCTGCCGTCGCTGAGTGAACGTCCAAACCTTCCTCGAACGCTTTTAACAGCCCTTTGTCTTGAGATAAATGGGCCATAATACGAAGCTCAATTTGTGAGTAATCCGCGGCTAAAATCTTACAACCTTCCGAGGCAATAAAAGCGGTACGAATGCTTCGACCCTCTGGCGACTTAATCGGAATATTCTGCAAGTTGGGTTCAGTCGATGATAATCGACCAGTAGCCGCAATAGCCTGATGATATGACGTATGGACACGTTTAGTCTCAGGGTTAATCATCTTCGGCAACTTATCGGTATAAGTCGATTTCAATTTACTTAAACCACGATTTTCAAGAATCAATTTTGGCAATGGATAATCCAGTGCTAATTCTTGCAACACTTCTTCTGCCGTAGAAGGTTGGCCTTTTGGCGTCTTTTTTATCACCGGCAGTTCTAAATCTTCAAATAAAATAGCCTGTAACTGCTTAGGAGAGCCTAGATTGAATTCTTTGCCTGCTAACTCAAATGCTTCTAGCTCAATTTCTTTAAGTCGCTCTTCAAATTGACGACTTTTCTCCAATAACAATTTGCCATCAACCAACACACCATTGCGTTCAACTTTAGATAATATTCGTAACAATGGCATTTCAATATGCCTGAATACTTGGGCTGGGCCTTCTTCTTTCTGTAAGTCTCCCCAGATCTTTTGATGCAGCTTCATGGTGATGTCCGCATCTTCTGCAGCATAGGGCGCTGCCTTTTCGAGCTCAATCTGATCAAACGTTAATTGGTTCTTGCCCTTGCCTGCAATTTCTTCAAATTTTATGGTCGCGTGATTTAGGTATTTTAGTGACAATGAATCCATGTCATGGCGACTTGCTACAGAGTTTAGGCAGTAAGACTCAAGCATGGTGTCAAACTCAATACCCCCAAGCGTGATGTCGTAACGAGCCAAAACACTCATATCATACTTGAGGTTTTGCCCCACTTTCTTAATCTCTTCACTCTCTAATAGAGCTTTCATTTGCTTTAGTACATGGTCACGATCTAACTGTTCAGGTGCGCCCATATAACTGTGAGCAACCGGCAGATAGGCCGCTTCGCCATTGTCTAGGGCAAAGGACATACCAACCAAATCAGCTTCCATGTAATTCAAACTGGTGGTTTCCGTATCGAAGGCAAACAACTCTGATTGTTCTAGTTTTTTCAGCCACTTATCAAGTTCTTCTTGGCTTAGAATCGTTTCATACTTACTCCGATCTATCGCGGACTCTTCAGCCTCATCTTCCCCTTCAGCGATGTCTTCACCACCTTCTTTTAAAACTTCCGTCAACCAACGGCGAAACTCCATCGTTCCGTATAATTCTTTCAAGCGAGCTAATTCCGGCTCTTTGACCGTTAACTCCTTTGGTTCAAATTCCAGCTCACAATCCAGCTTGATCGTCGCCAACTCATACGATAGTGGCAATTGCTCAAGCGCCTCTCTTAAGTACTCACCGATCTTGCCACCGATCTTATCGGCGTTTTCCATCACCCCTTCTAAGGAACCGTACTCATTCAGCCACTTTACTGCTGTTTTCGGGCCACATTTATTCACGCCCGGAATGTTATCGACCTTATCACCCACTAGCGCCAAGAAATCGATGATTTGGTCCGGCTTGACGCCAAACTTTTCAATCACTCGATCGTAATCCGTCACTGGATTGTTCTTATCCATGGTGTTGATCAGGGTGACATTATCGCTAACCAGTTGCGCCATATCCTTATCGCCGGTAGAGATCACCGTTTCACGGCCTTCCGCGCAAGCTTGTTTGGCCAGTGTTCCAATCACGTCATCCGCCTCAACACCATCGATGACCAATAACGGTAAACCCATAGCCTCTACAATCTGATGAATCGGCTCTATTTGCTGACGCAGATCCTCAGGCATCGGTGGACGATTGGCTTTGTACTCTGGATACAAGTCATTACGGAATGTTTTGCCCTTAGCATCAAACACCACCGCCATGTGCGTCGGCTGATATTCATTGATCAAACTTTTCAGCATGTTAATGACGCCAAACACCGCGCCAGTCATCATACCGTCAGAGTTGGTCATGCGCTGCAACTGTGGCACATGATAGGCACGAAATAGATAGGAAGAACCATCAACAAGGATGAAAGGGCTTTGTTTTTCTGACATGAGGATTTACAGTTTCTGAAATTGTTTTAAGTGTAACGTAAGTTTCTGATGGTTCCTACTACCAAGCTTGATTGTTCATTTTGTGAACAACAAGAAGGTTTTATCATCGTGTTTTTGTTACTGTTTGATCGTTGGCCGATACATTCGCGCTGACCCCATTCGTTTCATGATGAAACGTCTTATTCAACAAAGGAGGTTATTATGGCTTTTCCAGTCAACCCGTTCGCATGCAATATCGACCCAGATTCTGCTGAATGTCACGAGTCTAAACGATTTTTTCGTCAATTGTTTGAAGCAATGTATATTGCTCGTTTTTTACCTAAGCTACCGATACCGTGGCCCATTCCTGACCCTCCACCATTCTTTGGTGATCCAAACCCACAGCCTAATTTAGAGGCCTTTCACACCCTTATTTCTGCAGAACTTCTAGCCCATGCGTTACAAGATCCGACTCCAACACCCATGCTTAAAGCGTTAAAAGAGTCTAATCTTCAATATGAAGTCGCTAAGAACTTACTGCAACAATTTGAACATGCTAGCAAGAGTCTGAAGCAAGAACTTAAGCAACTTGGGTAAATCAATATTTGAACAAAAAGCCCAGCGAGAGCTGGGCTTGCTAGATACTCCGATATCAGTTATTGCTTATTCATTATCCGTGGAACGCCACGCTGTGTTATCGTCAGCTGCCTTTTTTCTGCATCAAACTCAATCACAATATCTGCCAGTTTAAACGCAAACTTTTTCTGATTGATTGGTGTGAGTGGGAATGCCGACTGACCAGTCGCTTGAGCATACAGTTTATCGCTTTTTACCATCACTTCGATATCAAGCGGGAAATCATCACTTTGATAAGTTCCAACGTACTTCTCTAGCGTTTCTAACGGTACATCCACTGTTTTTGCAGTCTCACCACCGCTCACTTTCACGAACACATCTGCACGGCCACCCTGCTTAATAGCAAACTGGTTATTGTCTCGATCAAACTCAATTTCGATTCCAGCTCTAGAGAATTCGAATGTGTTCTCACTCAAAGCCGTTAAAGGAAAGCCACCCTGACCAGTCGCCTGCGCATATAACTTTCCTTCCATCAAACTGATACTAATATCCAGTGGATGGGTCTCACTTTCATACTCGCCCACTAAAGGTTTTAAAACCTCTTCGTCTAGCTCAACTTCCTGACCGAACTCTGGTACCGACACCTCTTTCCCGAAATATGCGTCCAACATCTTTTCGTAGATTGTGCGCAAATCGTAGTTCAAACCATTCGTGAGTATCACTACGCTAATATCCTTTTCAGGGTAATAGGCAAGGTGCGATACAAATGACTCAATGCCGCCATTGTGCCAATAACCTTGGAGTTCCGAACCCTCTAATTTATATTTGGTACCGAAGATCCCTTTACCAAAACCATCGTCCAGCTCAATCATCTGCTCTAAGCTTGATGGCTTAATTAATTTTTCATCAAACAGCCCTGTGATAAACAGGTTTAAATCATCGGCAGTGGATACTAACGCTCCTGCCGAATAAGCAACCGACATATCCCACTGCGCCACCTCTTCCCACATATCACCGTTAAATTGATATGAATAAGCTTCCTCATTCTTCGGATTAATGGCCTTGCCTAGGAAGGTATTCTTCATACCTAAAGGCTTAAATATCCTACTTTCTAATAATTCGGCGTATGACTTCTCTTCAATCTTCTCCAATATATATCCAAGAAGTAAGTAGTTACTGTTGCTATATGCTCCTTTCTCACCTGGCTCAAAATCAGCATCAAAGCTTTGGATCTTCTCGACCAAAAAGGTCTTATCCTGCGGTGACATATGATAGTTAATAAAATCTGGATCGTCGGTATAGCTGTGAATACCTGAGTGATGATTCAACATCTGTTTAATCGTAATGCTTTCTGCATTAGCCACTTCGGGATAATAGTTGTCCAAGGTCGTATCTGGGCTTAATTTACCGTCCTCAATCAATTGAAAGACTAAGGTTGCGGTAAAAGTTTTGGTAATTGACCCAATTTTGTACTTCAACTGCTTGTTATTTTTTAGTGTTTCGTTACCAGCGGCTTCTAAGGTCGTGCTATAGAGCTTTTCATTGCCCTTATACAAAGCCATATGACCGAGTAAACGATTATTTTCAGCCAATGCCTTAAAGTATGGATCAAGTTGGCTTGCTACGGTCTTTTCAGTATTGGCTTTATCAAGCTTTGCAGAAACCAAGTTTGGTCCTAACAACGCTAAAGCTGAAAAGGCGGTAAGGCTGAGTACTCTTGCTAATTTCCGTAGCTTTGACGCTACTCCAATATCATGTTTCATCATGTATCCCTTATAGTCCAGTAGGCTTAATGCTCGCTTTTATCTTGCGAGTCATTTTATTGAGTGTCCTTATCTTAACGGACATTGACCAATATTATTCCAAATATTATGTTCGCTGGTCGTATCTTAGCTAACACATTGGATCTTTAGCATAATTTACAGTATCTTTGCTTTTCTGTGTTTGATTATTTTTTCCACAGCACTTCATTTTCTGTGGATAACTTTGTGAAAAAGTTTTCACTAATATGACAAACTCAGCAAGAAATAGACAGTTTTTGCTTTGGGGAGCGAAAACAAAATTTTAAATCCATATAATTCAATAAGTTACCGAGCCAAATAAAGGCTGCACTTTAACTAACAGCGAGTTTACACTGTAACGTCGCTGTGGATAACTTATGGAATTACATTAAGAGCAGAGTCCAAAAGAGTCATAATGCTAAAATCAACGACGCTCACATTAACGAGACTTCTAGACAATTTTACCGAATGGATGGGGCGGATCATTGCTTGGCTAACCTTATTCATGGTCATCACCGTTGTCTCAGTTCTCATCCTTCGTAACTGGTTCGATTTGAGCGCTATTGCGCTGCAAGAATCCATTACCTATATGCATGCTATCGTCTTCATGTTAGGCGCAGCATACGCACTGAAACACAATGACCATGTTCGTGTTGATGTGTTTTATCAGAACTTCTCTCCAAAGAAAAAAGCCGTGGTCAATATTCTCGGTTTCTTATGCTTGTTACTGCCGGTATGTGTCTTCATCTTTGTTTACTGCAAAGATTACGTGGCTTTCAGTTGGGCGCTAAACGAAGGTTCCAACCAGCCGGGGGGTATTCCTTTCATGTATGGCCTTAAAACCTTGCTGTTAGCCATGCCGCTGGCACTTATTTTGCAAGGTTTTTCTGACTCATTGAAGTGCATAACCTTTCTAGCAGGCTGGTCAGAGCCGCCTGCTTTTATAGCCTCTGATGAACTTAGCCAAGAGGAGCATGGTCATGTTTGAGTTAATGCCACTCCTTTTATTCCTCGCAGTTTGCGGGGTGTTATTGTGGGGTTATCCCGTTGCTTTCTCACTCGCTGGCACCTCCCTAATTTTTGTTGCCATTGGCGCCATGACCGGCTTACTAGAGCCCGTACAACTAAACTTTATGGCGGGGCGCCTGTTTAAAATCATGGATCGCAGCACCTTAATTGCAGTGCCCCTCTTTATATTCATGGGGCTAATGTTAGAGCGCACCAAAATAGCTGAAGATCTTCTCGAATCCATGGCAACGCTCTTCGGTAAACTGCGAGGCGGCATGGGTTTTGCCGTAACGATTGTCGGAATGCTCCTTGCAGCGAGCACCGGCATTGTCGGCGCGACGGTCGTCACCATGGGGCTTCTCTCCCTTCCTGCAATGTTAAAACGTGGCTACAAGCCTGAACTGGCTACTGGCGTCATTTGTGCTTCAGGAACCTTAGGCCAAATTATCCCCCCTTCGATTGTTTTAGTACTATTGGGTGATGTATTAGCTAACGCCATGACCGAAGCAAAGGGCCAAGGTCTCGAAACCGATCAAGTCGCCTCGATAGGTGACTTATTCATGGGTGCCGTAATTCCAGGAATGATGCTCGTTGTCGGCTATATGCTTTACATAGCATTTGTCGCTTGGCGTCGCCCAAAAGATGCGCCAGCGATGGACATTGATGAATCCGAGCTAAGACAAGCCATCGTCCGCGCG
>Ga0208833_1000516_pt1 | contig 10295 bp, 6 predicted proteins | sample DeeseametaMP1788_FD_184181 | JGI IMG/M metagenome (GOLD analysis project Ga0208833, IMG submission 184181) | Marine microbial communities from the Deep Pacific Ocean - MP1788 (SPAdes) | ecosystem: Environmental > Aquatic > Marine > Oceanic | place: North Pacific Ocean | collected 2011-05-03 | reverse complement strand
ACAAGCCGTGATCCAGCAAATCAAACAGTGGTTCGGTATTGGCGTCTGTCGGTCCGTAAATGCCCGGTGGCCGTAAAATATCCCATCCGTACGGGGCATCATGGGCGAAGAGCGCTTCGGCCTGTTTTTTACTGTCGGCATAAGGGGAGAGATGCGGTTGCCGCGCGGCAAGGCTTGAGATAAACAAAACCCGTTTGTTGCGGTCGCCCGCTTTGGTGTTCTTCTTTGTGTCAGTTTTGATGCTATCTTTTGTATCATCTTTTGCGTCGGGGGCATCAGACAGATCATGCAGAACATCCAGCATGTTCGCGGTGCCGCCTGTGTTGACGGTGTGGAAGGTCTGTTTTGACTTGGCGGCAACGACACCGCCGCAATGGATGATCACATCACAGGGGGTTATAAATGCGCGCAGGCTTTCTTTGTTTGACAGGCTGCCTTTCACAGGTGTGATGTGCGGATGCGCGGGGACGGCGCTTTTATTTTCAAGGGCGCGGCAGTCATAGCCGCGTTCAACAAGTTTTGCCAGTAACATGCGACCGACAAAGCCCGATCCGCCTGTTACACCGATGATCATACCGAGGCGGCCTTCCGGCCGGACTGATCACCGGCCGTATTGTCTTGTTGCACGTCGGTATATTGCTTGGAGCAGTAATTTTTACGGGCCAGTGCGCGGCTGAGTTTGCCGGATGTGGTATAGGGCAATGTACCGGGTTGCAGCAGCATAATTTTACAATGAATGCCGGCGGTGCGGAATATGATGGCCTGAATGTCTTTGCGCAGCTGGGTTTGTGTTTCAGGGTCTTGTGAGCGGCAATGGGCCAGCATAACGGCTTCGTCACTGCCTTTATCTGTAGTCACGGCAAAGGCGGCCGTATCGCGGCTGTTTAAAAGATCGAGTTCTTGTTCAACCTGCCATTCCAGATCCTGCGGCCAGATATTGCGGCCATTGATAATCAGCAGGTCTTTATGACGGCCGGTGATGACAATATCGCCATCTTTCATATATCCCATATCACCTGTGTTCAGCCAGCCATCAGCGCCGATCACTTTATCGGTTTCTTCGGGATTCAGATCATAGCCGGACATCATGCTCGGGCCGTGAATAAAGATTGTGCCGATTGTACGGTCGGGCAATACAGTGCCGTTATGGTCGCGAATTTCGATTTTGTAACCGGGTAAGGCTTGACCGCAGAGTGCAAAATCACGGCTGAATTTTGCATCTTTCGTTGCTTCGGCCAGATGGTCTTCGACGAGTTTTTCTTTGTTGATGCGGTCTGTTTCCAGTCCGGTATCAAGGGGAGCAAAGCTGAAGGCCAGTGTCATTTCCGCAAGGCCGTAACTGGGCACGAACGCTTTTTCGGAAAAGTTTGATGAGCGGAATGTTTCGGTGAAATCTTCGAGAATCTCAGGCTGCACCATTTCTCCGCCAATGCCTGCAACACGCCATGACGACAGATCAAGGTCAATATTTTGTTGGCGCTTGGCGCGTCTGCTGCATAGCTCGTATCCGAAGGACGGGCTATAGGCCATTGTGCATTTATTGTCTGAAATAATTTGCAACCAGCTGAGCGGGCGGCGGGCAAAACCGTCTGTTTTCAGGTAATCAATCGACATCTGGCATGTCAGCGGGATAATCAAAAAGCCGATCAGCCCCATATCGTGATAAAACGGCAACCATGACGCAACACGGTCATTGTCGCGGAATTGCAGGCCGTGCAATGCGACAGAGCGCGCATTTGCCATCAGCGCGTCTTGTGAGATCATGATGCCGAGCGGTTTGCGTGTACTGCCGGATGAAAACTGGATATGACTGTTTTCATCAGCGCGCAGCGGTGCAAGATCAACTGGTGCGCTTGGCATATTTTCAATGTCGGCCAGTGTGCCGACAAGCAGCAAGTCACTTGTTTCAGCCGCTTTTGTCAGCGAGTCCATTGATTTTTCTGTGCCGATGGCCATTTTGGCCTGTGATGTGCGGATGATGCGTTCAAGCTGGCCTTCATAGCCGTCACGACTGCCGAGGCCGGAAACGGCGGGTAGCGGCACGGCCATCAATCCCGCATACTGGCACGCGAAAAAGAGCTTGATAAAATCAGGAGTCATGTCGGCGATGATGCAGATGCGGTCGCCGCGTTCCAGATCGTTATGACTTAGGAAATGTGTGGCCAGCTTTTTTGCTTCGGCGGCCAGATCGGCGTAGGATAAAACGGTTTCCAGTTCAGCTTTCGAGCCGTAAAAATTAATCCCGCATTCGCCTTGCGCGGCGTAATCAAGTGCCGCAGACAATGTTTCGAAATCGGCCATGCGGACCGGAAGGTTTTCTGACGTTGTCGCGGTGGCTGTCAGCTGTGTTTTGGTCACGTTCTCTGTCATGCAGAATTAACTCATCTCGGACTGTTATGCCTATGCCCAGTCACTTTATTTCATTTTTGAAAAACAAGATGCCTACATTGCACAGAAAAAGGGCAGTTTTCAAGCCGATTCAGCGTTATTTCATAAGTTATTGAACGGGTTTTTATAAAAACGCGGTGACGGATCGTCGTAAGGGCGCGCAGAAGCGCAGAGATCCGCGCAAACACGCTGTCTTTCATGCTGTATTCCATACCGTCTTGCGCGGCTGTGGCCACGGGTATATCTGCGGACAAGGATGCCTGTTTAAACCAGTTTTTTGCCTTTGTCGTCAATCGCATCGGCAGAGGCTGACAAGATCATCTCATTATGGGCCGCCCCTGACGGGATCATCGGGAAGCAGTTTTCTTTCGGATCAACCAGAACATCAACGATGGTGACTTTATCGGTCGTGATCATTTTCTTGATCACATCATCCAGCTCCGCCGGCGTTGTAGCGCGCAGACCGATGCCGCCATAGGATTCCGCCAGTTTCACAAAGTCCGGCAGCGCTTCGGAATAGCTGTGGGAATAGCGTTCACCATGCAGCAGTTCCTGCCACTGGCGGACCATGCCCATCCATTGGTTGTTCAGGATAAAGATTTTAACAGGCAGGTCATATTGAATTGCTGTCGCGAGTTCCTGAATATTCATCTGGATGCTGGCTTCGCCGGCCACATCCACGACCAACGCATCGGGGTGTGCCATCTGTACGCCGATGGCGGCAGGGAAACCGTATCCCATTGTACCCAGACCGCCGCTTGTCATCCAGCGGTTCGGCTTTTCGAACGGCAGGAACTGCGCGGCCCACATTTGGTGCTGTCCGACTTCGGTGGTGATATAGACATCGTCGATATCCTTTGTCAGGTCACGCAGACGTTCAAGTGCATATTGCGGTTTTATGACGCTGTCAGAGTTCTCGTAGGACAGGCATTTTTTCGCCCGCCAGCCTTCGATTTGTGCCCACCATGCGTCCAGTGCTTTGCTGTCCGGCTTGCACTTTTTGGCTTTCCAGCGTTTCATCATTTCTTCGATCGCGCGTTTCGCATCGGCGACAATCGGCAGATCGACCCTTACATTTTTATTAATCGAGCTTGGGTCGATATCAATATGAATTTTCGTCGAATTAGGCGAGAAAGCATCAACACGGCCTGTGACGCGGTCATCAAAACGGGCACCGATACAAACCATTACATCGCATTGGTGCATGGCATGGTTGGCTTCGACCGTACCGTGCATGCCCAGCATACCCAGAAATTGTTTGTCGCTGGCCGGATAGGCGCCAAGTCCCATCAGCGTATTTGTAATCGGATATCCTGTCATGCGGACAAATTCCGTCAACAATGCGGCCGCATCCGCGCCTGCATTAATCACGCCGCCCCCGACATAAAAAATAGGTTTTTTCGCCGTTGCCAGCAGTTCGACAGCCTGCGCGATTGCCGCTTGATCGGGATCGACCTGTGGCTGATAAACGCGGTATCTTTTGGCTTCGGGTGTTTTGTAGGTGCCGCTTGCAAACTGGACATCCTTCGGAATATCAATCACGACAGGTCCGGGGCGGCCTGTGCGGGCCACGTGGAAGGCTTCGTGCATAATATCGGCCAGTTTTTCCGGATCATCGGCGAGATAGTTATGTTTTGTACATGGGCGCGTGATGCCTGTTGTGTCGGCCTCCTGAAAGGCATCGTTACCGATCAGAAATGTCGGTACCTGACCTGAAATACAGACAACGGGAATGGAATCCAGCATGGCATCCGTCAGGCCTGTCACGGCGTTTGTCGCGCCGGGGCCGGATGTAACGATGAAACAGCCGACTTTGCCTGTTGAACGGGCATAACCTTCTGCGGCGTGGGCCGCGGCTTGTTCGTGGCGGACCAGAACATGTTTGATGTTATTTTGTTTGAAGAGTTCGTCATAAATCGGCAGAACAGCGCCGCCAGGATAACCGAAAATCGTATCAACGCCCTGATCAATCAGTGACTGGATCACAATTTCTGCGCCTGTTTTTGTCATTGCGTCAACGTCGGGTGCGTTGTCTTGTTCTGTTTTCTTTGCCTCTTTTTTCGTCGCCGTTCCTAATTTTACCATGATCGTATCTTATATGTTTTATTTTGTTAAAAATGTTCCTCGCAATGCCTTTATAGGCCTCTTTTCCCGCTTTTTAAATCTTTAATGCGGTCTTGTTTGCAATCTATAATTTTATGCTGCGTCGTGTCAATGATTGTGTAATAAAGTTCCAATAAACGAAATAAAATTATTTTTTTATTTCCGAATATTGCGCGATGGATGTTTTGCGGATTGTGCGGCGGCACATTTTGCGGTGTATCGTTTTACGGTGTGTGTATGGTCAATTTATCGGCAGGGACTTGGGTGCGTATCCATGTTTTCTGACGTTTGGCGTATTGCCGCGTTTCGAGTGCGGTTTGTGCAAAGGCGTCTTCGAGTGTGATGTCTTCTCTCAGATAGGCGCGTAGCGGTCTGAAACCGTGGGCCTTTATCACCAATGCGTCGTCAGGCACGGTGCCGGCATCAATGCGGTCCGCTAAATCCTCGACCTCATTCAGCGCGCCAGCTTCCAGCATGACAGACAGACGGCTGTTTATTTTTTCAAGATGCGCTTCTTTTTCGGGCAGGATGGCGTGAAAACCGAATGACCAATCCGTATCGGGCGGGCCGGATAGGGGCTCTTTCTGCCATGCAGACAGGGGCTTTTGTGTGGCATCGAACACTTCCCACGCGCGGATCATGCGGTGCGTGTCACCGGCAGGAATACGGGCGGCACTTTCCGGATCGCGTCTTGTCAGGGCGGCATGGAAATCATCCGGTCCGATCTGTTCCAGATAGGCATATGCCTGTTCACGAAAAGACGGGTCAATCTCCGGCAGGGGAGAAAACCCTTCGGTCAGGGCTTTGATATAAAATCCTGTGCCGCCGACCAGGATCGGTTTGATATTGTGTTTGAAACAGTCCTGTATTTTGGCCGTGGCCATGTCGCGCCATTCAATGACGGTCAGATTGTTTTCGGGCGGGAGAAATCCATACAGGGCGTGCGGTACTTGCGCTGTTTCATCCGCGTCGGGCTGGGCGGTTAAGACATGCAGACAGTCATAACATTGCATGGCATCGGCATTGATGATCAACGCATCATGGCCGGATTCGTTGGCATGTTTTCGGGCCATGTCGATGGCAAAGGCAGATTTACCGCTGGCTGTCGGACCGAGAATGATATCAATATGAGAAGCGTTTTGAGTCATGAATGGGCACAGATGTGAACGGGAGGGTAAAGAAAAAGGGGCCTGTTTTCAGCCCCTTTTCTTATGCATTATTTTAACCGGAGCGCCACAAAACGCACATCGTCTTCGCGGTGGACCAGAAGCAGGACTGAACTGCGTCCCGCGTCTTCGGCCATTTTGATATTGTTCAGAATATCTTCGACAGAAGAGACCGGCTTTTGGTTGATTTCCGAAATTACATCACCTTGTGACAAGCCTTTTTCGGCCGCTTCGGATGTGGGGGATACCCCTGTGATCAGAACACCGTTTACATCGTCCGGAATGGCATAGATATCACGGTCCGCATCGGTAATCGGCTGGATAGTCGCGCCGATTTTTTCAATCATTGTTCCGGCCGGTTTATCGGATGTGCCGTCCGGTCCGCCGGTTGATGCCAGAAGACCCGTTTCTTCGGCTTTTTCCAGCTCACCGATTTCAACTTTTGTGGTGTGTTTTTTGCTGTCGCGCCAATAGACAATATCGACGCTTTTGCCGACTTTTGTTTCTGCAACGATACGCGGCAGGTCACGCATTTTGTCAATAGCCTTGCCATCGAACGACAGGATGATATCGCCTGTCTTCAGACCTGCATCTTCGGCCGGACCTGTGGATGTCACGCTGGCAACCAGTGCGCCGACATCCTTATCAAGGCCGAGACTTTCGGCAATTTCCGGTGTCACACTCTGGATACGTACGCCAAGCCAGCCACGACGTGTATGTCCGTATTCAATCAGCTGATCGATGACCGGCTTTGCCAGATTAACAGGGATGGCAAACCCGATCCCGACAGATCCGCCGGATGGTGAGAAAATCGCCGTGTTAATGCCGATCACTTCGCCGTCGATATTGAACATCGGGCCGCCGGAATTTCCGCGGTTGATGGAGGCATCCGTCTGGATGAAATCATCATACGGTCCGGCATGAATGTTGCGCTGCTGGGCCGAGACAATACCGGCTGTGACCGTTCCGCCAAGACCGAACGGGTTGCCGATCGCAAGGGCCCAATCACCGACGCGCAATGTGTCACTGTCACCGAATTTTACGGCGGTCAGTTTTTTGTCCGTATCAACCTTCAAAATGGCCAGATCGGTTTTTTCGTCGCGCCCGATAATTTCGGCTTCGATGGTTTCGTCATCGAAAAAGGTCACGCGCACTTCTTCCGCATCACGAATAACGTGGTTGTTTGTAACGATGTACCCTTTTTCCGCATCAATGATGAAACCGGAGCCAAGAGAGGCAGGCGGCACGGCCGGTGCGCCTTGCATGGGGCGGTCCATAAATTCTTCGAAAAAATCCTCGAACGGTGATCCCGGCGGGAACATCGGCGGCATTTCGTGCATTGTGTTCGGTGCGGATTGCATCTTTTGTGTTGATGAAATATTGACAACCGACGGCAGAAGTCTGTCTGCAAGATCGGCAAAACTGTAAGGCGCGTCCGCGGCGTTCACAGGCTGCGGGACAACAAAGGCAAAGCATAGGAACAGTGCAACAAAAAGGAAGTGGAAGTGCTGTCGTGGTTGTCTCATCGTTTAAACCTCTGTTTTATGGCGATTTGATTCTAAATTAGGAAGATATGTGCCAAAAATCAACCAGTCAATTAAGGCAATTTTATGCAAGCCTTATGTCTATACCCGTGTCTTTTGCGCAAGTGTTTGCGCGAAACACGGATACAGGTCGAATAGGCTGTCTAAACGGCTTATTCTGCAGATTGGAAATGTTTGAAAAAGGCACTGTTCGGTGACAGGATCAAACGTGTTTCCGGATTAGCCAGCGTATTTCTGTAAGCTTCCAATGACCGGATGAAATCATAAAATTCCTGATCTTTATTGAAGGCTTTCGTATATGTCTGAATGGCGTTGTTGTCGCCTTCACCGCGAATGATCTGGGATTCTTTTTGTGCATCAGCCAACAGAATGGTCCGTTCTTTTTCTGCTGTAGAGCGGATTTCAAGGGCGCGTTCTTCACCTTTGGCGCGTGTTTCTGTCGCCCGTTCTTTCAGCTCGGAAATCATACGTTGCACCGTGGATTGACGCAGCGCCGGTGTCAGGTCTGCCCGTACAATACGCACGTCGATCACATCAACACCCAGTTGATCTGTTTCAATCTTCTTGTTCACGCGATTCAGAATGTCATGCATGACCGTAGAACGTTCTGTCGATAGTAGGTCACGCATTGTAGTCTGACCCAGAACAGATCGCGTGGATTCGTTCATGATGTTTTCGATACGTTGATTTGCCGCGCCGACGGTGCGCAATGTTTTCATGAACATCAGCGGATCATTGATGCGGTACCGTGCGAAAGCATCAACGATAATCGGTTCACCACTGACGATTTCAGGGTTACTTGTGTCTGTTTTGGGTACGATGATGTTCGGGTCAGCGCTTTTGACCAGCGGGCTATCGTTGCTGCTGGAAATAACCATTTGCTCGGGTTCTGGATCAACGGAAAGAATACGCGAATCAAAGCGGCGAACATCTTGCACAAACGGAATTTTGAAGTGCAGTCCCGGTTGACGGACTTCACCGATTGGTTGACCGAGTTGAAGCACGATGGCCTGTTCACGCTGATCGACTGTGAAAAGAGACTGGCTGCCTGCAATCAGTGCAACTGCAAGGACAATCAGGAATATCCCGTAAAGATTTTTCATTTTCAACGACCTTTCTAAATTCTTTCGTCAGATTACTTATTGCGCACGTTTTTGTTTTGCGCCCATTTGTTCAATCGGCAGATACGGTACAACGCCCGCGCCGCCGGCACCGCCCTGATTATCCAGAATAATTTTTTCTGCATTGCCCAGAACGGATTCCATTGTTTCAAGATACATGCGTGTTTTTGTGACGTCTTTCCCTGTCAGATACGCTTTGTAAACAGAGTTAAAACGGTCGGCGTCACCTTCTGCCTGTGCAATCTTGGATTCTCTATAGGCTTTGGCTTCCTGTACCATCTGGATGGCCGCACCACGGGCTTTCGGAATAATTTCTTCACGGTATGCCTGTGCGACGTTTTGCGTATCAATCGCATCCTGTTTTGCGGACTGGACGTCTTGGAATGCGTTTTGGACATCGGGATGTACTTCGGCTTTCTGGATCAGAACCTGTCCGATATCCACGCCGGACTGATAGTCATCCAGATTTTTAATCATGATTTCTTTGGCCGCTTGTGACACATCGGCGCGGCCTGTCGTGATGATCTGGAACATCGGTGTCTGACCGACAACTTCACGAATCGCACTTTCAGCGACTTTCTTGATCGTGTTTTCCTGTGTGCGGATGTTAAACAGATAATCTTCGGCCGATTTGATCGTCCACAGCACAACCAGATCCAGATCAACGATGTTGGCATCGGAGGTCAGCATCAGGCTTTCTTCGGGAATGTCACGTTTTTGTGTGCTGCCGCGACTGTAGAATTCGTTAAAGCCGATTTCCATGCGGCGTACTTCGGACACATTCAGCTTTGTGATGGTTTCAACCGGATAAGGCAAGTGGTAACCAAGCCCTTCCTGAACCTGTGTGCGGTTCCATGCGCCAAAGCGCTGGATCACACCTTGATAACCGGGCTCGATAATGTAAAAACCGCTGGCCAGCCACAACAGAATAATGGCCAGAATCGCAAGGCCGATAAATTTGCCGCCACGGAAATCACCGCCGGGCATGGCTTGACGGAAATTTTTCTGTGCGCGTCTGAGCATTTCGTCGATATTCGGATTATCACCGCCACCGGGATAGTTGCCCCACGGGTCATTCCCGCGACCACCGCCGCCGTTGTTTGATCCGCCGGCATTTCCCCAGGGGTTTTTATTCTTTCCGTCTGAATTATTATCGTTGCCCATAATTACTAAAACCCTTGCTTTTTTTACGTTCGAATGCCAATTACAATATATTTTTTGACGAATAAGGCAACACTGATTCAGTAATTTATGATGAAAAAAGCACTTAAGACAAAAGTTGAAAACGCGCTACGTAAAATTCACGACCCTGAAAGCGGTCAGGATATTATCAGCGCAGGAATGGTAAGCGGGTTGCAAGTCGCAAACGGCCGGGCTTTGTTTGCGATCGAGGTTGACCCCGCCCGCGGGAACGAGATGGAATCGCTGCGTCAGCAATCTGAACAAGCGGTGAAATCCGTGCGCGGTATCAAACATGTGACAGCCGCACTGACGGCCCGCAGAACCGAACAGTCGGCGGCGGCCGCTTCATCTGCCGCCCCGTCTTCTGCTTCGTCTGTTACTTCGTCTAATGGGGCTGCGCATGCCGATCCGCACGGGATGGAGAAAAATCCGCGTTTATCCCTGCCGATCAAACATATTATTGCCGTGGCATCAGGCAAAGGCGGTGTCGGTAAATCAACCATTGCCGTTAATTTGGCTGTCGCACTGGCAGAGGCCGGATATAAAACAGGCTTGCTTGATGCCGATATTTACGGACCATCCGCGCCACGCATGTTGGGCTTGCCGAATGAAAAGCCTGATTTGAATGATCAAAAACAACTGATCCCGCACGAGGCGCACGGTTTGAAGGTCATGTCGATCGGCTTTATGATCGAAGAAGAAAAGCCGATGATTTGGCGTGGCCCGATGGTGCAAAGCGCCATTTACCAGATGTTGCGTGATGTCGTCTGGGGCAAGCAGGATGATATGCT
>Ga0208833_1000500_pt1 | contig 10408 bp, 12 predicted proteins | sample DeeseametaMP1788_FD_184181 | JGI IMG/M metagenome (GOLD analysis project Ga0208833, IMG submission 184181) | Marine microbial communities from the Deep Pacific Ocean - MP1788 (SPAdes) | ecosystem: Environmental > Aquatic > Marine > Oceanic | place: North Pacific Ocean | collected 2011-05-03 | reverse complement strand
TGATCGAACCCGCGCGCCGCCTTTACCGCAGCCTGTTCAAACCGTTCCGCATAGCCAAGGCACAAACCCCGCGGATGGTGATGGTGCTGCCCGGGTTTGGGACCAACCCGATCAAGATGCGCTATTTCGCGCGGCGGCTGGAAGACGCGGGCCATACGGTCAAGCGCTGGGGATGCGGCTATAACTGGGGCTTTTCGGAAGAGCTGTTCAGCCAGCTGGAGAATCGCCTGCTCGACCTGCACCAGCGGGCGGGCGCGCCGGTGGTGCTGGTCGGCTGGAGCCTCGGCGGGCTCTACGCGCGCGAGCTGGCCAAGCGTCAGCCCGATGCGGTGGCGAAGGTGATTTCGATGGGCTCGCCCTTTTCGGGCAATCTGCGCGCGAACAATGTGTGGCGGATCTATCAGGCGGTTGCCGGCCACCGGATCGCCGATGTGAAGCTCGCCGCGCAGCTTTCGCGCAAGCCTCCGGTCGAAACCGTGGCGCTGTGGAGCCCGCGCGACGGCGCGATCAGCCCGCGCTCGGCCGCCGGCTACCCGGGTGAGCGCGACCGGGCGGTGGCCCTGCGCTGCAGCCACATGGGTTTTTCCTATTCGCCCGAGGCGATCCGTGCGGTCGCCCGCGAGATAGACTGGGCCGACGAGGACTGACTAGCGGCAGAAGCTGCTGTCGCCCACTTCCAGATGCAGATGATCGGCATGCGCGGCGTTGTAATCGGGGCTGAGCACGGTGCCGAAGCGCTTGCATGCGCTCTCGCGTACCACTCGTAGAAACTGGCGCTCGTCCGAGCTGCCGCCCTTCCAGTCTCCGATCACCGAAATGCGCCGCCCGTCTTCGAGCACGAAGGCAGCGACGTCGATCGCCTCCGCCCGCGCGTGGGCGGAGCGTCTGCTGGTGCCCGCGACGTTGCGGCACGAATAGCTGCCCATCGTCTCGATCCGGGCGAGCGGACTGCCGAGATAGGCCCGCGCCGCGCGATCGACACCGTAGCGGACCCAGCCTGCGAAGGTGCTCGCAGTCTGGCAGGTGACCGGCCCGATATTGGCGATTCCAAAGCGGCCCGCATCGCCTCGCAGATCGCTCAGCGAGACCGTATCGATCCGGGTGCAGCCGGGCGCGTCGTAGGCGTTGGGCAGGGGCGAGAAACTCGCGCCAGAGGCACCCAGTTTGGCGAGGCACTGCTGGCCGATCAGGCTCGGCGCGACCGCGCCGGTCTGCGGTGCGCTGGTCGGGGTGCGCGGTCCCGGCCGGTCGGCGCGCCCGCCACCGCTGGGTAGCAGCTGGCAGCCGGAAAGGCCGATCGCGATGCAGGCCACAAGAAGGGATCTCGATAGGTGCATGACGGTGCGATCATGGTCGGTGCTTGGTTAACACGGGCCTAAGGGCGGGTGCCCGGAAACATTCGCGGGGGCCGCCCATTGCCAAGGTGACGCAGCCAGAAAGAGGAATGCATGCAACGCTTTACCGACCGCACCGTGATCGTGACCGGATCTTCCAAGGGGATCGGCGCAGCCATCGCCCGCCGCTTTGCGCAGGAGGGTGCCAATGTGGTCCTCAACAGTCGCAGCCGCGATGATCTGGAGAGCGTGGCGAGCGATCTGGACGATGCCCGCACGTTGCTGGTGGAGGGGGACGTATCAGACGCCGCCTTCGCGAAGGAACTGGTCGCGCGCACTGTCGAGCGGTTCGGCGGGCTCGATTGCCTGGTCAATAATGCGGGCACCGCGACGGCAGGCCCACTTGCCGAGGCGAGCGACGACGATATCGACACAGTGATCGACATCAACGTGAAGGGCGTCCTGTACCTGTGCCGCGCCGCGATCCCGCACCTCGCCAAGAGTGACGCGCCCGGCGGCGGCTCGATCGTCAACACCTCCAGCGTTTCTGGCACCGGCGGCGACTGGACCATGCCGATCTACAACGCGAGCAAGGGCGCGGTGACGAACCTGACGCGCGGCCTTGCGCTGCAACTGGGCAATCAGGGCATCCGCGTGAACGCGGTGTGTCCCTCGATGACCAAGACCGAGATGAGCGAGGGCATCCGTGACAACGACGAGCTCTTCGACGCCTTCCTGCGCCGCATCCCGCTGGGCCGGGCGGGCGAACCGGAAGACGTTGCAGCGGTGGTCGCCTTCCTCGCGAGCGAGGATGCGCGCCACGTCACCGGTGTGAACCTGCCCGTGGATGGCGGAGTCAGCGCGTCCAACGGCCAGCCCAATTTCCAGGCGTTTCAGTCGTAGCGGAAGAAGCTGAGGATCAGCACGTCGAGATCGCCGCCGGGCTCGAAATCTGTCTTCTTCACCTCGAACCGGGTCGTGTCGATCTTCGTCACGCCGTCCATGCAGAAGCTGACGAGATTATCGGGCGATCCCTTGTCGACCACCAGCCGGAAATCGCGGATCGGCCCGCTCCAGTTGGCGCCCGAGGAGAGGACGTAGCTTAGCCAGGTCTCGCCCATGTAGGTCTGCTGCGCCTCATCGCCGCTGGGATTTGCAACCCGCTTGTCCACCCCGGCAAGAATGCTGTCGTCGAGGCAGTATTTCGTGCGGTACTCGGTCAGGATGCTGTCGGAATCGTCGCTACGATATTGCGGATAGAGCGTGCTTCCGGCGCTCCCACCGACCAGCGGCACATATTCGTGACGCACCGCGACCTTGCTGTTCGGTTCGAACGTCTGTTCGCGCACGAAGTAGGTGACCAGATCCCACGCGGGCACCGCCTGCTCGCCGAACAGCGGGTCGCGCACCGCCCATCCTTCGGCCAGCAGCGGGGCAAGCTCTGCTTCGGAAAGCCCCGCAAAGGGGTTGAGCTCGTCGGCGAGCGCCCATGCTGCGGGCCATCCGCGGCTGGCGATCAGATCGGTGACGTCGCGCGTACCGATCATCGCGCGGTCGATCTGCTGCAGGCGCATCGGGCGACCATCGACATGCGTCGAGAAGTCGAAGCCGGACCAGTTTTCGGTGTTGTCGTAATAGACATCGCGCGCGACCAGGCCGCGCGGTTGCGCCGGCATGGGGAAGGCGATCGTGGTGGTGACGTACTCGTCGGTCGGGTTCTCGAACACGTAGTCGACCGTCACCAGCTCTGCGGAGAGATAGAGGTCTTCCTCGAGCAGGCGCAGCGCGCTCGACGGCTTGAGGACGATCCCGCCGAGGCCGATTTCGGCTTCCGAATCATTCGCGGCGATCGGGCTGGCGAGCAGCAGGCCCGCCGCCGCCAGCAGCGCTGCGCGCGGCATCACACGTGCAATCATGTTCGACGAACTCCCCCGACAGCGCGACCCTGCGCGAATATAGCACACAGGCGCAATCGGTGGCGAGCGGTCAGGAATCGGGCGTATCGCCCTGTTCCCACAACTCGATCTTCACCCCGTCCGGGTCGAGCAGCCAGGCGAACTTGCCATAGCCTTCATCGACCTGGCCGAAGATCTCGACGCCCTTGGCCTTCAACTGCTCGACCATCGCGTCGCAATCATCGACCCTGAGGTTGATCATGAAGCCGCCCTTGCCGGGTTCGATATATTTGTCGTCCGCGAAGTGGCTGATCAGCGAGTAGGGCGCTGCGTGCGGCTCGTCCGACCATGGGATCTGCGGGCCGTAATCGCCGGTCAGGCCGAGCATTTCTTCATACCACCGCTGTGTCGCCGCGGGATCTTTCACGACGTAGAATACGCCGCCCAGGCCCGTCACTCTCGCCATCTCGTCATCCTCTCCCTGCGCGACCTTTCGCTATTCTACCGCACCTGTGGCCGTGCGCCTAACGCGCATCTTGACGCGAATCAGTTAGGCATTTAGCTAAATACCTATGAACAAGGTTTTCGATGCCCTTTCGCACCCCATCCGTCGGGAAGTGCTCGAACTGCTCAAGTCGGGCGGGATGACTGCAGGCGATCTCGCCGATCGCTTCCCCGTGTCCAAGCCGACCATGTCCGGCCACTTCGCCAAGCTGAAGGAAGCCGGGCTGATCCAGGGCGAAAACCGCCGGGGATCGGTGGTCTACACGATCAACATGTCCACGCTCGAAGAGGCGCTGCACGGGTTCATGGGACGTGTCGGGATCGGCTCCGCACCGGACGCCGTGTCGCAGCGCGACGGTTTGAATGGAAAGGAAAGCACATGAAGGTACGATCGCTGTTGCTGGTCAATCTGCTGCTCGTCGCGCTGATGGCAGGGTTTGCCTTCTGGGTTGCGGGCATCGCGCCCGTGGGGATGGAATTGCCGACCCACTGGAACGCTGCCGGCGAAGTCGACCAGACGATGGCCCCGCTGCCCGCGTTGCTGATGCCCGCAGGTGTCTCCCTGTTCGTCGCGCTTGTCTTCGCGGTCGCTCCGATGCTGGAGCCGCTGCAGGACAAGCTCGACAAATCCGCGCCGCTGCTGCGCGCGGTTTGGATCGGGATGATGGCGCTGTTCGTCGCCCTGCAGGGCATCATCGCGGCGCCGGTCTTCGGCTATTCGCCCGGTGCAGGGGCGATCATGCTGCTGGTCGGCCTGCTGTTCGTGGTGATCGGCAACACGTTGCCCAAGTCGCGCCCCGGGTTCTTCGTCGGTATCCGGACGCCGTGGACGATCACCGATGAAGACAACTGGGTCGCGACCCATCGGCTGGGCGGCAAGCTGTTCATGCTGGCGGGCGTCGCACTCGCGATCGCGGCGCTGCTGGATGTGTCTGCCGGACTGCGTCTGGCAGTGATGCTCGGCGGGACGCTGCTCGCCGCGCTGGTGCCGGCCATCTACAGCTGGTGGTTCTGGCGCAGCCACCGCGATGCAGGGAAGGAGGCGTAAGATGCGCAGAGCTATCACGCTTGCGACCGCGCTGATGCTCTCGGCAGTGGCGAGTCCCTTGTTCGCCAAGGAGGCAATGCCGGTTTGCAGGGCGACCTTGCTGGCACGCTGGAGGGCACGCTCGCGCAAGGGACTCCCGCAGTGCTGATCGTACCCGGCTCCGGCCCGACCGACCGCGACGGGAACAGTCCCCTGGGGATCACAGCGCAGACCTACAAGCTGCTCGCAGAGGCGCTGGCGCAGCGGGGCATTGCCTCGGTCCGGATCGACAAGCGCGGGATGTTCGGCAGCGCGGCCGCGGTGCCCGATCCCAACGATGTGACCGTGGACGACTATGTCGCCGACATAGAGAGCTGGGCGGACACGATCTCCCAGGCAAGCCGCGGGCAGTGCGTCTGGTTGCTCGGCCATAGCGAGGGTGGCCTGATGACGATGGCGGCAGCGGCGAAGGACCCGTCGCGCTATTGCGGGCTGCTGCTGGTGGCGAGCGTGGCGCGCAACCTTGGCGATGTCCTCAGGGCGCAGCTCGCCGCCAATCCCGCAAATGCTCCGCTACTGCCCGAGATCGACGCGATCATCGCCAAGCTGAAGGCGGGCGAGAGCGTTCCGGCTGCCGGGATGAATCCCGCACTTGTGCTGCTGTTCGCTCCGCAGGTGCAGAGCTTCCTCGGCAGTGTGTTCCGGCAGGAGCCTGCCGAGCTGATCGCGGCGCACGATCTGCCGGTGCTGATCCTCAACGGCACCGCAGACTTGCAAACGCCCGCCGCCGATGCGCGGGCGCTGGCCTCCGCGCGGCCCGATGCAACGCTGGTGATCGTCGAGCGTGTGAACCACGTCCTCAAGCAGGTGCCGGACGACACCCGCGCGGCCAACCTTGCTACCTATGCCGACCCCGACCTGCCGCTCGCGCCCGGAGTGGTGGACGCGATCGTCGAGGTCGTGACCGGGAGCGACGCCAGCTAAGCTGCCTCGGGCTCACCCTCGACCGCGTAGTGGCCCAGATCCTCTTCCTTCGTGGCGAGGCTGACGAGCACGACCGCGATGGTCGAGGCGATGAAGCCGGGGATGATCTCGTACACGCCCGGCCCGCCCAGGAACTCGCTGTTCCAGCCCTGCGCGATCCAGATACCGACCGTCAGCGCGCCGACCACCAGCCCGGCAAGCGCGCCGGACCCGGTCATCCGCGGCCAGACCAGGGCGAGCAGGATCAGCGGGCCGAAGGCGGCACCGAACCCGGCCCAGGCATTGGCGACCAGGCCCAGCACTTCGCTTTCCGGATCGCTCGCGACCCAGATCGCGGCCAGCGCCACGATCAGCACGCTGACGCGGCCCACGTTCACCGCCTCGCGCTCGCTCGCATCGCGGCGCAGAAACAGGCGGTAGAAATCCTCGGTCAGCGAGCTGGACGAGACCAGCAGCTGCGAGGAGATCGTGCTCATGATCGCGGCCAGCAGCGCGGCGAGCAGGAAGCCGGTCACCAGCGGGTGGAACAGCAGGTCCGCCAGCACCACGAAGATCGTCTCCGGATCGTCGACCACGATGCCGTTGCGGTCCGCATAGGCGCGTCCGGCAAGGCCGATGCCCAGCGAGCCGAGCAGGCACACGAACATCCAGATCAGCCCGATATTGCGCGCCGTCGCAACCTCGGGGATCGAGCGGATCGCCATGAACCGCACGATGATGTGAGGCTGCCCGAAGTAGCCCAGGCCCCAGGTCACCGCGCTGAGCCAGCCGATCGCGGTCAGCCCTTGCGTCAGGCTGAGGAAGCCGGGCTGGATCTCGGTCAGGCTGTCGCCCGCGCTCCCGCCGGGGCCGAACATCACCACCAGCGGCATCACCACCAGCGCCAGCAGCATGATCACCCCTTGCACGAAGTCCGTCAGGCTCACCGCGAGGAACCCGCCGACCATCGTGTAGGCGAGCACCACGCCCGCGGTGATCCACACGCCCATCATGTAGTCGCTCAGCCCGGTATCGGGCAGCAGCGCGGGGAAGGCGGTTTCGAACAGCTTGCCGCCGCCGACCAGGCCTGCGGCGGAGTACACCATGAAGAACACCACGATCACGATCGCGGAGACGACCCGCAGCGCGACCGCGCGGCTGGGGAAGCGGTTGGCCATGAACTCCGGAATGGTCAGCGCATTGCCCAGCCGTTCGGTCTGTTCGCGCAGTCTAGGCGCGACGATCGTCCAGTTGAGCACCGCGCCCACGAACAGGCCGATGCCGATCCAAGCTTCGACCAGGCCGGCGGCGTAGAGCGCCCCGGGCAGGCCCAGCAACAGCCAGCCCGACATGTCCGACGCCCCGGCGGAGAGCGCCGCCACCCCCGGCGACAGCCCGCGTCCGGCGAGCAGATACCCTTCCGAGGTATCGGTCGATTTCTTCCAAGCAAATAGCCCGATCGCCAGCATGAGGACGAAATAGGCCGCGAGTGAGATGAGTACGCCTGTCTGCATGGGCGCATTGCCTAACGGCTCGTGAACGGTTTGACCACAGGAAGCCGGGAAGTGTCTCATACAAGGCAGGCGGAGCGCCCGCAGAGCCGCATTGCCGGGGCAGCCTGACACACCTGACACACAGTCCAGGGGTTCAAATCTGCTCGATCGAACGGAGCGAACTTATCGACCCCGTCGATCAGCGGCGTGACCGGGGCGCGGCGTGGTGACGGACGGTGCGAAAGAGCAGCGGCGAGTGTAGCGCGGGGAGGGGGAGTAGGAAAATCAGCGCTGCGTCAGCGCGGCAGGAAATAGCCTTCGTCGGTGTGCCGCGCCGCGCCTGTCGCCACCAGCGTTTCGAGCACATCGGCGACGCGCTCGGGTCTGATAGAGATCCTGGGTGTCATGACTGTCCTGTCACTCGACGGCCCTCAACCTTGGTTCCTTGCAAACCACACTGAATGTCTAGCTGGCAGAAGCACGACCGATGTCTCCACATCAAATCCGATTGAGGGGGTCGTAAGATGCCTCAGATTCGGACTATTTTGTAGATACCGCACTTGAGCTTCGCTGCTCCAAGTGGCATCATGATTCATGATTTGTTCCGAATATAGGAAATTGCAATGTCTGCAACCCTAACGGCGATTGACCTGTTTTGTGGCGCTGGTGGCCTGTCGGAAGGTTTCCGGCAGGCGGGGTTCCATGTTTTGGCCGGGCAAGATTTTGACGACGTTGCCGGGCTGACTTTCGCCGCCACGCATCCTGAAGCCACCTTCATCGGAGGGCCAATCCAGCAGGTTACTCCTGAACAGCTTCTGGACGCGGCTGGTATCGCGAAAGGAGAACTGGATGTCATCGTGGGCGGACCGCCATGCCAGGGGTACTCAGTCTATAATCATCAGCGCGGAGCCCAAGACCCACGTGCCGGACTTTTCCGAGAATATCTTCGTATCGTCGAGGGGATCATGCCCCGATGGTTGGTCATGGAGAACGTGACCGGCATTACGTCTATCGCCGGCGGCGCAATCGTCCGGCAGATATTCGATGAGATCGAAGCGCTTGGATATCGTGTCGAAATGCGAGTCCTGAAGGCGGAAGAGTATGGCGTTCCGCAAGAGCGCCGTCGCGTGTTCTTCATCGCCACTCGCACAGACGCTCCGATTCTTTTTCCCGAACCGACCCATGGTTCGGGACTTCAACCCTTTGTCACTGTTTGGGATGCCATTTCCGATCTTCCCGTTGTCCATAATGGCGACACCCCTCCGGTGCGCGCATATGCCTCGCAACCGAAGAACGGCTATCAGGCAATCCTTCGCGGTGATTGCCGAATGCTGTTTAATCACGCTCCGGGACGGCTGGCTCGAGTCAATGAAGAACGCATGAAGCACATTCCGCCTGGCGGTTCGTGGCGGGATATTCCTCGTGAGCTACTTCCAGCTGGGATGCTGAAAGCAAAGCGCAGCGATCATACGAAGCGCTATGGGCGGCCCCGGAAGACTGACCTGTCATGCACGGTTCTGACTAAATGCGACATTCACTGGGGTGCCTACATTCACCCCGTCCAAGATCGGTCTTTCACGGTGCGCGAAGCTGCGCGTCTTCAGTCTTTCCCGGACTTTTTCGACTTTCAGGGCAATCGAACCGAGCAGTATGTTCAAGTTGGCAACGCGGTTCCGCCGTTGCTAGGTCGAAGGGTTGCAGAGGCGCTAATCCTCGCCGATACTATGAACATGGCGCCAAAGAGCGTCATTCAAGGTCGGGAAGGGGTGGCGATTGCCGTGTGATCCGGAAGCGATAGTCGGCGAAATTTTGGGTCAACGGGCGCGGAAAGGAGCAAATCCTTCGGCGTCGAGTTTCCTTTGTCCCTTTATCCAATCGCGCTGTCCCAAGCGCAGTACCCAACTTCCCGATGAGCCTTATCCCGTTTGTACGCTTTGGCGGCGGTCGAAAGGTGAGCCGGACCCAACCAAAGACCTGATTTTTGTTTGCCCAAAGCGCTTCTATGCCGTTGATTTTCTGAAGGAGGTTGTCGGGTACTGCTGGCCTGGCGAGCCGCCGAAAAACCCGATTGTCGCTCCAGAAGTAAAGATGGCCGGGTTTGGCAATGTTGATTTCGTGATTGCTGATGTACAAGAAAACGGGGAAGTGGACCGTTTCCTTTCAGTCGAGTTGCAGGCAATCGACATAACCGGATCAGTCTTCCAAGCCTACGAGGCAATTCGCGCCGGAACAGATATTCCCAAACCTCCGACCTATGGGCTCAACTGGGACAATGTCTATAAACGCTACGTCACGCAATTGATTCGAAAAGGATATTTCCATCACCATTGGAAATCCAAGATAATCGCAGTGATCCCGGAACAGGTTTATCAGTATATTGTTGGGCGTGCCGATTTCATCCGCTCAACCGACGTTAAAAACGCTCAAGTAAATATCGTCTTCATGACCTACCGGCTAGAACACGATCCGACCCGGCCTGGCGAATTCCGTCCGGCGCTGGTGACGGTTGAAGGTACAAGCCATTCCAGCCTTCAGAACGCCATGATGTATCAAGATGCCCCCGCAAAGGAAGCCTTCACTAATCAAATCAAGCGCTCGCTAAGTCGCGCGGTGAACCTTCCTGATTTGATTGCAAAAAATGAAAGCGGCTGAACGCCGTTTGCGCAGTAAATGAGTATGGTCTGCTATTTGTCACCCGCAAGGCGGAACGTGGCATTGCGTTCGAAGACGTAGTCGTTGAGGCGACTATCCTCGCGTGCAGGCGAGGGCTGCTCAACCCCGAGGGCACCGGTAAGGCGTTCAACGAACAGTTGCGCGTTCGCCAACTCCGAGCCTCCAGAGGCTTCGAAGTCGGCGATCAGCTTGTCGATTGCGGCTGTGTCCACGTCCCCCATCGATCGGGTGATGCGATGGGAGGACTAGGAATTCAAGCTGCTTAGCTATCCATCTTGCGCTTGTGGCGCTTGCGCTCGTGGGGGTCGAGGTGGCGTTTGCGCAGGCGGATGTTCTGCGGGGTGACTTCGACCATCTCGTCGTCGTCGATATAGGCGATCGCCTGTTCCAGCGTCATCACGCGCGGGGGGGTGAGGCGGATGGCGTCGTCCTTGCCGGTCGAGCGGAAGTTGGTCAGCTGCTTCGACTTCATCGGGTTGACTTCGAGATCGTCGGGCTTGGCGTTCTCGCCGATGATCA
>Ga0208833_1000491_pt1 | contig 10538 bp, 10 predicted proteins | sample DeeseametaMP1788_FD_184181 | JGI IMG/M metagenome (GOLD analysis project Ga0208833, IMG submission 184181) | Marine microbial communities from the Deep Pacific Ocean - MP1788 (SPAdes) | ecosystem: Environmental > Aquatic > Marine > Oceanic | place: North Pacific Ocean | collected 2011-05-03 | reverse complement strand
AATGCTAAGTTGATCGGTAATGACCATTTATCATTCATGTGCCACACAGTACCAGCGGCAAAGCTATAAGCTTTGTCGTCTCGTTGAGCGCCTGTGAAATTAGCGGTGTTGGATACATCAATCTTTTGTTGATCAAGACGTAACCCAAGCTCTGTGTGCCAGTCACCTTGGTCCATTTCTTCTAACCAGAAAATACCGTAGTTTTTAGTGTTAGAAGCAGGAATAAAGGTCTCAGCGCCTACTGCCGAAAAGTCGCTATCGCTGAGCTGCAGGCCGAACGCGCCTTGCCAACCGTTCCATGAATTATGGACCGCTTCAATGCGAAGCTCTTGTGCATCGTTGGTGAAGCGTGTGCTGACCTCATCACCTTCGATTTCTTGGTGCTCGTAGTCAGTTTTTGAATAGTTAAACTTCAGGTTTTGAAAGCCTGCAAACGGCTCGCTTAACTGACCTTTAAGGTTGTAGCGCTTTTGCTCTAGATCGAGGAAAACATTTTCATCGTGCTCTTCATGTTCCTCATGCTCTTCGTGCTCTTCGTGCTCCTCATGATCATGTTCTTCTTCGTGCCCGTGAGCATGCCCTGGCAAGCCGTAAGCACGCTCGAACTCGGTATAAGACATGCCAATAAAGCCACGGTCGCCAATGTAAGAAACGCCGAAACTACCACCCTTAGTATCGGTGCGGGTGTTATTTAAGATGCCACCGTACTCTTCCTCATGCTCAGCATGTTCTTCCTCGGTCTCACCTTCGTGCTCATGTTCTTCTTGTGCTCGTAAAAAAGAAGATTCAGCGTAAGCAGGGATTTCATAGTCATCGGTTTCAGATTTAAAGCCATCAATATTGAAGGCGAAATTACCTGCTGAAGCGGTAACGGTACCAACAGTACTGCGTTCGCCCGTTGTTGAGTCAGCAACTCTAGCTTCAAAACCACCTTCAATACCATCGGTTAAGTGCTGAGGTATGCGGTTATCCACCACATTGACCGCACCGCCAACTGCGCCGCCACCGTAAAGTAATGTTGCAGGGCCTTTTAAGACTTCAACACGTTCAGCCAAAAGCGGCTCGGCGGCAATCCAGTGATCAGGACTGGAGTTTGATGCATCTTGAGTGGAGCTGTTATTGCTGAGCACCGTAACGCGATTGCCTTGTTGACCACGTATCACAGGACGGCCAGCGCCAGCACCAAAACTGGAAAGGTTGATACCGGGAGTTTGGGCCAGTGTTTCGCCAATATTGGCGCCACGATTTTTAACCAAATCATCACCACTGATAATGACGGCAGGTGAGGCCATTTCTAAACTGGAATGTTCAAGAGGATTACCCGTGATCACTAAAACTTCTGCGTTTTCTGGGGTTAGGTTAATCGACTTTTTGGTGCCATCATGACGTACGGAACGGTTGATGTGGCCTTCGCTACCGCCTTTGATGTCGAGAACATAGCGTCCTTCTTCAAGGTTTTCGAAAGTAAAATTACCGCTAGCATCCGTAGTCGTAGATAAATTCTGTGCGCGAAGGTGTACTTCGACACCTTCAAGTGGTTGGTTGTCGTCACCAGTAATGACGCCTGAAAGGTTCTTTTCAGCCGCTAATGCGCTCTGGGAAGCCAAGATTCCCGTAATTAATAGACTTAGTGTTCTAAGTTTCATTGTGGTATTTCCTCAAAATTTCTAGCATAAGCTTGAGCCCACGAACTTACCGTAGAGACAACTTCTCTCGGTTCAGCGAGGGACCAATAACGTAAAAGTAAGTTTTTAAAGTGAGTGAATCGTTATGCTATTTGAGGCGGGGCGCGTCCATAGAAAGGACGGATGCTGCGCACAAAGACCGTGCTGCTATTGAGGGTGATCATTTCTGCGCTAATCTCGAGTGGTTGTGGAACCGTTATCTGATTAGGAGCTGTATGCAGTTGATTGCCAGCATGATGTAAACAGAAGGTACACTCGGGAAGATCGGTTGCATCCTGGTGAATCGGTGAAAATGCATGCGACACGCTAAGCAAAGCCATGCTTAGCAAGGCAGCTACCATAATTATGTGGCGTAACATTTTATTCATAGTGTATTCACGCAGCTCTTTATTAAAGAGTTAATGCAAAGTCCATAATGGATGTTTAAGAAGTCATTGCCCAAACAGGCAAAATACTTCAAGTTTGCAATGCTATTCCATTAAAAAGTAAGATGCAATCTATACGCTGTAGATATTTGTAACAGAGTTTCTCTCGTATTATTGAAAATAACTATAAATGATTAATTCATAAGGAAAAAGTTGCTATGGCCGACGATTTGCCGATTTCGATAGCCGAGCGTCGATTGGACAATGTGCCGAACTATCCTGACCGCCACGAACCGGTGGGATTTATGTTGCGTTTGATCAAAGCGCTGCATACGTATGGAGTGCCTAGTTATGAACTGGAGCGTTTGATGACCAATGTGGCAGACCAGCTGGGTTATGGTTTACAGGCTACAGTGGTCCCCACCAGTATTACCATGACCTTCATCCAAGATGAAGACAAACCCCGAACTTATGTCATTCGTTCGAATTCGGGTGAAGTGAATGTGGACAAGCTAAGTCGCACGATTGATGTGGCTTATGCGGTGATTAATGATGAAATCACAACCGAGCAAGGCGCAAAAGAGCTAACGGAAATTACCAATTCAGCGCCACTACATAGTAAGTCTTGGATGATTCTTTGCTTTATGCTGGTATCGACAGCCATTTGCCGAATTTTCGGTGGTGGCATCCCTGAGATTATTACAGCGTCAGTTACCGGGTTAGTGGTTGGCGTGTTTGTTAATGTGGGTGGCCTACGCTCGGAAACAGTGTCGAACTTGATGCCAGCTTTGTCTGCATTTTTAGCAACACTCATATCTTTCGCCTTCAACTATTGGATCGGACTGAGTTCGACCTATATTCCTGTAGTGTCAGGAATTATAGTGCTGGTTCCAGGCATGATGCTAACCATCGCTATGGCCGAGTTAGCAACCCAGAATTTGGTATCGGGTACCGCACGGCTGCTAGGGTCGGTGGTAATTTTTATCCAGATGATTTTTGGTGTGGCGATTGGCGCACAGTTGGCAGCTTTATTTTTTGGTGAGGCTTCAATTACAACCATGATTGACCACCAGCTGCCACGATGGACTGTCTGGATTGCGATCTTAGTCAGCTCATGGTCATTGATGATGTTATTCCAAGTTCGTAGCAGACACCTTCCGTGGATTGTTATTACTACAGCCTCATCATTCTTTGTGTCGCGTTGGGCTGGAGCCGAGTTAGGCGCTGCGACCGGTGCTTTCTTTGGGGCGTTAACCGTTGGTGTGTTTGCAAACCTAGCCTACCGTATAAAACAGGTACCCACTGCTGCAGTTATGATGCCCGGATTTATTATCCTGGTTCCTGGAAGCGTTGGCTTTAGAAGTCTGACCGAGATTCTAGACCATAATATCATCGGTGGTCTGGAGTCAGCCTTTAACATGATTATTGTGGGAATTTCTTTGATTACAGGTCTGTTGATATCGTCCATTGCTACGTTGCCAAAACCAAAAATTAAAACAGAGCCCTTGGAAGTCGAGGCGACAGCCACAAAAATCATAGAGAAAGATGATGAATAACTCCATGTGGCGTTTGGTACTGGTCTTTTGTTTGCTTATTGCGACAACTTCATGCAGTCAAGCTGGAGAGGCGGGCTACCAACTAGTGTACGTTCAAGATGGCGATAGCGCCGTTTTGTGTTGTGATAAAGGTAAACAATTTACGGTCAGACTACTTGATATTGATGCCCCTGAAAAACATCAGCCTTATGCCGAAGACTCTAAGGCAAGACTGGAACGGTTTTTAAAGGGAGAGTCATTGGCTCTGCGCGGCTCGAAAAGAGACCGTTATGGTCGTCGTCTAGCGGTTATAGAAGTCAATGGCGAAAGTATTAATGATAAGATGGTTGAGTCGGGCGCGGCTTGGGTCTGGAAATATAGCAAGAGTAAGCGCATGAGAGCGCTACAGCAAGAGGCCAAAGAGTCTGCTATTGGCTTATGGGCTTTGCCGGAAGCGCAGCGACAGAACCCTTGGGAGTGGCGTCAATCTCACCCTAGGAAATGATGTTAGGAATAGAGTTGGAGTATCAGCATGTCGAATGAATCGATTAAGCAAGTGGCTTTAGTCGGCGGTACCCATGGTAATGAATTGACAGGTATTTACTTGCTCAATAAGTATCGTCAGTTTCCAAAACTTTTGGGAAAGCATAGTTTTGAGGTGGAATTATTCACCGCTAATCCTGAAGCCCAGCGAGCTAATAGACGATACATCGATCGAGATTTAAACCGCAGCTTTAAGCAGGCCGATCTGGACGATAACTCTTTGTTTGGGCATGAGAATGAACTGGCCAAGCAGATTAATCAAAAGCTTGGGCCTAAGGGAAGCAGCCGAACAGACATGATTATCGATCTCCATACGTCGACTGCGCCTATGGGCGTTAATCTGGTGCTTACTAAAACCGATAGCTTCCATTTGATGTTGGCTGATTATGTACAGCAACGAATGGATAACGTCTCGATTACGTTAGAGAAAATGCCGGATCATCATTTTTTGATGTCTGTGGCTCCACAGCATGTGCTGGTCGAAATTGGTGCTACGGCGCAAGGCCAATTACGACAGGATGTGTTTGATAAAACGGAAGAAACTACGCAACTTATCTTTAAGTTTCTAAACGAATATAACCAGCATCAATTGCCTCAACCATCTGAGTCGATAGATGTTTATCAGTATTTCGACGTTATGTTTTTGCCTACTGATATTAACGGTGATATTTCTGGAATGATTCACCACAGTATCCAAGATCAAGATTTCACAAAGCTACGGTCAGGTCAGCCAATATTTAGTCTTTTTAACGGCGAAGAAGTACTTTACGAGGGCGAAGATTGTTATATGAGTTTTATTAATGAAGCCGCTTACTACGACGAGAAAAAAGCTTTTGCCATGTCGAAAAAGAAGACTTTTCATATTGGTTAAACATACGCGTTAAAAAATTCTAAACACCTAATACATGCCCCTCATATAGACAATAAATAACGGGAAAAAAAACCGCCCAAAAGAGCGGTATAGCGTGAAGAGACCTATGATAGCAGTTTTATTATTGTTGGAATCTGGTTTACTGTGTCAGCCCTTTTGTAGTATGTAGAGGTGCGGGGCTATCCGACAAACACTACTTAAGCTATCACAGCGAATTACGTTGCAGGGCAAAATGCTGGAGACTTTGTGCCCTGACCTTGAAGTGAATCATACCGATAACATTTCTCAAATGCAAACGATTCTCATTAAAGATTGGCGAAAAGTTGAAAAAAGTGAGACCCGCATCAATATTTAGCTTTATGACGCCCCTATAAAAGAGTCCAATCAATGAGTGAAATGCTCGAGGATAGATGCTATGACGCAGAAAAAGATACAAGGTATTTATAAAGCACCTCAAGGCCATTGGGTCGGTGATGGATTCCCGGTGCGCTCACTATTTTCTTATCATTCGAAAGGTCAACAAATCAGCCCATTCTTATTGTTGGATCATGCAGGGCCAGCGAATTTTGAGCCGAGCAGTACGCCACGAGGTGTTGGTGAGCACCCACATCGGGGTTTTGAAACGGTGACGATTGTGTACCAAGGAGAGGTGTCACACCGTGACTCAACCGGCAAAGGCGGCACTATCTTCCCCGGTGATGTGCAATGGATGACCGCTGGAGGCGGTATTTTGCATGACGAATTCCATTCACAAGACTTTACCGAACGCGGTGGGGTGATGGAAATGGCGCAGTTGTGGGTGAATTTACCAAAAGAACACAAGATGGTTGAACCCGGTTATCAAGCCATTAAGGCTGATGAAATCCCAACTGTTGGACTGAAAGCTGGCGAGCTGCGACTGATTGCGGGTGAATATAATGGAGTAAAAGGTCCTGCCAAAACCTATTCACCATTAAACGTTTGGGACTTAACCATGCGACCTAATAGTCAACAAGCACTGTCTATTCCAGCTGGCTGGAATGCGATTGTGGTGGTTTTGAAGGGCGTTGTCAGCATCAACCAACAAGGACTTCAGCTCAACGACACAGTGATTTTCGATACCGACAATACTGATCTAATCATTGAGGCGGACGCAGCCAGCACATTATTGGTTTTAAGCGGGGAGCCACTGAATGAGCCGGTGGTGGGTGCGGGGCCATTTGTCATGAATAGTGAGGAAGAAATCATGCAAGCCTTTGATGACTTTAAGCGTGGTAGATTTGGCGAAAGTTTAAACGAGAGTTAATAAGGTCTGGCACAAACCAGACCTTGCTGAGTTAGTTCTTCATAAAATTCTTCATGAAGTCTATCGGTAATGGGAAAACGATGGTGTTGCTATTTTCGCCTGCTAAACTCGATAAGGTTTGTAAGTATCGCAACTGAATAGCTTCTTCTTGTTGAGATAATACTTTTGCTGCCTCGAGTAGCTTCTGAGAAGCCTCCATTTCACCACGAGCATGAATAACTTTGGCCCGACGAGCCCGCTCTGCTTCGGCTTGTTGCGCAATGGCCCGAATCATACTTTCGTTTAAATCCACATGCTTGATTTCAACGTTGGCAACCTTGATACCCCATGCGTCAGTTTGGCTGTCCAAAATAGATTGGATATCGGTATTCAGCTGCTCACGAGAAGCGAGCATTTCGTCCAACTCATGCTGGCCGAGCACGGAGCGCAGAGTGGTTTGGGCGAGCTGACTGGTGGCATCATAATAATGCTCAACATTAATAATCGCTTTTTGCGGATCGATAACCCTAAAGTAGACAACGGCATTGACTTCGACAGAGACATTATCCAACGAAATAACGTCCTGTGTGGGCACATCCATGACCACGGTTCTGAGATCAACGCGTACAATTTGTTGTACGAAAGGGATCAGGATGATGAGGCCAGGGCCTTTGACTTTCCAAAAGCGGCCGAGCATAAAAATAACACCGCGCTCATATTCGCGAAGAATCTTAAACATGCTAGCCAGTAGTAAAACGACTACAGCTAGGATGATTGGGTAGAAAATGTTCATAATAAATCCTTCTATAATTAGTAAATAAAATCGTATTAGGCGCTGTCGTCTGTCAGTGGCACAACCGTCAACTCAAGATCGTTGACGGCAATAACTTTAACCTGCTGACCAGCTGTTAACGGTTGTGCACAATGCGCTTTCCAGCTTTCGCCACAGATATGAACCCAACCTTCGCCGTTAAAGTCTTGTTTGACGACACCCACCTCGCTCAGTAACTCTTCTCGCCCGCTGACTACCGGTTGCTGTTTCGAGCGAATTGCGAGACTGAGCACAAAACTTAACAAGATGACCGTAATTACGGTGACGCTAAGCAGTATAGGGATAGCGACGGCAATGCCCGTTTCAGGCTCGTTAAACAACATGAATGACCCGAACAGAAACGCAATAATCCCGCCGACACCTAAAATTCCGAAGCTCGGAGCAAAAGCCTCAACCACCAGTAACGCAATACCTAGAACGAGCAAGCCAGCAGCAACATAGTTAATCGGTAGAATTTGTAACGCGTAGAAGGCAAGTAATAAGCAGATAGCCCCGATAACACCAGGAACAAAGGTACCTGGATTATACCCTTCGAAAATAAGACCATAGATTCCAATGAGCAGCAGAATGTAGGCAATATTGGGATCGCTAATAATACTCAAAAGTTGCATCTGCCACGTGGGTTCAACGCTGACGATACTCATATCACTGGTATCAAGTTGAGTTTGACCTGAAGGTAGACGGACGGAGCGTTGGTCAATTTGCTTTAATAATTGACGAGGGCTGTCGGCGATTACATCAATCACGCCAATCTCAAGCGCTTCTTTCGAGGTTAAGCTTTCACCCTCGCGTACAGTGTTCTTGACCCAATCGATATTACGGCCGTGGTAGGCCGCTAGACCACGTAAATATGCCTCTGCATCGTTAATGATCTTTTTATGCATGGCATTTTTATTGCTGCTTGTAGGTTGAGATTGCTCGTTATCAGCGCCTTTTGCCTTATCGTCTTTTTTATCAGAGGAGGGCGGATCAGGCATGCCACCAATTGAAACAGGGGTAGCGGCACCAAGGTTTGTGGCGGGTGCCATGGATGAAACATGGCTGGCATATAAAATATAAGTCCCTGCGCTAGCTGCTCGAGAGCCGGGAGGATAAACATAAGTAGCGACAGGAATGTCAGACGATAAAATTTCACGAATAATATCGCGCATGGCTAAATCCAAACCGCCCGGTGTATTCATCTGAATAATGATCAGATCATAGTTCTCTTCAGAAGCTGATTGGATATTTGAAACTAGGTAATGTGCTGTGCTGGGATTAACAGAACCATCAAGCTTAAGGAGTTTTGCTTGTGGAGTTGATATTTGTTCGTTTTCAGTAGCACTGATAGCTGGCCACGCAAAAACCAACAGCGCGATATAAAAGAATGTTCTGACAATATGCTGCATAGAAAATCCCTCTACTCAGCTAGGCCTAACTTAGCCAAAGCCATCAATACTAATGTAGCGCGAATACTGAAGGATTACAAAAAAGAGGCAGATTGCAGGGAAGACTCGTTAGCCATATTGAACGTGGTTCAATTCGTGCCGATTTTACTACAATCACAAAAAAGCCCGACTATTTCTAGTCAGGCTTTCTTAATATGGTGGCCCGGGGCAGAATTGAACTGCCGACACAAGGATTTTCAATCCTCCGCTCTACCAACTGAGCTACCAGGCCGAGGACGCGTATTAAACCGATTCTGTGGATTTAAGTCAAGTCCAAATTTGAAATTTATTATTTGCCTTCTGGGACGTAACCATCGGCTTTGTCGTAGTCGCCTCCGAACAGGAACTTTTCCATTTGGTCGGCTAGGTATTTTTGGGTATCTTCGTCCATTAGGCTCAGGCGTTTTTCGTTAATCAGCATGGTTTGATGTTCTAACCACATTTGCCATGCTTCTTGTGAAATATTGTCATAAATACGTTCGCCTAGTTCACCAGGGAAAGGTTTAAAACCAATTCCTTCGGCGTCTTTTTGTAGTTTTTTACAAAAGATGGTACGTGACATGTATTGCTCCACTTAGGTTTTTAGACTTTGCGAATCAAGACTGTCTAGGACTTTACTGACTGGGGTCGGTAGTCCAATTTCTGCAGTTTTTTGCTGCGTTTTCTTTAGTAAGAAGTCGAGCGCAAAGTGGTTGAATTCGTTGGGCTCCATGATACCTGTGTTAGGCAGCTTTTTCACTAGTAATGGCTGTACTTCTAGGTCGTAATGGCTGAATTTGTGGATAAAGCTGTCTAGTTTTTGTTCATGTATAGGTTCTTCAACTGACTGTTCCACTTCAGGGAAGCACCAGAGGCCGCCCCAAATACCGGATGGTGGGCGTTTGTGAAGCATGACTTGGCGATTATTTAGGCATATCAGCCAATACACAGAACGCTTGGGGCGTGTTTTTTTTGGCTTCTTGCCGGGAAGTTGAGCAACTTGATCATGTTGTAAGGCGTAACATTGCTCTGACAGTGGGCACTGATTGCACTTGGGTTTGGTGCGCGTACAAACGACAGCTCCGAGATCCATCATAGCTTGGTTATATTGAGCAGTATCTTTTTTCGGCGTATTCTCTTCAGCGCGTAGCCATAAAGCCTTTAACACTGATGACTTACCTGCCCAGCCGTCAATACCATAACAACGAGCCAGCACCCGCTTAACATTGCCGTCAAGAATTGCGCTAGGCTTGTCGAAAGCAAAAGCGGCAATAGCGCCAGCGGTTGAACGGCCGACGCCGGGCAGGGTCTCTATTTCGGCCGGATTCTGTGGGAAGTGACCGTTAAACTCCTCAACAACCATCTTAGCGGCTTGGTGCAGGTTGCGGGCACGGCTGTAATAGCCTAATCCGCTCCACAAGTGCATCACTTCATCACTAGCTGCTTCAGCGAGGTCGATAATGGTCGGGAAGCGCTGCAAAAAGTTTTCGTAATAAGGTATGATAGTGGTAACTTGAGTTTGCTGTAGCATGATTTCTGACAGCCAAATTTGATAGGGATCTTTGGTGCCTTGCCAAGGCAAGTGTTTACGGCCATGTTGGCGGTAGTAATGAATGACTTTTTGTTGAAAGTCTGTTGCTGGCCACATGAATATTAGCGATTAGAAGTCGTAAAGAATCGGCAGGATAATCGACAATGATATCCACATCAAGACGACCAGTGGCACCCCAACTTTAACAAAGTCGGAGAATTTATAACCACCGGCATTCATCACCAGCAAATTAGTCTTGTAAGCCATTGGTGTGGCAAAACTCATGTTAGCACCGAACAATACCGCAATAACGAAAGGCTCTGGCGGCAGGTTCAACTGGGTGGCCACGCTGACAGCAATCGGCGTGCCGATAACCGCTGCGGCATTGTTGGAGACCACGTTGGTCAGAATAGCCAGTAGCAACATTAAACCACTGAGCAATACTGCGGGTGGCGCGCCATGTAACACTGAGACGAAGGCTTGCGCTAAGTATTCTGCCGCGCCGG
>Ga0208833_1000481_pt1 | contig 10681 bp, 9 predicted proteins | sample DeeseametaMP1788_FD_184181 | JGI IMG/M metagenome (GOLD analysis project Ga0208833, IMG submission 184181) | Marine microbial communities from the Deep Pacific Ocean - MP1788 (SPAdes) | ecosystem: Environmental > Aquatic > Marine > Oceanic | place: North Pacific Ocean | collected 2011-05-03 | reverse complement strand
GGGCCTTCAACCTCGACGTTGATGTAAGCTGCTTGCTTGTCGGTTAGCGTGGTTAGGCGCGCACCGATGCGCTCTAGGTGTAGCTTGGCAACTTTTTCATCCAGGTGCTTCGGTAGGATGTAAACGTCGTTGTCGTACTTGTCGCCGTTTTTCCATAGTTCGATTTGCGCTAGAACTTGGTTCGTGAACGAGTTCGACATGACGAAGCTTGGGTGGCCTGTTGCACAACCAAGGTTTACCAAACGACCTTTTGCTAGCAAGGTAATACGCTTACCGTCAGGGAATACGACTTGGTCAACTTGGTCTTTAATGTTGATCCATTCGTAGTCTTCTAAACTAGCGATATTGATTTCGTTATCGAAGTGACCGATGTTACAAACGATCGCTTGGTCTTTCATGCGCTCCATGTGCTCATGGCGAATGATGTCGTAGTTACCGGTCGCTGTCACGAAAATATCTGCTTGCTCAACCACGTTCGGATCTTCTAGATCGACCACACGGTAGCCTTCCATCGCTGCTTGTAATGCACAAATCGGGTCGATTTCTGTGACCCAAACGGTTGCACCAAGGCCACGTAGCGATTGCGCAGAACCTTTACCGACGTCGCCGTAACCACAAACGATTGCGACTTTGCCGGCGATCATCACGTCAGTGGCACGCTTAATACCGTCGACTAGCGACTCACGGCAGCCGTACAAGTTATCAAACTTAGACTTAGTCACTGAGTCGTTAACGTTGATGGCTGGGAATGGTAGTTCGCCAGATTTTTTCATTTGGTAAAGACGAGCTACACCAGTCGTCGTTTCTTCGGTCACGCCTTGAATCTCGGCTAATGTGCGCGAGTAGAAAGTGTCGTCTTCAGCCAGCTTCGCTTTGATTGACTTGAATAGAGCAACTTCTTCTTCGCTACCTGGGTTATCCAATACGCTGATGTCTTTTTCAGCACGGCTACCTAGGATAAGAAGCATCGTTGCATCGCCACCATCATCTAGGATCATGTTTGGAGAACCGCCGTCGCCCCATGTCATGATGCGGTGCGTGTAGTCCCAGTATTCGTCTAGCGTTTCGCCTTTGTATGCGAACACAGGAATACCTTGGTCAGCCATGGCTGCTGCGGCGTGATCTTGCGTTGAGTAGATATTACAAGAAACCCAACGGACTTCTGCTCCTAGCGCGATAAGTGTTTCCATTAACATGGCGGTTTGGATCGTCATGTGTAATGATCCTGCGATACGCGCGCCTTTCAGTGGCTGTTCACCTTCGTATTCTTCACGAATTTGCATCAAGCCAGGCATTTCGCTTTTCGCCATTTCAATTTCTTTGTGGCCCCATGAAGCGAGGCTAATATCTTTTACAATGTAATCTGTCATGTTGTTCCCAATAATTGGTTACGTGTATTTAAAAACTAAAATCTATAGACCAGCGGCAGCTTTAAGCGCTTCGGCTTTGTCAGTGCGTTCCCACGTGAAAGTATCTTCAGTGCGACCGAAGTGACCGTAAGCTGCTGTTGGTTTGTAAATAGGGTGCAATAAATCCAGCATTTGGATCAGACCGCGTGGACGTAAGTCGAAATGCTCACGAACGAGCTGAACTAACTTGTCTTCGCTAATTTTGCCTGTGCCAAATGTGTTGACGCTGATGGATGTTGGTTCAGATACTCCAATCGCATAAGACACTTGAATCTCACAGCGCTCCGCTAAACCTGCGGCAACGATGTTTTTCGCCACATAACGGCCTGCGTAAGCGGCGCTACGGTCAACTTTCGACGGATCTTTGCCCGAGAAAGCACCGCCACCGTGACGGGCCATGCCGCCGTATGTATCGACGATAATTTTACGGCCAGTTAAACCACAGTCGCCCATTGGACCGCCGATTTCGAACTTACCGGTTGGATTGACGAAGTATTTGGTGTCGCCAGTCACCCACTCAGCGGGTAGTACTGGTTTAATGATCTCTTCGATTACCGCTTCTTGTAAGTCTTTCTGCGTGATGTCTGGCGTGTGCTGCGTTGATAATACGACAGCGTCAATGCCCACAGGCTTGTCGTCTTCGTAGCGGAACGTCAGCTGACTTTTTGCGTCAGGACGCAACCATTTTAAGCTGCCGTTCTTACGCAATTGTGCTTGGCGCTCGACTAAGCGGTGCGAATAAGTAATTGGAGCTGGCATTAAAACGTCAGTTTCATTACTGGCGTAACCGAACATTAAGCCTTGGTCGCCCGCGCCTTGAGCGTCTGGATCATCACGGTCAACACCCTGAGCGATATCAGGGCTTTGTTTGCCGATAGCGTTTAATACGGCACATGAACTAAAGTCAAAGCCCATATCGGAGCCTGTGTAGCCGATATCTTCGATGGTTTTACGGGCAATACCTTCGATATCAACCCAAGCTGTGGTCGCGACTTCACCAGCGACAATAACCATGCCTGTTTTTACCATAGTCTCAACAGCGACACGGGCATTTGTGTCTTGCTCTAAGATGGCATCAAGCACAGCATCAGAAATTTGGTCAGCGATTTTATCTGGATGGCCTTCTGAAACAGACTCAGAAGTAAAGACGGAATAATTGCTCATTGCGTAACTAATACCTTAATTTGTGTGGGATACACTTACAAAAAGGCCGTCAGGTAATCCATGACGGTCAAAAAGTAATCGAATTTTACATCTTTTGGACGTCTAAAACATCTATTTTTACATCTTTTGCCGTGAAAAACACATGAATATAAATAATTAGGGCAAAGTTTGAATATTGCAAGTATCGGTTTATGATGACACTACTGGGAAATAATTCCAAAAGTAGGGCAAAAAATATCAATGAGTCGACCGACAATCCACAAAAGATATAACTTTGATGAAGGCGAACCGCTGGCGCCGTGGCGCGAAAAGATTCATGAAATTATTTTCGAGGCGGATACGGGCTGGGGCAAAACCTTTGATGTTTTCTTGATCATCAGTATTTTCGCTAGTGTTTTTGCAGTGATGCTGGATAGTGTTGATTCTATTTCCACTAAGTATCAAACGACCTTGTTTGTGGCGGAGTGGAGCTTTACGGTCCTTTTTACCATAGAGTATATCTTGCGCTTAATTTGTGTGCGCAAGCCTATGCTGTACGCCAGAAGCTTTTACGGTATTGTTGATCTCTTATCGATATTACCGACCTATTTAGCCTTGTTCTTGGCCGACGCCAAGTATTTCTTAGTCATTCGAATTTTACGTGTGTTACGCGTATTCCGAATCTTTAAACTCGCCAGCTATATTGGCGAAGCCAGCATGATGATGAAAGCCCTGCGTAACAGTCATGCCAAGATTAGTGTCTTTTTATACACCGTTATACTGCTCGTGGTGATTTTTGGATCATTGATTTATGTGATCGAAGGCGCTGAAAATGGTTTCACCAGTATCCCAACCTCGATTTACTGGGCCATCGTAACTTTAACCACGGTAGGCTACGGCGATATCTCCCCGCAGTCGCCGCTGGGTCAGTTCCTGGCATCCTGCATAATGATCATGGGTTATGGCTTAATCGCCGTTCCGACGGGTATCTACAGCGCAGAAATTACCCGCCAAGCGATCAAAGAAAATAAAGAGAAAGAAATCACCAACAATGCCTGCCCGTCGTGCTCTTATGAAGGTCATGACGCCGACGCGGTGCATTGCAAGAAATGTGGGGCAGAGCTATAAAAGCTCTGCTGGGAGTTTTGCCTGATTTCTACTTTTTATCGGTATAGAAAGCGGCGTCGTCTAAGTAGAGTTTGCCGTAAATCTTAGCTTTTTCAGTTTCCATACGCTCGGATGAAAGGTGCAGCTCTTCGAGGTTGCGCTGAGTGATCTTCAGCGACCCTTCTAGGATTTTTAAGGCGTTTTCCATGCTGTAAGTCATTTCGTGGATTTTGCCCATGTCTTGCGGCTTTAATTCGTCTGATTCTAACAACGCCTGTAGCTTAGGGTTATATTCTTTCAGTACAGCGATGGCTTCATCAACCGTGTTAACGTCTTTGCCTTTGTAATGGCGAACTTCAGAGGCATAAACGGTACCGCTTAACGCGACTACCACGGCTAATAGGCTTTTGCTTAATAGATTCATGGATGTTCCTTATATCTGTAAATAATAATCATTCACATTATAAGGCATGTAACGGCTACTAGGAAACTATAGAGCGATATTTATTAGAACTAGTCTCTACTAAATGTAATAAACCGTGCTCGTCATGACTTTGGACATGGTTTTCATGCCAAGTTTGACCGGTGTGGGCAGCTCGGCGGCACCATTATCGATAGCGGTGGTGGCGTGCTTGAGTTCTTCGGTGTGCATCTGCGATAAGATCGCTTTGCTTTTGTAGTCTTGCTCGGGCAGTTTGTCGAGATGACTTTCAAGGTGTTTACAGACTTGGTTTTCGGTTTCTGCGACAAAACCGAGGCTCCATTTATCGCCGACTAATCCTGCTACAGCGCCGATGGTGAAAGAACCTGCGTACCATAGGGGATTCAAGTAGCTTTCGTGGCTGTTGAGTTCGTCTAAACGTTCGCTACACCAAGCTAGGTGGTCTACTTCTTCTTGCGCTGCATGCTCCATTTCTTGGCGGATTTCTGGCAGTTTGGCGGTCAGGGCTTGCCCTTGATACAAGGCTTGAGCACAGACTTCGCCTGTGTGATTGATGCGCATTAAGTTAGCGGCATGCTTTTGTTCATCAGCCGTCATATCCTGCTCTGCAATGTCCTCAGCGGGGCTTGGACGCGGGGCCGCATCATAGATCCCTTGAGTTGTTTTTAAAGCTGAATCGGCTACCATACATAGGCGATCAAAAAAGCTGTACTGGCGCATCATAAACCTAGTGAAAACCTGTAATGGGGCTATTTTAGCGCTAATTGATAATAAATAGAAATGATGGAGCAAGATTAGGAACCATGGCGAGTATTACTGAGCAGAATGACCTTCATATTCTGATTCGTTCGAAGAATCCGATACTGATTATCGAAACTCATGAAGAGAATCGAGCGATGCAGCTGATCAATCAGGTGGCCTTCAATATGAACAAGCCGGTGTTTGGTTGGCATTTAACCGAAGGTCTGAGACGTTTAGAAGTACAAGGTGAACCTTTTGCGGCTCTGAAAGATACACAAACCGCTGAGGACTGCTTATCGCACATTAAACGTATGGAGCGGGAAGGTCTGTATGTTTTGTTTGATATGCATCCCTTTATTAATGTAGAGCATCCACAGAATACGCGTTTATTACGTGATATTGCCCTTAATTACCCTAAAGCGAAGCAAACTATCATTTTGATTAGTTATAAGCTATCACTGCCTGACGAGCTTAAGCGCTTATCTCGTTCGTTCAGCTTAAAGCTACCTGATGCAGAGGAAATTGAAGGGATTATTCGGAAAGAGGCTGCGCGCTGGGGTGTGAGAAACCCTGACAAGCGTGTTCGAACCGATAAGAAGCTGTTAGCAAGATTGGTTAAAAATTTACGCGGACTAACGTGGGCCGATGCTGAGCAAATGGTGCGTAACCTTATTTATGATGACGGTGTTATTTCAGAAGCTGAGGTGGAAGAAGTTAACCAAGCGCGTTATAAGCTTCTGGATTTAGACGGAGCGGTTCATTATGAATACGAAACCGCCCACTTTGCGGAAGTGGGTGGGATGGTGAACCTAAAAAAATGGCTCCAGTTACGACAAAAAGTATTCCTTAGCGGTGGGGATGGAAAGTTAGAAAAAATCGGACTGGATATCCCGAAAGGGATTTTACTGATGGGAGTGCAGGGCAGTGGTAAGTCGCTGGCAGCTAAAGCTGTAGCAGGCATGTGGGAAATACCATTGCTTCGTTTGGATTTTGGAGCCCTGTATAACAAATGGCATGGCGAGAGTGAGAAGAATTTACGAGAAGCATTGAGCTTGTCGCAAACTATGTCGCCATGCGTTTTGTGGCTGGATGAAATCGAGAAAGGATTAAGCACGTCGGATAGCGATGGTGGTACTTCTAAGCGGATGCTGGGGACTTTACTAACCTTTATGCAGGAAAATGATGCTCCCGTTTTCTTTGTGGCAACCGCGAACGATATCAGCGCGTTACCGCCGGAGTTGATTCGTAAGGGGCGTTTTGATGAATTATTCTTTGTCGATCTGCCTGACTCAATGGCTAGGCAGGAGATTTTTAGAATTCACTTAGAAAAGCGTAACCTGTCGGGGGTGAACTTCGACTTTGTGTTGCTTTCAGATAAAACTGAAGGGTTCAGCGGCGCTGAAATTGAGCAAGCGATCGTGGCGAGTTTATACGCAGCTCATTATCAAGATAGCTCGCTGACGACGGACATGATTTTAGATGAAATTGCTCAAACCAAGCCGTTGTCCGTGGTGATGGCGGAAAAAATATCAGCTTTAAGGGCATGGGCTGACGAACGGGCGGTTAAAGCTAATTAATTCGCACAAAAGACAATAGGAGCGAATATGAAATTGATTTATTCTGATGCATCGCCTTATGCGCGAACAGCGAGAATGGTGGTGCGAGAGTTAGGGCTCGGTTCAAAGGTTGAAGAGGTCGCGTATCATCCCTTTGATAATCCAAAAGAGCTCATTGATGCAAACCCATTGTGTAAGGTTCCTTGCCTAATTGATGATAATGGCATGGCGATTTTTGACAGCCAGGTCATCGGTGAATATTTGGATGATTACGCAACCATCGACAAACCGCTTTTTGCCGATGTTAATAACTCGTGGCAGTTAAAAACATTGTATTCTTTAACGCGAGGTTTGTTGGATACTGCGGTTGCCTTACAGCAAGATAAAATGCGTGGCGAAGGGCAGTCAGAGTTTTGGCAGGAGCGCTTCTATAGTGCGTTAGATAGGGGGCTTGCTTATTTACAAAAACACTTGGCCAGCTTTCCTAAGCAATTTGAAATACTGTCGATCAATACTGTGGCTTTAGTCAGTTATCTAAAGTTTAGACACCCTGAGTATACGAACTTGGAGGGATTCACCAAGTTGAACATGTGGTTTGATGAACAACAAAGCCGCCCGAGTGTGAGTCAGACGGCTCCAAAATAATTGGTTAGAGGTTTGCTTGGCGGCTATTTTTTCTGCCAAGCGCCACCGATTTTAATGTAATGACCTGATTGAGTCCGATCAATATTGCGTCTGGCAGCAATGGCCTCGATTTCTGCTAATGACTTGTTATTTTGCTTAGCTTGATTCGCGTAAATTTGACGACGCTTGTCATTCACCTCTTCAACTAATGCCTTCATATCTGGCGTTGCCTTAGCTGGGGTGACAATACCAACATAGCCGTTAGACAATTCGCCTACGACTCCTTGATCTTTTAACTGACCAAGGTTAGCTGCAAACGCTTGCGCTGCCAGTAAAAGACTCGCGGCAGTAATAAGTATCAATTTAGTTAGAGTGTTCATGTTACTCTCCTAATTATTCACCTGATTTATGACCTATGATAGGTAGTTAAATCAATGATCCTTGTTAATAGTTACGATTACTCTGGCCTAAAATAAACCAGATTCCTCAGTTAATACTTGGTCTAATGCTTTTTCAACTTTAACCACTACTTCATGCTTAATGGTGAAGTCACCAATAATATGAATGGGTTTGTCTGGAGCTTCTAGCTTTACTGTGCAACCGCTGACTGCAAATACCGCAGCGCAGAATGCACTGAAAGCAATACTTTTTTTCCTGCTCATAACCAATTCCTTTATCAATAAAAGAGTGCTATACGCCATAGTTCATAGTGTAAAACAATAACATGAATTATTGCTGAATGTTGAGAACTTTTCTTTGTTCCAAGTCATCTAGAATAGGCTTCATCATATCGCCACTGATGATCATTGAATAGAGCATCTCTGGTAAATGGCCTCGTAACGTTAAATCGAGTTTGATCGGAAAGCCATTGTATAAATTAGGGTTTGACCCTAGAACATTAAGTTCAATGGTGTAGTCTCCCTTTGCATCGTAATTGATACTGCCTGAGAACTCTTGGTAATGGAAATTTTCTAAGGCTTGGAATGCAATATTGGCCTCTTTGCCTTTGTCTGACTTCAGTTTAATAACGCCTTCTGTTAAAGCTTTAAAGGTTCCATGAGTAATTTGTTGGCCTTTTTTGCTGATAGTCAGAGGTAAGGTAAAGTCAAAGCGTCCAGTCAGTGTCAGTTTTTCACTATTCAGTGCACTTAATAATGCATTGATATCAACGGCTTTCAAATAAGCCGTAAAAGGCGGAATACCTGATTCATTAACCGTTAACTGGGGTATTTCAAGACTTCCTTTAAGAAGGTTGCCTTTGAGGTTAGTAATGACCAGACTATTGATGGTGTGTGGCATTAAAAACGACACGTCGGTAATCGCAATGTCGGTTGCCAGTTCAATGCTTTCAATGTGACTCTTGAGGGTGCCACCAAGTTTAGAGCTGGATGTTAGAGAGTCTTCGATGGTCCAGTTCCTAACATAGAACTCATCATAATTGAGGTTGAAATTATCGAGTTTTAGTTTGCCATCAAACAATAGCCCTATTGGGTCGCCATCAAGTGAGTCAATCTCTAGTTGCCCAGAGTTAAAGCTTAATTGAGGGTAATTCTTTAGAATATTCACCCAACCAGTGATGGTTGATACTGGTAGGGACGACTGCTTAACTTTTAAGTTGTGTCGTGAAGTTTCTAAATTAAATTCATAGGTGAATGGTACCTTTGAGTTTTGGTGCTGAAGGTGACCTTGGGCAACGAAATAACGAGTGTTTTTATGCCAGTCTAGTTCTCCGGAGATATTAGAGACACCAATTTGCTGGTTATTATAGCGAGCATTTGCAAAGGTAAGTTTGCCTTTGGGTGTTTGCTTTAGGGCAAACTGCAGCGTTCCCTTGAGTGTGTTTAAGTGCAAGGGCTGCTGGGATAAAGAGGCCTTTGAAGCTTGGTAATTTCCAGACAACACTCCGTTAGGTGTTTGGTCGTTCTGAATGAAGTTAAACTGGGCAGTGATGTCGTTAGCGGAAAACTGCTCTTTTTCGAGGCTAAGGGTGCTATTGAACGCTGCGTTAGCGCTAAGTTTCCATTTATGGGTTGGATGGACGCCCTGTTTGAAGCTAATAAAAGAATCGCCCACTATGTCCCAACTGTTTTTCGTGATTGAAGCTGTGGAGTTATTGCCTTGGTAATTCACTGGGGATAGTTTCAACTGTGCTTTGGTACTCTTGATGGTTAATGCTGAGTTCGCTAGAGCTAGGCTCGCTTGAGCCGTCAGCTTGATATTGTTGCTGGAAGCTTGATGTTCAGGGGAGTTAAGTTTTGCTGATAAGCCATCAACATCAAGGGTCACTGAAGCCAGCAACTGTTGCATGTTAGCTGAAAGAGGTTGGTCAAGGCTCAGGTTGAGCGCCGAGATTGTTGCCTCTGTCTTAATGGCAGGGTTCGCCGCTTTAACGTTGAGCTTTCCCTTAGAGACCGCAACGTGATTATTGTCGCTTCGATACGTGATATGTGTCGTGACGCTCGGTGAAACCGAAAGGTCATATGTTGGTTCAAAGCTCTCGATATTTGAGCTGATGTGGTTTTGCTGCAAAAAGTCTTGTAGTGCAGGTAATAGTCCCAGTTGTTTGGCGTGGATTTGTGTGGTGACGTGGCTGGCAGGTTCTAGTGTGAGTTCGAACGCTTCGGCAACAGTCACAGTGCCACCTAAAGAAAAATTGACTGGCTCAATCCCAGATTCCGGATAAAGATCCTCTAAGCCTACCGTCCCATTGGTTATAAGCTGCCAATGGTTACTGTTGTATGGTGTGGCTTCAACTGTGAGACTGTTTTCAGCTTGCTGAATAGTTGCCTTGATAGTAGATAATTGTTGCTTGTGGCGATTGGCTTGAGCGGTTATAGCAAAGGTCTTATCAAGAAAAGCGACTTCAGTGTTAATGCTGAGGGTTTTGTCCCGATCGCTGAGTTGTATATTTTTAGCGATGATATCTTGTAGCGTTAACCCTTCAACCGTTAATTCTTCAATGGTTATTGTCGATACAGGCAGTTGAGGTAACGGAATCTGCTGTAATGCTTCTTTTTTGTTGGGTTTCGGCGTAGTTTCTGGCCATTTCACCAGCGCTTTTTGTGCAGATATTGAAGTGAGCTTTCTTTGCCACAAGGAATAACCCAAGTCGACATCATGAAAGATCAGTGTGTATTGTGGTTCGGTGCCGACGGTAAGCGATAAGCGATCTATATGCGTTGAGGTGAGGCCGGGGCGTTTAAAATCAAGATCGTCTAACTTAATGGTTGCAGGTAAAAATTTCTGGACCTGTGCTGGAACCCAAGACGGAGCCGTCCAATAAGCCACACCGAACGCGAGTGCTAGAACGACGCTTGTCCACAGCAGTGTTTTTATCGATATCTTAAGCCAAGAGCGTTTTTGGGTTGTTTCTTGCTGCACTCGAAAACCTATAAGTCCTTGTTATTCCATGGGTAGTGTAACATGGTCAGTGTAGCGAGTTAGACTGAATCTATAATGAATCGTTTCAAGAAACCCTGAGATAAAAAGAGTGGGCAATAAAAAAGGCGCCGAAGCGCCTTTAGTAAACTCATAGAGATTTATTGTTCACGAGCAATCGCTCGGTGACCAATGTCAGTACGATAATACACTTTGTCCCAAGTGATTTTATCAACTGCTTGGTAAGCTTTTGCTTGCGCTTCGGTCACGCTATCTCCTAG
>Ga0208833_1000474_pt1 | contig 10744 bp, 5 predicted proteins | sample DeeseametaMP1788_FD_184181 | JGI IMG/M metagenome (GOLD analysis project Ga0208833, IMG submission 184181) | Marine microbial communities from the Deep Pacific Ocean - MP1788 (SPAdes) | ecosystem: Environmental > Aquatic > Marine > Oceanic | place: North Pacific Ocean | collected 2011-05-03 | reverse complement strand
CTTCGTGCGCGATGCCAGCTACGCCGACTGGTCGATGAATTCGGCAATACTCCCCTCGACTTACACTACCGCAATCCGGCGTGCCGCGGGCACGCCGGTCATCATACCTCCCAGCGAGGACCCCGGTCCGCTGCTGGACAGAATCGACGGCCTCGTCATCGCTGGGGGCCCGGACCTCGACCCGGCGACTCATTACCAGGAGCCGGACCCGATGACCAAGGAGTACTACGCCGAGCAGGACGCCTCGGAGATCGCCCTGCTCGAAGGCGCGCTCGAGCGCGACATGCCGATACTGTGCGTGTGCCGAGGCATGCAACTGCTCTGCGTTCTCCACGGCGGCAGTCTGCACCAGCATCTCGACACTACCCCCGGGCACGAGGGCCACGGCGGCTACAGCGGCGTTGCGACCGAGCACGGAGTGGTTGCCAAGGAGGGCTCGATGATCGCCGCTCTGATGGGCACGCAGATCACGGCGAACTCGACTCATCACCAAGGTGTCGCAGACGCCGGTGAACTCATCATCACAGCACTCGCCGAGCACGATGGGCTCATCGAGGCCGTCGAGCGCCCCGACCTGAGGTTCTGCATCGGCGTGCAGTGGCACCCGGAGCGCATCGGGCATGACGTACTGTACTCCGCGCTCGTCGATGCGGCGCGGGGTTGATGACGGGTAAGCCACGCAGTAAGACCAGAATGACACTCAGGGTCTATGACACACGCTCGCGCGACAAGCGGGCTTTCTCGACTCTCGAGAATGGCAGGGTGCGCATGTACGTCTGCGGCATCACGCCGTACACGCCAAGCCACTTGGGACACGCTCGCTGCTACCTCGCTTTCGACGTGGTTCACAGGTGGCTGGAGGCCAGCGGATACGATGTCGACTACGTGCAGAACTTCACCGACATCGACGACAAGATCCTGGACATCTCGGAAGCAGAGGGGGTCGACTTCTCCGAAGTCGCCAACCGCAACATCGCCGATTACTACGAGGCGATGGACGCGATGAACGTCCTGAGGGCGGATTCCTATCCCCGTGTGACCGAGACCATCCCCGAGATCATCGATATGGTGTCCACGCTCATCGACAAGGGCCACGCGTACATCGGTGACGATGGCGTCTACTTCGAGATTGACACCGCTCCCGAGAAATACGGCCAACTGACCGGACAGACGCTCGAGATGGTGCGAGCCGGAGCCGGCGGGCGCGTCGAGGATACCGGCTCGGGCAAGCGCGACCACCGTGACTTCGCACTGTGGAAGCTCGCCAAGCCCGCCGAGCCGTCGTGGGACAGTCCTTGGGGGGCAGGCAGGCCAGGATGGCACATCGAGTGCTCTGCGATGTCGCTCAAGCACTTCGGCGAGCAGTTCGACATCCACGGTGGCGGCCATGACCTGCGCTTCCCGCACCACGAGGCCGAGATTTTCCAGTCCGAGTGCTGCACGGGCCGCGAGCCCGTGGTCGGCTACTGGATGCACAACGGCTTCGTCAACGTCGACGGCGAGAAGATGAGCAAGAGCCTCGGTAACTTCTGGACTGTCAGCGACGCCTTCGAGCTTCACCACCCGCTGGCGCTGCGCTACGCCTTGCTGAGCGTGCCCTACCGAAACCCGATCGACCTGACTCCCGAGTTCCTCGCCGATGCGGACTCCCACTACGAGCGGCTGGTCTCCGTCTACGGCGCCTCCTTGGGAGCGGACGGCGAGTCGGGCGCCGATCTCGCAGGCGCCAGCGAGCGCTTCGCCGCCGCCATGGACGACGACTTCAACACGCGAGCGGCTATCATAGAGGTCCAAGGCGTCGTCGCCTCGGGCGCGGGCACAGATGTCGCAGCATGGCTGGAGAGCCACACGGGCGATGCACTCGGGCTGCTCCCGTCTCGCGACGAGGTCATGTCGTCTCTAGCCGAAGCCGACTCGGCGAAGTCCGAGGTCGCAGGCAAGGTCGAGTCGCTGTTGGCCGAGCGCGAGGCCGCGCGCGAAGGCAGTGACTGGGCGCGCGCTGACGAGATTCGCGACGAGCTCGCTGCGATGGGAGTCGTCGTCGAGGACGGCCCGGACGGGCCGGTCTGGCACCTGGGATGATCACTTCGCGCGCTCGCGCAGGTTGGAGTTGATTATCCCGATTGAGCCCACAATCACGGCCAGAGCGACGAAGATAGCCACCCAGTAGAGCGCGCCGTCCATCCAGGTCTCCTCCTCCGGCTCGGGTTCCGGCTCAGGCTCAGGCTCCTCCTCTGCATCTATGAAGGCGTAGCCATACCGACAGGTCACCTCGTCGGGGTAGGTCCCCGAATCGGAGCACAGGTGGGCCGGTACAGCCACTCCATCTGCGACTTCGAGGTCGCAGAAGGAGCCTCCTGCCTCGATGCAATCGGCGGTCGGCTGCATCACGATCAATATCGCGCCGCACAGCAGGACCTTGCTGGCCGGAGTCGTAGGCACATTGGCCCCGGAGAGAGTCGCTTCGGTGGATTCGCACTCCTCGAGGTGGATGCCCTCTTCGATGGTGGTCAGGTGTGGAATCGTGCCTCCGCGCGGACCGTAGGTAGGCCACAGCACCGGCAGTTCAGGCTCCGGCACGGTCTCTCCGTTGCCGCCGTTGCTGGAGTTGTTGGTCTGGATGGGCCCACTGCCGCCCACCGTGCCGTCGAGCCGGTGCCCGGAGTCGTCCAACTCGATGTCGTAGTAGTCGCCCCACAGGTCGATGGTGCGCCCGTCCTGGAAGGTAGCGGAGCGGTTCAGCACGTCGAAGAAGCGGTCATCACCATAGGTGAAAAGCTCCTCCATCGGGTTTGTCGTCTTCTCGGCCATGCAAGCAGCGAGGTCCGTGACTATCTGCGCGTAGGACTTGCTCGCCATCTCGACCCCATCGTAGGTCACGTCGGTCGCCTTCTGGAAGCCGTCTCCCTGGATGACCTCGATCTCGTCGTCGAGGGCCTGCATGATGTCGACGTCCCCGAACACCGGCAGGCCGCCGACAGTCACCAGTCGGACATCGGGGTCGATGGCGTTGATGAGGTTCCTGTAGGGGTCGTCGTGGAAGCGGTCGAGTACCAGCAGGTCGGCGGCCATACCGGCTGCGATGATGCCGGTTTCGTCTTGCCAGTTGGTCGCACGAGCGGAATTGGTGGTGACCATCTGAACCATCTCGTAGTCGGTGAAGATGTCACCGAGCACGTTGCTGTCCCACCAGTCCGCTACCTTGAGTTCGCCGAGCGGGTTCTTCATCCCAGAGGGCGCCCAGTCGGGAGCCAGGGCGATGTTCACCCCCGCCGCGGCAGCAGCTGCGATGTCAGCGGTGTCGCCGTACAGCAGCAGGTTCGAGGTCGGCGACCACACTAGGCTCGCGCCGACCGCGGCCATCTGCTCGAACTCCGCGGAGGTGAGCGCGGTGCCGTGGATCACGATGAGCTCGCCCACCAGCAGGTCGTTGCCGACTAGGACGTCGAACTCGGCTCGAGAGGCCTCGTCGACGCCCTCTGCGAGGTGCAGGAACCAGCCGTCGAGGCTGCCCGAGGAGTTACCCTCCTTGATGTGGTTACCCTCGTAGTCGGAGGTGATCTGGCTGACCTTGGTCCATACGTAGTCCCTGCCGAAGTTGTACAGCTCGACGTTGCGAGCCAGAATCGAGTCGAAGGTGTCGGTGTCTGAGGTGGAGCTCCCCTGGATGGCGGTGGTGCCACCGGCCAGCGAGCGCAGCTCGGCGAATTTCATGCCCTCCGGGTTGAGGTCGCAGCCGGCGCTGCCCCCGCTCGTGACATGGCTCTTCACTCGGGATACCGCGTCCTTGTAGGCCTCCTCGGCCTGCCACTGGTACCTGTTCTGCCAGCCGTTGGTGCCGTGGTCCCACAGTGGGATGTAATTGTAGTGAGCGTGGTTGTGGGCATCGATCAGTCCCGGGTAGATGGTGCCGCTGGTGTCGATCGTCATCACTCCCTCAGCCGCCTGTGGCTCGGGGTCGGCATCAGACCAAACCGCCTCGATAATCCCGTCGATGACGAGCACGTTCCCGTTCGGAATCACCGCGTTCTCTGAGGCCATAGTGACGATCTCGCCTTTGAGCACGTACTGGCCGGAGTGGATGTGGTCGCGTGGCGCGTAGCAGTTGCCCTGCAAGTGGTTGGTGCCACCCCACTCCTGGTCGTTGGCGCCTCCCGGGGTCGGACTGCCGTCGGACAGCTTGACCCAGTTGCCAGTCGAGTCGTATCCGTAGGGGATGTCCCAGTCAGAGTCCTCGCCTTCATAGCTAACAGAGTCGACCTCGGTCCCCGAGCCGTCGAGAAGACGAATCGTGTCGCCGTCCCAGTAGTCGAACTCGATCCCCGTCCAGGATCGGTAGAAGACGACGTAGGCTCCCGGCTCGAGGACCGTATCCCAGCCGATGCTGCAGGCTGGGGAGCCGCCGTCGGCGATGTCGTCGAGCCACCAGCCGCCGATGTCTATTGCCTCGGAGGCGGGGTTGTGCAGTTCGAGGTACTGGTCGCTGTAGATTCCTATCGAGCCGTCGCCGTTCCAGTCGGTGCCGCCATAGTTCTCGTTGTTCGGGGACACCAGTATCTCGTTGATGTAGACCGCGTCAGTGGGCGCAGACTGGGCAGAAGTCACTGCCAAGGGCCACAGACTGGCCATCAGCATCAGCAGGATTGCGGGCACAACGGCTCTGCGCATGGCCCCGCCACGCGGCGCTTCTCGCCTTGAACCCCACCGCCCTGCACCGCAGGGCGCATCGCGTGCGAAGTGCGAAATACGGCCCTGCCACGGGGTCCAGTGATGGCAACGACGCGAGCGTCGCGGGCAGTGCTAGCGGTGATGATGGTCTGCAGCGTGACGCTCGCAGGCTGCTTCGGCGGAGGCGAGGTCGAAGACAAGGATCTGACGCCGTGGGATACCGGATACCACTACATCGACGTACCATCGTCCTACGAAGACCCCCGAAACTTCACCGTAGGCGATCCGTTCAGCAACGACACCTGGGGCAATTCGACTTGGACCGTCTACGGCAACGAGCACGGCGGCAACTGCTGCGAGCACTACCTAGCCGCCACCAAGGAGGGCTGGATCCTCAACTTCGGCGGCGAGTACCCGACTTGGAGCGAGGACAGGGGCATGACGTGGCAGGAATGGCGACCGACCATCCTCTCGCAGTTCGGCTGCTATCTCCCCAAGCCCACGCTCCCGGGCCAGGAGGGTCTGGGCGAGGGCAGCATCGTGCAGGCTACCAACGGGGACCTCATCGCGATGGGCTGGTTCCCGTATCCGAGCACCAGCGGAGCCGACCAGTTCTACGCCTTCTTCTACGACTCCGAGGACGAGGACTGGAGCTGGTGCTACAACCGGCCCCCGGAGGCCTTCTACGACAGGTCCTGGCAGGTTGAGGTGACCGGACCGATCAGCAGCATCTACGGCAGCGGGCCTTGGGCCAGCCTCGTGATCAGTAACTTCTGGCACCAGGTGGCCAACCGCGGCGGGCAGATCAGCACTGACGGTCTGAACTACCAGAACTTCGACTTCCCCGACCGAGACGCGAACCTTGACGTCATGGAGGTCGACCTCGACTTCGACGAGCTCGGCGTCGAGTGGGACTACACCAAGCCGCACAAGGAGATGCGCTCCTTCCCGGTGCCATCGGGCGGCCTGTACTTCCCCGACTACTTCGACGGCGATGTGGATGCATACCTAGACACCTCGCTCAGCTGGTGGGCTGCGACCAATGCCAACGGCAGCAGCCTGCCTTCGCAGTACTGCTCTTTCGACTCCTCCACAGCGCTCCACTGCGTCACCGCCGCAGGCACCGTGCTCCAGCACATGCTCTCATGGGACGGGGGCGAGACCTGGACGAACCAGACCTACAACCTGTCCTCGGTCGCGACCGAGCTCGAGGAGTGGGAGTTCCACGCCAACGGGGCCCAGGACCTGTTCGTCCTGAACGTGCGCTACCAGAGCGCTGAGGGCCCCGACGTCGATGTCGCCTGGCACGTCAGGGAGTACTCGGAGAGCCTCGTGCCCGACATGAAGACGCACCTCGGGCTGGGCGACCTCGATTCGACCTCCGGTGCTGGCAACGACATCAGGTTCGACTTCGCCAGCATGGGCATCCTGCCTGACGGCGGGGCGTTCATCGCCTACCACGACTCGACCGACCCCGACCCGCTGTTCGGGGTCGAGATGCTGCTTCCGGTCAGGTACGGCCCCGCCGTCGCCTGAATCAGGAAGCGATTGTGAACGCGACTTCGATGCCGTCGACCTCGAACGAGTCGGCCTCGGAGGGTGCATCACCTTCGTTGAGAACCGCAGTGCCGGCCCTAGTCTCGCTCTGCACGTGCGCCCAGTCGTCTTCGGCCAACTCGCCTCCGTCTATCCAGACAGACAGCCGGATGGTGCCCTCGACGGCGAGGTCGAGCTCCTTACGCTTCGACTGGATTCTGCGTATGACGTCGCGCGCGAGCCCGCGCGACTGCAGCTCATCGTCGATGCTCATGTCGAGCACCAGGGATACGTCACCGAAGTCTTCGTCGGACAGAGTGGCTGCTGAGTAGCCCTCCTTCTCGACTCGGCGCACCTCGATGTCGTCCATCGTGATCTGATAGCCTGCGAGCGCCGCGATGCCGGCCTCTATCTCGAGCAGGAGCGAGTCGGGATCGGCGGTGTCCAACTTGGCCAGCACAGCCGGCAGGTCGGATCTGCACTTGGCGCCCAGCGACTTTCTGTTCGGCTTGAGCGCAGTCCTCTGGAAGCGGTCCAGATCCTCCTCTGTCATCAGGCTCTCCACATTCAGCTCCTCTGCGAGGATGTCGTGGAAGCCGGCAAGCTCAGGCCCTCCGATGATCCACCCGTAGCGGCACGGCAGCCTCTGCCGGCGCCCCCCCTCGACGCGAATCCGACGCCCGGTCTCGGCGAGCGTGCGAACGAGCGCCATCTGCTGCTCCAGTCCGTAGTCACGCGGCGGTAGGGTACGCTCGAGCAGCGACGATCCGGCGGGCCAATCGGCCAGATGGACAGACGAGCCGACGAGATCGCGATGGATCCTGTCAGGCATGAACGGCGCAATCGGCGCCATCAGCCGGCAGACCAGCAGCAAGGCCTCGTGCAGAGTGTGCTGGCAGGCCCGCTTGTCGCTGCTGTCCGCCTCGTCCCAGAGTCGACGCCGCGAGCGCCGCACATACCAGTTCGAGAGGTCGTTGACGACGAAGTCCTCGAGTTCGCGCCCGGCCTTGTGGAAGTCCCAAGACTCGAAGTGCTCGTGGTACGCGTCGGCCATTGCACTCGCCCTCGACAGTACCCAGCGGTCGAGCGGGCTGCGCTCTGTGACAGCCACGTAGCCCGACTGGTCATCGGGATCGAACCCGTCGAGCGCGGCGTAGTCGGCGTGGAAGCGGTAGATGTTCCACAGCGTGAGGAACATCGAGGCGTAGGACCGTCGAACCCCATTGGGGTCGAAATTGGTGGGAGACCACGGCGCGCTCTGCGTGGTCATGTACCAGCGAATCGAATCAGCGCCCTCCTTGTTGAAGTGGTCCCACGAGTCGACGACGTTGCCCTTCGACTTGCTCATCTTCTTTCCTTCCTTGTCTAGGATGTGGCCAAGTGAGAGGCAGCGGTGGTAGCAGGTGCTGTCGAACACCGCTGTCGAGACGGCGAGCAGCGAGTAGAACCAGCCTCGCGTCTGGTCGACGGCCTCGCAGATGTAGTCGACCGGGAACGAGCCGTCGAACTTGTCCTCGTTCTCGAACGGGTAGTGCCACTGGGCGAACGAGGCGCAGCCAGAGTCGAACCAGCAGTCCATGACGTAGGGCTCGCGCACCATCTCGCCCGAGCAGCCGCTCGAGGGGCAGTGCAGCTTGACGTCGTCCACGTAAGGTCGGTGCAGTTCGGGCGGCACCGGTGAGTCCGCAGTCTTCATCGAAACCATCTCCTCGATGCTGCCGATGCAGTGCTCGTGGCCGCAGTCCGGACAGATCCACACGGGGATAGGGGTGCCCCAGTAGCGCTCGCGGCTGATTGCCCAGTCCTTGATGTTCGAGAGCCACTCTCCCATGCGCTTGGTACCGGTCCACTCGGGGGCCCATTCGACCTCAGAGTTGTACTGGAGTATCTCATCGCGGACCGCGGTCATGCGGACGAACCAGCTGTCCATCGCGTAGTACAGCAGCGGGTGATCGGTGCGCCAGCAGTGCGGGTAGTCATGGGTGTAGGTGTGCTCGCGGTAGAGCAGGCCCTCGTCGGCGAGGTGGTCGATGATGTCGGAATCGCAGTCCTTGACGTAGCGACCGTCGAGCAGGTGATGGGTCCCGGCGACGAAGGCGCCGTCGATGCCGACGGTGTGCTGAGCCGGGAAGCCGACCTCCATTCCGAGGTTGTAGTCCTCCTCGCCGTACATCACTGCGGTATGGACCACGCCCGTCCCGTCAGTGGTGGTCACGAAGTCGGCAGCGACGACTGTCCAGGCGCTCTCGGAGTCGCCTCGCTCGACCGCGTCGGGGAAAAGGGGGTGATAGGCCTTGCCGATGAGTTGCGAGCCCGGAAACTCGCCGATGACCTCGATCTGGTGGCGCAGGACGTCTGTGAGCAGGTCCTTGGCGAGGATTAACTCCTCTCCGACCTCCGCTCCACCGCGCCCGTCCCACGCGCCGGCGGGCGGCTCGGCGATGCGGATGCGGCAGTAGGCGACATCGGGGCCGACGGCCAGCCCCACGTTGCCCGGCAGGGTCCACGGCGTGGTCGTCCACGCCAGCACCGAGGCATCGTCATCGACGAGCCTGAACTTGATGTAGACGGCCGGCTCGGACACCTCCTTGTAGCCCAGGGAGACCTCGTGGGTGGAGTAGCTGGTGCCCGTCTGGGGGCAGTAGGGCAGGACCTTGTGACCGCGGAACAGCAGGCCCTTGTCGAACATCCGCTTGAGTGACCACCATGCGGATTCTATGTACTCGTCGTGCAGCGTGACGTAGGGCTCGTCCATGTCTATCCAGAAGCCCATGCGTTCGGTCATCTCGCGCCACGCCTCTTCGTAGGTCCAGACGCTCTCCTTGCACCTCTCGTTGAACGCCTCCATGCCATAGGCCTCGATGGCCTCGTTGGACATCAGATCGAGTTTCTTCTGCACCTCTATCTCGACGGGAAGGCCGTGGGTGTCCCAGCCCCCCATGCGCTCGACGACGTGCCCCTCCATGGTCTTCCACCGGCACACCATGTCCTTGAACAGCCTCGAGATGACGTGGTGGATGCCAGGCCGGCCGTTGGCAGTGGGCGGTCCCTCGAGGAAGGTGAAGGGACTGGCGACGTCTCGGCGCGCCTCGATGGACGCCTCGAAGGTCCCCTCTTCGCCCCATGTCTCCATCAAGGCAGTCTCTAGGGCGACCGGGTCGAGGCTGCCGGCTGGCTTGGGTACGCCCATCGGGCCGGCGACCCACGGCGCTGTATTGAAGATGCCTCGTTCGCCCACAGGGCGAATTCGTCGTTTAGTAGGATTCAAGAGTGCCCGTCGGGACGGCCGGGCGTGTCTGAGACGGTCACAATCCCGGTCGGAGGGATGACCTGCACGGGATGCTCAGGCAATGTCCGGAACGCTCTTGAGGGGCTGACCGGGGTGCTCAGCGCTGAAGTATCCCACGAGATCGGTCAGGCAGTGGTATCCCATTCAGGGGTGGGCCGAGACGCGATGGTCGCTGCTATCACCGGCGCTGGCTACACCGCCGACGGCGCAGGCGTCGACTTTAACTGGAGCGACGGCGATGTCTGGAGGAAGTCTGCGAACAACACGAAGTGGTGCCTGATCGGATGCTCTATCGGCGAGTTCGCGACGCTGGGCTACTACCAGTGGGCGCAGTGGCCGCTGGAAGTCGCTGTCGGCACCACCTTCTTCTGGTTCCTGGTGGTGCTGCCGCTCATCAATGGACTCGCGACCTCGGTCGCGCTCGAAACAGTGCTGCTGATGCGGGGGCAGATGGACTTCTCCAGTGCGCTTTCGACCGCCTTCGGAATGAGCTTCATCTCAATGCTGGGAATGGAAATAGCGATGGAGCTGACCGACTGGTTCCTGACCGGCGGCATCGGCATGACCTGGTGGGTCATCCCGCCGATGCTCGTCGTCGGTTTCCTGACGCCGTGGCCCTACAACTACTGGCGGCTGAAGAAGTACGATGCGGCGTGCCACTGAAACCACCCGGCAACCTTGAATGCCCCCGTTCCCCCCTGAGTACTGATGGGCGAGATCGTCGCGCTGCTCCAACTCAACCCCACAGTTGGGGACATTGAATCCAACGCCGCTGAGATAGAGCGCGCAGCCGCGCTGGCTGCCAGCAACGGGGCTTCGATCGCGTGCACCTGCGAACTCGCAGTATGCGGATATCCGCCCCGCGACCTACTGCTCGATGACGGCTTCGTCGAGCGGTGTCAGGCTGCCGCGAGCGCGATCCAGTCTCCTATCCCCCTTCTGGTCGGCACGCCGATCGACTCGGGCAGCGAGCGCACCAAGCCGGCCAACGGCGCGGTGCGCGTCGGGCCTGGCGGCAGCGGCGAGATCGTCTGCCGCAAGCAGCTGCTGCCGACCTACGATGTGTTCGACGAGGCCCGCTACTTCGAGCCGAATCTCGATGCCGGCCTTGCAAGCGCATCCGGGATGCACCTCGGAGTGACCATCTGCGAGGACGCTTGGCAGCACGTGGGCGACGTGCCTAACGACTACCGCACCGACCCAATCGAGCAACTGGCCGACTGGCAGCAGCGCGGCGGCCCTCTCGGGCTT
>Ga0208833_1000466_pt1 | contig 10789 bp, 11 predicted proteins | sample DeeseametaMP1788_FD_184181 | JGI IMG/M metagenome (GOLD analysis project Ga0208833, IMG submission 184181) | Marine microbial communities from the Deep Pacific Ocean - MP1788 (SPAdes) | ecosystem: Environmental > Aquatic > Marine > Oceanic | place: North Pacific Ocean | collected 2011-05-03 | reverse complement strand
AGATATGCCCAGCGCTGTTAAAACACTCAATATCGAACGGAACGTTAAATATTGGAAAACGTTAAAGCCCGAGTAAAACTGTGATAGATATTCTGCCAACCAGGTTAGCATGGTTAACCTCCCCTCTTAGTAGTTTGTTTCGACTCTTGTAACGCTTGTACTACTTGTTCCATGCGAGCACCGCGCGAGCCTTTTATTAAAATTATTTGCTTTGAATCCAGTTGTCCCTTCATCGCGGCAATCAATGCTTCTTTATCAGCGAATAAACTTCCGCCGTCCCCAAATGCGTCAACGGTATGAGCTACCTCAGTACCCGTCGCAAAAAGTTTTTCTACGCCCTGTTCTTTAGCGTAAGCTCCAATTTCTTTGTGATAACGTTCGCTTTCTGCACCAAGCTCACCCATATCGCCGAATACAAAAATAGGCTCGCCTTCTTTGCTCACAAGCACATCAATAGCGGCTTTAACTGAGCCAACACTTGCGTTGTATGTGTCATCAATAATCAAACAACCTTGCTGACCAGCAATAAGGTTTAGTCGCCCTTTAACTTCTCCGGCTTGCTCTAAACCTTGCTTAATCGTGTTCAATCCCACCTCAAACTGGCTACAAATTGCCGCCGCGACCAAGGCGTTAGAAACGTTATGCAAGCCTGCCAGTTGCAATGTCACCGTGACAGAGTCTTTGCCGGTTAAATGTCTTTTAATCAAATCAAATGTCACCAAGCCTTCTGAGTTTAGGTGTACATTATTAGCGCTAAAGTGGGCATCTTTATGGCGAGACACTGTAATTTTATGACAGTCAATAAACTCTTCTTGCCACTTCGAAGCAAACTCACAATCTAAGTTAATAATGGCAGTACCATTCTCTCCAAGTGACTGATATATTTCTGACTTGGCGTCAGCAATGCCTTCGATTGAACCAAATCCTTCAAGGTGCGCTGGTTCAACATTATTTATCACGCTAACATTTGGTTTCGCTAAACTGGCACAATAAGCAATTTCACCTTTATGGTTCGCGCCCATCTCAATCACGGCATATTCATGCTCTTGATTAAGCTCTAGTAGGGTCAACGGCACACCAATGTGATTATTGAAGTTGCCCTTTGTGGCCAAGACGCTCTTTTTTAGATTAGAGCCTTTCAAACTCAGAATCGATGCCACTAATTCTTTAACGGTTGTTTTGCCAGCACTTCCGGTAATCCCTACGACTTTTGGATTAACTTCTTGGCGTACAAATCGAGCTAATTGCCCTAAAGCTTTTTCAGTATCTTCAACAATAATCTGCGGTAGTTGACTATCAACTTTACGGCTCACCATCAAAGCGACTGCACCTTGATTTTCGGCAGTATTGATAAACTCATGTGCATCAAATCGCTCGCCGACTAAAGCTACAAATAAAGCGCCAGAACAGTCTGCTCGACTATCCGTCATGACTTTATCTAGCGTTAAATCGTTACCCACCAATTGACCCACACAGAAATCTGCTATGGCTGAAAGCTTCAATGGAATCATACTAATTCCTCCATTAAAGTTTTAACTGAGTCTAAGTCACTGTAGTCCACTTTTTCAGTTCCAATGACTTGATAATCTTCATGTCCTTTGCCCGCGACCAAAATCATGTCGTCAGGTTTCGCGTGCTGCATAGCGAACTTAATTGCTTCAAAACGGCTGCTGATATAAGGCGTTTCTTTGTTGTTCATGCCTTGACGAATCATGTCCACAATCGCCTCGCGATCTTCTGTACGAGGGTTATCATCAGTGATGATCACTTCATCAGCATTAGCTTCGACAACCTGGCCCATAATAGCTCGCTTAGAAGTATCACGATCGCCACCGCAGCCAAAAATGCCCCATACTTTGCCTGTCTCACAATGTGCTTTCAGCGCCGATAACGCTTTCTCTAAAGCATCAGGTGTATGAGCATAATCCACAACTACTGTAGGTTTATTCTCGGCGCTAAATTGCTGCATTCTTCCTGGTACTGCATCAGCTGAGTTGAGCGCGATAATCCACTTATGACTATCACCCAACATAACGCCTAAGGCACCAGCTACAGCCATCAAGTTTGATAAGTTAAACTGCCCCAACAAGCGCGAATGTAATTTCGCGTTACCCCACGGCGTATGCAGATCAGCTTTTAAGCCATTGAGACTAAGTTCAGCATTTTCTGACGTAATCCAGTCATTAATATTTAGTTCTGTCTGCTCGCCTTTCTGGCTGTAAGCAATTTTTTGACATTTTATTTTTTTATCGTCTAACAGACGTCGACCGTACTCATCATCAGCATTTATCACCGCAGCCTTCAAATCTTTCTTCAGGAACAACTCTCGTTTCGCTTGGAAATAAGACTCCATATCACCGTGATAATCAAGATGATCGACGGATAAATTCGTAAATAATGCGACGGTAAATTCAACGCCATTAACACGGCCTTGCAACAAACCGTGTGATGACACTTCCATCGTCATGTAATGATTTTTTTGCTGTAAATATTCAGCACATATTCTTTGTAACGATATCGCATCCGGTGTTGTATTCGACGTTTCTTGAAGCGCGGATGGATTACCATTACCAATGGTGCTTAACATCAAGGTTGGGTAGTTTAAAAACTCCAAAGCCTGCGCTAATAAGAAACAACAACTTGTTTTACCGTTTGTTCCAGTGATGCCTGTTACTGACATTTTGCGCGTTGGATTGCCGTAGAAACGAGCCGCAATATCTCCGCTAGCTTGTGCGAGGTTTTCAATTGCTACTAAAGGCACTCCTGAAAACTCGACCAGCGGCTCTGTAGTTTTGACAAACTCTTGCAGACCTTCTTTCTCTACCACTAAGACGCTTGCACCTAGGTCAACAGCTTGTTGCAAATACTGGCGGCCATCTGATTGGTGCCCTGGATATGCAATAAACATCACGCCTTTTGTCACAGCACGACTGTCCAGACACACGCCTTCTATCTCAAGTTCAGCGAATGCTCCTAGCTGCTCTTTACTAAGATGCTTCTTTAATACTTTTGACAATGCTTTTGGCTTAAAGCTAACGCCTTGGAAGCTAGTCATTAGCGCCTCCTTTAGCAACAACACCCGTCGCGGTTGCAACTGCAGGTCGTTCTAGTTCGCCATCCGGCGCCACGTTCAACAAATGCAATGCTGTATCTGCAACTTTTGAAAACACTGGCGCAGATACTGTTCCACCGTAGTAACTATCGCCAGCAGGCTCGTCCACCATGACAACAATCGCAAACTTAGGATCGGTAGCAGGAACTAACCCTGCAAAATAAGTCACGTACTCATCACCATAGCCACCACGAATAGCCTTACGCGAAGTACCTGTTTTACCTGCCACGCGATAACCATCAACACGTGCTCGAGTACCGGTGCCGCCTTTTTGCGTTACCTGCTCCATCATCTTCACAACTTGTGACGCTATCTCTGGCTGTATGACGCGCTCGCCTTCAATTTCTTCATGCTCAGGCCGTTTTAATAAGGTTGGCGTGCGTTTAATACCACCAGCGCCCAATACGGAATAGGCCTGCGCTAATTGCATTGGCGTCACCATAAAGCCGTAGCCGTATGACCAAGTAGCTTTTTCGAAATCACTCCAGTTTGGACGTGGTGATAAACGACCACTCGCTTCACCCTGAATGCCCAAGCCTGTTTGCACACCAAAACCAACCGCGTATAAAGTGCGCATAAACTCGTCATCTGTCAGCTCTAGCGCAATTTTGGAAACACCCATATTGCTCGACTTTTTAATAATGCCATCAAGATCTAACTCACCATAGTTACGAGTATCACGGACCCATGCATAATCTAGGTACATGCGGCCTGGCGAGGTATCAATTTTGCTGCCGACATTAAATTTCCCACTCGTCAATCCACTAATTACCGTTAGCGGCTTCACCGTTGATCCTGGTTCGAACATATCCGTAATCGAACGGTTACGGGTTAATTCAGGCAAACGGCTATCAGAGCGATTAGGGTTAAACGACGGTTGGCTCGCCATTGCTAATACTTCGCCGGTGTCAACATCCATCACAACCACTGAACCGCCTTTTGCGCCATTCGAAAGCACCGCCTTCTTCAACTCTTTATAAGCGGCCGCTTGAATGCGTGAATCAATACTTAACTGCAAGTCGTTACCTTGCTCAGCTTTTGCCAGAACGCCACGCTCCTCTACCACCCGGCGATAGAGGTCGACCACAACTTGTTCTTTACCCGGCTTACCGGTTAAGAAGGTATCGAATGCTTTCTCAACACCCTCTAGTCCTTTGTCATCAACACCAGTAAACCCGACCACATGCGCGGTCACTTCAGCGCTAGGATAATAGCGACGATATTCTGTTTTGAAGTTCACGCCTTTAATATCAAGACGCTTGATGTACAACGAAACATTCGGATCTACCTGACGCTCAAGCCACACAAATTGTCGCTCAGAACGATTCATAACCCATTGATTCAATTCGTTTTCATCACGTTTCAACGCTGCTGAGAATGCCTTCCATTTTTCGCTTTGCAATACTTTTGGCGTTTGTAATAAGGTTTTGATATCCAACCAAACCGACTCTGTTGGTACGGATCGAGCCAACTCGACGCCACTGCGGTCAAGAATAAGCCCTCTATGGCTTGAAATACCTTTGACACGAACCGAGCGAGAATCTCCAGCTTTAGCAAGGTCATCGGCACTGACGACTTGTAAATAAGCCGCACGACCAAGTAAAGCAACAAAACCGCACAGCAACACAACGCTCATGACGTAATAACGCCATGTGCATAGTGGTACTGTTTTTACCTTGCGGTTTCTTACCTTTTTCATTCGTTGTCGGTCCTAAGCCTTTTATCCAAATGCTGTCTATTTCAATTAATCTTTATCTCTAAGTGCTGGCTTCATGATGATTTCGTCATCATTATCCGTATGTTTCATACCCAGCTTTTGCTCAGCTAGCTGCTCGACTCTGCTATGATCTGATAAGGCACTTTGTTCTAACCTTAGTTTTTGCCACTGCAAATCCAGCGCTGTTTGTTCATCCTGCAACTTCTTCAGCTCAATCGTTGCCTGCCGAAGCTGGTGTGTTTGATAAGCTACGGTAATTGCCGAAATCACCACAACCACACCTAAAGCAATCACACCAAAACGTCTTGCGAAGGCTGCCATCAAACTGTAAAAAGGCCATAAACTATTGGTTTCTTTAACCTTTTTTTTACCCGCGCGGCTCTTGCTTTTGCTCAAGCTGCTCTTTTTCACGCAAGCTTCTCCGCAACACGCATAACCGCGCTACGCGCGCGGTTATTTCTTTCTAACTCTTCGTCACCTGCCTTGGTGAACTTGCCGACCTTTTTCATTCGGCGATTAATCATGTCTTCCGTTACCGGCAAGCCAGGTGGAAAATCCTGGCCTTTTTCCTGCTTCTGTATAAACCGTTTGACCATTCGGTCTTCTAACGAATGGAAACTAATGGCGACGATACGGCCGCCGACTTTCAAGCACTCCAACGACTGCTCCAAAGTTTTTTGTAGATCATCCAGCTCACTGTTAACCGCAATTCGAATTGCCTGAAAACAGCGAGTTGCTGGATGCTTATGCTTTTCCCAGCGTGGATGCGCCTCTTTTATAATTTCCGCTAACTGTAATGTGCGGTTGATTGAGGCTTTTTGTCGCTTCTCAATGATCGCTCGCGCGATTCTTTTTGCGTAACGTTCTTCGCCAAAAGCTTTGAACGCCCACACCATATCGTCTTCTTTAGTCTCTGCTACCCACTGCTCAGCCGTTTGCCCGCGCGTGGTGTCCATGCGCATGTCTAAGGGGCCGTCTTGCATAAAGCTAAAACCGCGCTCCGCCTGATCCAACTGCGGCGATGAAACGCCTAAATCCATCAAAACGCCGTCTATTTCGCCGACTAAAGACTTTTCGCTAACCTTTTGTTCTAAAAGGGAAAAGCTTTCATGAATAATTTCAAATCGAGAATCTTCCTGCTCTAACGACTGGCCTTCCAGAATCGCCTGAGGATCTTTATCGAAGGCTAGTAAACGACCGTTCTCAGATAGCACTGACAAAACTGCTCGACTATGGCCGCCACGGCCAAAGGTGCAGTCAATATAAGTACCATCAGGGTTGATCACTAGAGCCTCCACTGCCTCATCGAGTAGAACCGAATCGTGAGCAGCCTTTTCATGACTAGAGTTCATGATTAAAACGCCAGGTCCGGTAAATTCTCTGTATCTAATGGACCCTCGCCCAACGCAGCCACATCATCTTCAATCTTCTTGTGCCAGTTATTTTCATTCCAGATTTGGAACGTTTTACCTTGGCCCGCTAATAACACTTCTTTTTCAAGATGTGCGTATTCACGAAGAACTGGAGGTAGTAAAATACGGCCGTTACCGTCGATCTCATGCTCAGAAGCATGGCCGAGTAACATACGTTTAATACGACGTTGGTTAGGATCGGTATTGGAAAAAGTGTCTAAAGTGGTTTCGAGTTGTTCCCATTGGGGAAGCGGGAAAAGCAGTAAACACGGGTCAAACAGGTCAATAGTTACCACGATTTGGTTAGCGCAGGCATCATGAAAACGCGAACGGTACTTCGCCGGAATGGCGATACGACCTTTCGCGTCCATATTGATTGCAGTTGCGCCTCTAAACATTGGCTTCTTTTAACCCCGATTAACTCGACTGTTTCATTATTGAGGCCACTTTTAGGAAAGAAGCTTGAAAGAGGATTGCTAGGAGAGAGTTTAAGCAAGGCTCTTTCAAGGTTCTTTTTAAAGCTCGCCATCAGTAATGATGGTTTGTTACAACGCTCAGTAAATCGTTTCGATCGTCACTGATCCTTTACGATCCACTTTGCGACACTTTTCTCCACTTATCTACACTATATGAAGTTTGCGTGTTTTTTGCAAGGCAAATTTGCATGTAAAATGTGAAAAATGTCCTTATTTGACAAACACTTAGCAAGGGTTAGTTGGCACTAACAAACACCCAAAAATAAAAGCGATACTTTTCATCAAATTAGCGTTATAAGTTAGAAACTACTTTAAGTTAGAGGAGGGATTCTGACCTTTTAAATGGTCTAAATCAGCTTGAAACAGCCCAAATCAAAGGCTTTCGGTAAAACAATTTTACAATTATGTATCATTACAATAGATTAATTAGTAGGTACTTCATATAAGCAATGATGTAAGAGGAAGGTATGGAGCTTACAGGATATAAAAGAGACTTTTCCCCTGGCGAGGGATTGTTGCCAATCGAAATACAAGATCTTCAAATTACCGCTAATGCAGCAGAGTTGGAAGAGTTAGCAGAGTTTTTACATAGTTGTGCAAAAAAGCTAAAAAAAGAAAAAGTTGTCAATGAATCGGTTCAACTACCTGACTCCCGTCCAGATCCGCAAACCCCAGTGTGGCTTCAAGTTCTCTCAGAAAATAGTTTATAACTTAGAGCCATAACGCCAAAACTGGGGTGGTAATTTCTTAAAGAGTGCCCTAGACTGGTAACAAGACGCTGCAAATTATAACCCCATGAATTACAAAGAAATTTTCGAACAAATCAGTGATGAGTTAAAGGATTTTGACCAAATCGGGCAAGTCGCGACCTACATTCCGGCACTGGCTAAAGCCAACCCTAATAAATTTGGTATGTACTTAGTCACCGAAGAGGGTCACGAATACGATCATGGCGATGTCGAAGAAAACTTTTCCATCCAAAGTATTTCCAAAGTTCTATCGCTGGTCTACGCCTTCAAGTTAGTAGGTACTGACTTATGGAGGCGTGTTGGCGTGGAGCCATCGGGCAGCCCCTTTAACTCTTTAGTTCAGCTGGAATATGAGCAAGGAATCCCCCGAAACCCATTAATCAACGCGGGAGCCATTGTTGTTTGTGACATTCTCGTGAGTCAGCTGGATAACCCTTACCAAGATTTCATTCAGTTTGTGCGAGACTTATCCGGCAATCCGTCTATCGACTACTGCAAAGAGACCGCTCAATCTGAAAAAGAGTGTGGCTTTAAGAACAATGCCCACATCAACCTAATGAAGTCCTACGGCAATATTGATAACGACGTCGAAGAAGTACTCGATTTCTACTTCCACCTCTGCTCAATCGAGATGTCATGCAAAGATCTGGCTCAAACCTTTATGTTTCTTGCCCGAAGCGGCAAGAATCCACTGAACAACGATAAAGTCCTGACCGCACGAGAAACGAAGCGTATTAATGCCATCATGCTACTTTGTGGTTTTTATGACGAAGCTGGGGAATTTGCGTTTAAAGTTGGCCTTCCGGGTAAAAGTGGTGTTGGCGGTGGCATCGTCGCTATCTATCCTGACCAATATAGTGTTGCCGTATGGAGCCCGGGGCTAAACAGTAAGGGTAATTCAAGTAAAGGCATCAAAGCGCTAGAAATTTTCACCACCATCACACAGTCCAACGTTTTCGGCCCCTCTCCTATTTTTGACGAACTGGAGTACGAATAGCCGTACTCCTTTATTCCAAATTCGTCATCAAAGTGTAGCCAATCTCTCACAAAAGCTTCATCGTTTACACCTAGTATCAAACCAACCATTATTATTAAATAGCAACTGAACCGATGGATTGGTTCCGTTCTTACGGACAAGAACGCAAGGGAATGTCTCAGGACGAGCCATTTCAAGGAAGATCCCTTTATGGACAAATCTCAGGAAGAGATCTCTAGGGAAAGAGTCTGCTCTGGATGAGCATGTTGATGGAAAAGGGAACGGCACAGGACGTGCAATTCCCTTTCAACATCAACAGATTAAAACATTTATGGACAAGCGAAGAAAAAGGAACATTTCATGGCGATTAAATTAATTCAAAAGTATCAGGGCTGGTGGGATTCTAGCCAAAACCGTGGCCATTTCTGGTTTACCTACTACGATAATACTCGTGTAAGAAGCGTTTACGTTAACGCCTCTGAATTCCAGATCATGATGGACATGCTACGAAACGAAAAACCTGTCTACGGCGACCATACCCGCGCCCTAGTCACTACCCAGTCTGAAGAAACTGGTGAAGAGGAATCATAGTTAACTTATTTTCATCAGTTTTTCTTCAGTGATACAGCCAGCGCAGCCTTTTATAAAGGCACCAACTACCCCTTAGAACCCTTCGCGTTGGCTGTTTTTTTCAGTAAAATCAATATGTTTTCCAAAACTCCTGTTTGCCAAAATGAATGTGCTCAGGCAAACTAATGACAGCCTAAAAAAACTAACCACGTCATGAGTAACAGACAACTAGAACACGCTGACCACATAGACAACCAAAAGCATCAGCTCAAACGCCAAGTTAGCCTACTCGCCCATGACATTACCGTACCCATGAACGTCGGCAGCCTTTTTCGTATTTCTGACGCGCTCGGTATCGAAAAAATCTACTTATCAGGCGACACACCAACGCCACCCAACAGTAAAATCCGCAAAACCTCACGCAGTACAGAGAAATACGTACCCTATGAAACCGCAGACAATCCTATTGAATTAATACAACAATTAAAAGAACAGAACTACACCATCATCGCCTTAGAAATCACCAGCGACAGTATTCCACTACAAGAATTAAAACTAGAACAAGATCAGAAGGTTTGCCTAGTTCTAGGCTCAGAAAATACTGGGGTCAACCAAGAACTCCTAGAACTATCTGACATCACCACCCACATCCCCATGCTCGGCCAAAACTCCTCCATGAATGTCGCCACAGCGTGTGGAATAGCGGTTTATGGATTGGGGATGCTTAGTTAATATCAATAAGTGTCTATATCAATATGAGCTCCTATTTCACCTAAGAACTTAACAGTTTCAGCCTCAAAGCCAATTGCTGGCATTGAAATATGATCATCGCCTGAAAACCTTAATACAACTTCTAATCTAGGTATTAGCTTGAACTTATCAATTGCTTTTAAAATTTTATCTTTTTTATTAATTAATCGACCAACTATGTCAGATGACATTTGAAAAACATCAATATAGTCTCTAATTAAGTTTTCGGTTGACAGAATCCAAGAAGTTTTTCTGATCTCGTATCCTTCTGGAGACTTTCCTTTCAATATTACTGTTGTAGGCTCAACTTCTAGTAACCTTGTCACTTCACTCGGATCAAACTCATCACCGTCTAAAGCAAAGTAAACTCTACCTTCATGTTGTTTTGACACCTTATCTCCTTCTTCTTATTTAGCTCACACCAAGAAGAAGTATAGTTTTTCTCACCCTAATTAGAAATAGCAGCCAATTAAGCTTTTATGTTCATTTTCTTTGCATGCCTAAGTGACCGCACACAGTGAGAGACTCGTCGAGTGGCGAAACCAAGACAATTAAAAAAATGAGAAATTTAATTTTAAATTGAGCTTAGAAAGACAAAACTAAGCTACTGTTGGGTTACACCTAAAGGCTAACCCAACCTACGAATAGATAAGCATTGGAAAAAGACACTGGATACCGCGGTTAAACCGCGGTATGACGAAATTGATGAAAAGCTGGCCGACAAGCCGCTTCTCTTGTAGGAAAGTCCGTCGTGGTCAGTCATTCGACGAATGACAAAGCACAAGCCAGCCCACCTCAATGACAAGAAAAAGAAAAGCTGGCCGATAAGCCGGATTCTGTCGTGGACAGTCATTCGTCTAGGCCATCAATCGCTCGATGGCTCCAGCAACCTACCCGGTTCCAACGCGAGCAACGCCGTAAGGAACCCTATTTGGTCTTGCTTCGGGTGGGGTTTACCTCGCCGCTAACTGTTACCAGTAGCGCGGTGCGCTCTTACCGCACCCTTTCGCCCTTACCTGTGAACTTA
>Ga0208833_1000463_pt1 | contig 10828 bp, 12 predicted proteins | sample DeeseametaMP1788_FD_184181 | JGI IMG/M metagenome (GOLD analysis project Ga0208833, IMG submission 184181) | Marine microbial communities from the Deep Pacific Ocean - MP1788 (SPAdes) | ecosystem: Environmental > Aquatic > Marine > Oceanic | place: North Pacific Ocean | collected 2011-05-03 | reverse complement strand
CGCGGGCTGGCCGTCGATTTCGCCACTCGCCACGGTGAAGGCATCGCGGTGTGGATTGGCCGCACGCGCCTGCTTCAGCCGGTCGGTATAGCGCTTGGAGTCGCGGAACTTGAGCGGGTCTTCCTTGACCTCGGGCTGCGGCAGCAGCTCGAAGCCTTCGTCCATCAGCATCGCGATGCGCGTGTCGGCACCGATCCTGCCATGATGCTCGCAACGGGGGCAGACGTAGAGGTTGTCGGCATAGTCGCTGGCGAAGATCATCTCGCCACAACCCTTGCACTTGATCCACAGCGTCTCATCGGTCGAGCGCTTGTTGGCAACGAAGGGCAGCGAATTGCGGACGCGATTGAACCAGCTCATGCCGCAGCCCTTTCCGCAGAATGGACCGCCTTGGCAAGCCTTGCGGTGAGATCGCGCAGGTGCGCGGGTGCATCCGCGCCATGTTCGGCGACCAGATCGACCAGCGCCGAGCCGACCACCACGCCATCGGCAACCTTCGCGATCGCCCCGGCCTGCTCGGGCGTGCGCACGCCGAAGCCGACCGCCACGGGCAGGTCGGTCGCGGCCTTTAGGCGCTTCACCGCCGCATCGATGCTGTCCTGCGCGGCGCTCTGCTTGCCGGTGATCCCCGCGACAGACACGTAGTAGAGGAAGCCTTCGCTCCCCTCGATCACGGTCGGCAGGCGGAAATCGTCGGTGGTCGGCGTGGCGAGACGGATCGGCGCGATGCCCTGTTCGCGCAATGCCGGGCCGAGCGCGGAGTCCTCTTCCGGCGGAATATCGACGCAGATCACCCCGTCGACCCCTGCGCCTGCTGCCTCTTGCGCAAACCATTCAGGCCCGCGCCGGACCATCGGGTTGGCATAGCCCATCAGCACCAGCGGCACGTCGGGGTGACGCTCGCGGAACTCGTTGGCGATCGTCAGCACGTCGGCGGTGGTGGTGCCTGCCTTCAATGCGCGGATGTTCGCCGCCTGGATCGCGGGCCCGTCCGCCATCGGATCGGTGAAGGGCATACCCAGCTCAATCACATCCGCCCCGCCTTCGACCAGCGCATCGAGATTGGCCGCGGTGTCGCCATCGCCTGCGGTGACGAAGCAGACGAGCGCGGGGTGCGGCTTGGCAAAGGCCCTTGCGATTCGGTTCGTGTTGTTCACCTGCGGTCCTTTGGAGCTGAACGCTGACACACCTGACACAGTGTCCTTGGGGAGAAAAACGGGTCGGCGATGCGCATGGCAAAGAACGGCAGGATGGGAAAGGGTGCGTGAGGGCTCATGGCGCGATTATGCCTGAGGGGCGGGGTGTAGGACAGTCGGTCCTGCCCCTCTCCCAACCCTCTCCCCGAGCGGGGAGAGGGCTATTCGGTGTGGCGATTCAAGCCCCCTCACCTTCAGGGGAGGGGGTTGGGGGAGGGGCATGGCGCAGCGTTTCGACCATCTCGCCAAGCCGTTGCAAAACGCCGGCCATGTTCTCGATCACCTCTGCATTGCTGAAGCGGGCAACGCGATATCCTTGCGCTTCCAGATAGCGTGTATGCTCTGCGTCGTATTCTGAATGTGTAGCATGCGTATCGCCATCCAGCTCGATGACCAGTTTCGGGTCGTTCGAAGCGAAATCGGCGATGTGTCGCCCGATCACCTTCTGCCGCCGAAACTTGATCCCGTGAAAACGTCCTGCCCGCAGTTCGAGCCACAGTCGCGTCTCCGGCTCGGTCATGACCTTGCGCATGTCGCGGGCCCGGCGGGTCAGTTCGGCGTCGCGCAAGGCCCCTCTCCCAACCCTCTCCCCTGAAGGGGAGAGGGCTTTTGCAGCCTATGGCAATCGAGGCGCATCACTTCCTTCTGAAGCCGATTATCTCCGTCCAAGCATACACGCCCAAACCGAAAAACGCGCAGAGCATTCCGATAACCGTCAGCGTATTCATCTCGAACTCGCCCAGAGCGATGAATATCACAGCCAAGAGGCCAGAGACGATCTCAAGGATGCGTCTCGGATAGTTCAAATTTCGACCCCCAGCTTCTCCGCCACGGTGAAGATGTCCTTGTCGCCGCGCCCGCAAAGGTTCGCGAGGATGATCGCGTCCTTGTCCATCTCCTTCGCGCGCTTCGCCACCGCCGCGATGGCATGCGAAGGCTCCAGCGCGGGGATGATCCCCTCGGTCCGGCACAGCAGCTGGAAGGCCTCCAGCGCCTCGTCGTCGGTGACGGCGGTGTATTCGACGCGGCCGATGTCTTTCAGCCAAGCGTGTTCGGGGCCGATGCCGGGGTAGTCGAGGCCTGCGGAGATCGAGTGGCCTTCGGTGATCTGGCCGTCCTCGTCCTGCAGCAGGAAGGTCTTGTTGCCGTGGAGGATGCCGGGGGCGCCGCCGGTCAGGCTGGCAGCGTGCTGGTCGCCGTCGAGCCCAAGCCCCGCCGCCTCGACGCCGAGCATCCTCACGTCCGCGTCGTCGAGGAAGGGGTGGAACAGGCCGAGCGCGTTGGAGCCGCCGCCGATGCACGCGACCAGCAGGTCGGGCAGGCGGCTGGTGCGCTGCTGGATCTGCGCGCGCGCTTCGGTGCCGATTACGCTCTGGAAGTCGCGGACCATCGCGGGGTAGGGGTGCGGGCCGGCCGCCGTGCCGATGATGTAGAACGTGTCGTCCACATTCGCGACCCAGTCGCGCAGCGCCTCGTTCATCGCGTCTTTCAGCGTGCCGCGCCCGCTGGTGACGGGGACGATTTCCGCGCCGAGCAGCTTCATCCGGAACACGTTGGGCGACTGCCGCCGCACGTCCTCCGCGCCCATGTATACCACGCAAGGCAGGCCGAAGCGCGCGCACACGGTGGCGGTGGCGACGCCGTGCTGGCCCGCGCCGGTCTCTGCAATGATGCGCGTCTTGCCCATGCGGATTGCGAGCAGGATCTGCCCGATGCAGTTGTTGATCTTGTGCGCGCCGGTGTGATTGAGCTCGTCGCGCTTGAACCACACCTGCGCGCCGCCCAGCGCTTCGGTTAGGCGCTCCGCAAAATAGAGCGGGCTGGGGCGGCCGACATAGTGCTCCAGCAAATCCTCGAACTGGTCGGTGAAAGCGGGGTCTTTCTTCGCCTCGTCATAGGCCTGCTCCAGCGCGAGGATGTTCGGCATCAGCGTTTCGGCGACGTAGCGCCCGCCGAAATCGCCGAAATGGCCGCGATCGTCCGGCTGCTGGCGGAAGCTGTTGGGGGTGTCGGCGGTGTCGCCCGGGCTGGTCTGGGGTGTGCGCATAGGCCTGAGCGATTGGCAGAGCCGCAAAATCATGTCCACCGGTTTGCGTGGGTAGTGCGAGCCGGTTGCCACGCCCGCGCTGCCCAAAAAACCCGGCCCCCGGGGAATCGGGCGCGGCGCGTCCCTCTATGATGGAAGCCTTATGGGTCTGGTTCGGGCCGGCGCTCCGGCGAGTGCGCGGTGGCCCCTTGATGGGATGTTTCGATGATTAAGCCTGTTGTGTTGTCCGCTCTCCTGATCGCTCTGCCGGCGGCTCCGGCCTTCGCCGAAGAGGCAGCCGGTGGCCCGCGCGCGGAAGTTCGCGGCGGCGTCGCGTGGGCGGACGGGGAAACCGATCCGGTCCTCGGCATCGCGGCGGGCTATGATTTCGACCTTGGCGACACGGTGTTCCTGGGCGGCGAAGTCTCGGGCGAGAAAATCCTCGCCGAAGATACCTATGTGGAACTCGCGCTGACCGGCCGCCTCGGCACCAAGGTGAGCGAGAAGGGCAGCATCTTCCTCGCGGGCGGATACACCTTCACCCACCATGGCGACGGGCCGCATGCAGGGATCGGCTACGAGTACCACCTCGGCCACAGCGGCACCTACATCGCCGCCGAATACCGCCACGTGTTCGTGGACCATCACGAAGCCAACGCCGTCACCATCGGCATCGGTACCTTCTTCTAGTCGTCGATTCCGTTGCTGGGCCGGGGCGCATAGCCGCTCCGGCCTTGGCACTCAGCGGTTCGCGTCCGCAGCGCGCACCGCGTCGCAGAAGGCGCGGATCAGGGCGGGGTCCTTCACGCCCGGCGCGCTTTCCACTCCGCTCGACACATCGACCAGCGGAGCGCGGGTGCGGTGGATCGCGGCAGCGACATTCTCCGGAGTCAGCCCGCCCGCGAGCCCCCAGGGCATGCCGATATCGACCTCGTCGAGCAGCGCCCAGTCGAAGCTTTCGCCATTGCCACCGGGCAGCAATGTGGGCGGTGCATCGAACAGCAGGCGATCTGCGCAGCCCTTGTAGGTGGTCGCCCGGTCCAGCGCGGAGGCATCGCCCAGGCCGACCGCTTTCCATGTCTCGACATCGAATTGCGCGCCCGTCACTGCAAGCGCTTCGGGCGCTTCGCGGCCGTGGAACTGGATGATATCGGGCCGGATCGCCTCGACGATCGCGCCAAGCAGCGCTTCGTCCGGATCGACCACCAGCACCACGGTGGAGACATGATCGGGCACCCGCGCGCGCAGCTCGGCTGCGGTTTCCAGGCTCACATGGCGCGGGCTCTTTGCGAAATGCACCAGGCCGACATGGCTTGCGCCTGCGTCCACCGCCGCATCGAGCGTTTCGGGCGTCGAGAGTCCGCAAATCTTGATTCCGGTGGGCATGTGCGTGCTCTTATAGCTTGGCCTTGCCGAGGCAAATGCTAGTCGCCCGGCAATCGCACGGGGCTGACGAGAAGGGGACACGGCAAATGCTGAAATGGATCGCAATGGTACTCGCCGGCGTGCTGCTGGCCGGGTGCAACCCGGTGCAGCAGGCGAAGGATGCGCACGCGCAGGTGGATGTGTTCCACGAGCGGCTGAATGCGGGCGAGGATCAGGCGATCTGGACCAATGCGGGCGAGCAGCTGCGCAAGGCGACCTCGCGCGAGGATTTCGTCCGCCTGCTGGGCACGGTGCGCAAGAGCCTGGGGCCGGTCGAGGAAACCTCGCAGACCAACGTCAACATGAACACCAGCCCGCAGGGCAGCTTCACCACTTTGCAGATGGAGACGCATTTCGAGCGGGGCCGCGGGATCGAGACATTCGTGTTCAGCGGATCGGGCGATTCGCTCAGGCTGGTCGGGTACAATATCAATTCGCCCGACATGATGGCCGACGTGTTCGAGAATTACGCGGACGAGCCTGCGGCGAAAGCGAGCGAAAGCGCCGAGGCGGACGAAGCGCCTGCCATAAGAGTTGCGCCAGCCGCGCAGTAGGCGCGCGCCTCAGGGCACGATCGGCGAGAGGAGCGGACCGCCGAGCGAACCGTCGAACGCGATCCGCCGGACCGAGCGGCTCTCCAGATCGTATTCGACCCCGAAAAACCTGAAGCCGCCATCGCACATCTTGACAGGTTTGGTCAGGTCAGCGCCAAAGCCAGCGGGAATGAAGTCGCCGTAGATCATCGGGCGTCCATTCTCGTAGTAGCCGACATACTGGCGGGTGTAGAGCGAGGGATCGTTGGGCCAGTCGAACGGGGTGGGCTCTGTCGCGGCGTTGCCGACAGACATGGCATATTCTCCGGCACGCTCGCCAAGAAGCCGCATGGTGGCGGTTTCGGTCGCGGTGATCTGGCTGGGTGTCGGCACGAAGAAACGCTCGGCATTCTCAGGCCCGGGCCGTGAACAGGGCCGCGTCAGCGCGGCGCCCATCGCCGGGTCGATCAGCGCCATCCTCTCGGACGCACGCGGCATGCTGACGCACCCGGTCAGAGCGATTGCCGCCAGGAGAAGCGCGCGCTTCACAGCGTCCCTTCGATCGCCTTCGCTGCGGCGAGTGGGTCGTCCGCCTTCGCGATCGGCCGCCCGATCACCAGCACGCTTGCGCCATCGTCGCGCGCGGCGCGCGGGGTGACGACGCGCTTCTGGTCGCCGACCGCGCTGCCCGCGGGGCGCAGGCCGGGGACGACGAAGAAGCCGTGCTTCCAGCGCCTGTGCACCTCGCCCACCTCGTGGCCCGAGCATACGATCCCGTCGAGCCCGGCATCCTGCGCCAGATCGGCAAGGCGCAGCACCTGATCGTGCGCGCTGCCCGAAACGCCCGTGCGCTCGAGATCGCGCTCGTCGAGGCTGGTGAGCATGGTGACCGCGACCACCTTGGTATTCTCGCCCGCAGCCGCCTTGGCGTCTTCCATCATCGCGCGCCCGCCGCCCGCGTGAACCGTCACGATCGCGGGTTCGAGCACGTGAATCGCCTGCATCGCGCCGGCGACCGTGTTGGGAATGTCGTGGAACTTGAGGTCGAGGAAGATCGGCAGCCCGACCTGCGCGATCTCGTGAACCCCGTGGTGGCCGTGCGCGCAGAAGAATTCGAGCCCCAGCTTGAACCCGCCGACATGGCCCTTCACCTTTTCGGCGAGGGCACGCGCCGCGTCGATCCGCGGCAGGTCGAGGGCGAGATAGACCGGGTTGCTCACGAGCTGGCTGTCGTATCCTGTGTCGGTTTGCGATCATCCGCGGCGGGGGCACCGCCAGCCGCCGTGTCGTCGGCGGTCAGGCGGGTTTCCTCTTCCGCCGGGGTCTCGTCAACAGTCGGCGTGGTGTCCACCGCTGCCGGAGCGGGAGCGGGAGCGGGATCGGTAGCGGGCGCGGGTTGCGGCTCGCTGTGCGCTTCTTCCTGCCGCTCTGCCTCCTCGCGGTCGGATTCGCGTGCGGCGGCGGAGACGGAGCTCGCCTTGGCCGCGATCTCGAGGCTGCGGATCTTGCGGTTGAGGCTCCAGATCACGCCGCGCGAATAGAGCCACACCGGCAGGAAGCCGATCAGGAAAGAGATGATGACCAGCGCGGGTACCTTGGTTTCGACAACCAGATTGTCCCAGATCGTCACTTCGACCGGGTTCCAGTTGGACCACGAAAAGATGATCACTGCCACCAGCAGGATCACCCACACAATCATCCGCACGATTTGCACAGCACTTCCCCCCGTAGTTCCGGTCAAGGCCCGGCCAGAGCGCAGCCTAGGCCGCGCGTCCCCATGCGTCCAGCGGCTGGTCAGCCCCTTTCGAAAGGCTAGTCGCCGTCGAACACCCGCGCGAAAATCGTATCGACATGTTTCAGGTGGTAGTCGAGGTCGAACAGGGCGGTGAGGTCATTTTCGGACAGGGCCTTCGAGACATCCTCATCCTGCTTGAGCAGGTCGAGCAGTTGCAGCCGCCCGTCCGATTCCCACACCTTCATCGCGTTGCGCTGGACGATGGCATAGGCATCTTCGCGGCTAACGCCGTTCTGGGTCAGCGCCAGCAGCACGCGCTGCGAGTGGATCAGGCCTCCCATCCGGTTCATGTTGGCCTCCATCCGCTCGGGATAGACCAGCAGCTTGTCGACCACGCCGGTGAGGCGGGCGAGCGCGAAGTCGAGCGTGATGGTCGCGTCGGGGCCGATGAAGCGTTCGACCGAGGAGTGCGAGATGTCCCGCTCGTGCCACAGCGCCACGTTTTCCAGCGCGGGCATGGCGTAGGCGCGGATCATGCGCGCCTGGCCCGTCAGGTTCTCGGTCAGCACGGGATTGCGCTTGTGTGGCATGGCCGACGAACCCTTCTGCCCTTTGGAGAAGAACTCCTCGGCTTCGAGCACTTCGGTCCGCTGCAGGTGACGCACTTCGACCGCGAGCCGTTCGATGCTGCCTGCGATCACCGCCAGCGTCGCGAAATACATTGCGTGGCGATCGCGCGGGATCACCTGCGTGCTGACAGGCTCGGGCACGAGGCCCAGCTTGTCCGCCACATAGGCTTCGACCTGCGGGTCGATATTGGCGAAGGTGCCGACCGCGCCGCTGATCGCGCAGGTCGCGATTTCGGTGCGCGCATCCCAGAGGCGCGCGCGGCAGCGGTCGAACTCGGCATAGGCCTGCGCCAGCTTGAGGCCGAAGGTGACGGGCTCTGCATGAATGCCGTGGCTGCGGCCGATGGTGGGGGTGAACTTGTGCTCTTCCGCCCGGCGGCGCAGCGCGGCGAGCAGGTCGTCCATATCCGCAAGCAGAATGTCGGTCGCGCGGACCAGCTGGACCGAGAGCGTGGTGTCGAGCACGTCGGAGCTGGTCATGCCCTGATGCATGAAGCGCGCTTCCTCGCCGACATGCTCGGCCACCCAGGTCAGGAAGGCGATCACGTCGTGCTTGGTCACCGCCTCGATCGCGTCGATCGCGTCGACGTCGATTTCCGGGTTGGTTTCCCACCAGTTCCACAGCGCATCGGCGGCGCTTTGCGGGACCACGCCCAGCTCGGCGAGCTTGCTGGTCGCGTGCGCCTCGATCTCGAACCAGATGCGATACTTCGCCTCCGGTTCCCACAGGGCGGTCATTTCGGGGCGGGCATAGCGGGGGACCATCGGGCGGCTCCGGTTGGAATGGCGGGGATGGACGCGCGGCTATGACCACCGTCGACGAATTGCAACTCCCCGCAATGCACAGACCGTCTGCTTGCGTCTCGACGATCGCTGTTGCCCTTAGCGAGCGATCTGGTTCGTAACCGGAATATCCGACAGCGAAATCCTGTGCTGGCGCCGTGAACCGTCAGCCGCGACCGTAAATGCTGTAAGTGTCAGCGTGCCCTTCTCGATCTGCGACATGGTCGGCGCGAGCGAGGGGTCGTACCTACCGTACAATTCCACGTTGAGCTTGGAGGGGCTGTCCCCGGGTGAGATGAGACGGAAGGTGTCGGGCGACGTGTTGAAGCAATCGGGTCCCGAATCCCGACATACGCCCAGCCCGGAGGTGTCGCGCGAGGGCCTTCCGGTTCTCACTTTCGACCCATTATCGAGATTGAGGACCAGTTCTTCCGGCAGCAGGGCGATCCTCAGATCCTGATTGGAGGTGTTCTCGAAAGACAAGGTGCCGCGCACAGTGGCGTCGCCCTGATCGGGATTGCTGAGCACCAGCCGGTCCGACCTTACGAGCAGTGCACCCGCGCAATAGGCGCTTCTTTCGCACTTCGGGGCAGGTGGGGGAGTGGGCGATTCGGAATTGGTTGGTGCAAGCAGATCGACATCTTCGTCACCCGCTGCTGACACGGTAGCTTCGTTACCGGCTGACGGCGTTGTCGCGTCCTGTTCGGCCTCGCTACCCTCCTTCACGTCGCATCCTGAAATCGCAAGGGCAAAGAGAGGAAGGCACAGGAGTGGACGGATCAGCTGCATTGTATTTCTCCCGAGGAATTGCTTGCTTGAATGGCGTTGTTGATATGGCGCGCGATGGCATCTGCCAGACTTTGCTGGGTGGAGTATGAGAGCCACACTTCGGAGCACCTGATCGATCTGGTTCCCTCTCGGCCGATTGACCAAACCACAAGCGCCTCGTTGCGCGCCCCCGAACCACTCCTGAGTTGCCGTATGGCATAGCTGACCCGGACGCCGTTGAACGATGGATGCGGTGAAGCCAGCCTCTCTGTGACCTTCAGAGAGATACTCGTCGCAAGCTGTCCCGCGTGGTCTCCCGCGGATTTAGGCGTGACTTCGATCAGCCCTTGGCGTCGAGTTGTGGTTGGCAGCGGCGGAGACGGCGGTTCGGGGCGAGAAAACAGCTCGTCAGGAGGCGGAGCTACGCCCACCGCGACCGCGCCGCCATAGCCGATCGGTAGGGCCAGTCCCACCAGCCACAACCAGATTGAGCCTACACTGGCGGTGAAAATTACGTCGCCCGTCTTGGACAGGAGCCATCGCGACCTTTTTTCTTTCGCAGGTCTGTCCTGTTGCATGCCCCCCATGTCCCAAGCCCGTATTCCCCGTGGGGCAGACTACCCGACTTGAGCAGCAGGTCAAATCGGCCCGTGTTCCGCCGAACTATGACGATCATTGTCGGCGCCCCATGATCGATAACCACCGCCGCAGACTTCGCCTTGCGCTGGCTCATCGGCCCTGTAAGTCTGCTGGGCCAAGCCACGACAGGGATCATCGGGGGACCAATGCGTTATTCTCACGTCGCTTATGCGACAGGGCTGATTGCGGCTGCAATCGCCATGCCGGCTCATGCGGGCGATACGATTCTCTATGGCGAGGAGGACGCGTGGGTCGATGTGGCAAATCTGCCGTCTGCCGCAGAGGGACAGGGCCTGCCGCTGCGGCTGATGGAATCGCAGACCCGGATGGAGGATGGCGTCGTCGCCAGTTACGGGGACATCGCCTTCGCGCTCGACAGCACCGAAGCGCTCGACGCGATGGGCACGATCACGCTCGAATGGTTGCCCGACAAGGGCGACCTGACGGTCCACCGGGTCGAACTGGTGCGCGGCGACGAGGTGATCGACGTGCTTGCCGATGGCGCCCGGTTCGAGGTTCTGCGGCGCGAGGAAGGGCTGGAAAAGCGCATCCTCAACGGCGCGCTGACCGCCACCATGTCCATTCCCGGCGCGCAGATCGGCGATGTGCTGCGCTACAGCTTTACCACCACCACCGACGAGCAGGTGCTCGACGACGAGATGGAATATGTGAACGTGGTGATGGCCAAGCCCGTGCCGCTCGCGCAAGGGCGGATGATCCTGTCCTGGCCCGAGGACGAGGATGTTCGCTGGGCGACCACCCGGGTCGATGCGCCGATCGAAGAGGCGACCCGCGATGGGTACGACTATGTCACCATCGCGCTGCCCGCGGCCGAGCCGACCGAGATCCCGGCCGATGCTCCGCCGCGCTTCCGCCTGCCGCCGCAGATCCGTGCAACGACGTTCGACAGCTACGCCCAGATTTCCGCAGACATCGCGCCCTACTTCACCACCGCAGGCACGATCGAGCCGGGCGGCACGCTGGCGGATAAAGTTGCCGAGATTGCCGCGCAGACCGCCGACCCGCGCGAGCGTGCGGCGCTCGCCACCCAATTCGTGCAGGACGAGGTCAGCTATCTGCTCAACGGGCTGAAC
>Ga0208833_1000461_pt1 | contig 10846 bp, 5 predicted proteins | sample DeeseametaMP1788_FD_184181 | JGI IMG/M metagenome (GOLD analysis project Ga0208833, IMG submission 184181) | Marine microbial communities from the Deep Pacific Ocean - MP1788 (SPAdes) | ecosystem: Environmental > Aquatic > Marine > Oceanic | place: North Pacific Ocean | collected 2011-05-03 | reverse complement strand
TAGGTGCTATCAATCAAGACCTCACAGAAATCAAAGAGTCATTAGACTTATATATCCGAACCAAATCTTTGGATGATGAGCCACTGGAAGAAATGCTACCAGTGATGCAGAAAATTTCTGACACATTAGCGATGCTTGGCTTAACGGAATCTCGCGATATTGTTGAGCAAAAGATGAAGGCAGTGTCGGATTTAGTGGATGGAACTCAAACTGATCGACATCAAGGTTTGGTGTCGATTGCTGAAACTGTTTTAAAGCTAGAAGACTATATCCAGCGCGCCATGTCGATGGATAGTCATCAGTTAGCTAAAGAAACTAAAGGTTCAGATATATCCGATTCATTACAGCTGGTTAATGCACGTTATCAGTTGGTTCAAGAAAGTCGTGGAAATTTATACAAAGTAAAAGATGCCATTACAGACTACTTAGATGAAAGTCATAACATTAGGCGTTTAGAACGAGTTCCAGAGCTGTTATCTGATGTGGAAGGTGCTTTAAACTTTGCACAATTGGATCATTTGCATGAAGTCGTGCAGAAAACTAACCGTTTCATTAGTAAGTATTTAATCAGCGAAAAAGTAGTATTAAGCGATAATGAAGTAGAAACATTAGCGGATGCTTTAAGTTCGGTTGACTACTACCTTGAAGGCTTGATGTCATCTGGATTACATGGGTTACCAATCGTTTTGCAGCGGGCAGTTAATAGTATTGAAGAGCTTGAAAATCATTACGGAAGTCTTGAGTCAGACGCACTACCAGTGCTTGAAGACTCATTGGATATGCCTGATATCGAAATGGTCGGTAAGCAAGAGCCGGAAGAAGATCTGATTGATGATAATTATGGATCAACTGAAGAATCTGTTGAAGAAGTCGCTTCCGGTGATCAAGACGATGATGATGACGACTTAATTGATGACGAAGTTCGTGAAATATTTATTGAAGAAGCAGAGGAAGTGCTGGAAGAGATGCATAGCCTGCTTCCTGTGTGGAAAAATGATCAGACAAACGAAGATGCTTTGACTACGATCCGACGTAACTTCCATACATTAAAAGGCAGCGGCCGTATGGTTGGTGCTATGGATGTTGGTGAGTTAAGTTGGTCTGTTGAAAATATGTTGAATCGACTCATTGATAACAGCATTGATTTCAGCCAAGAATTAATGGAAACCGTCGAAGCTGTGGCAGATAAGTTGCCAAGCATGGTTAAAGACTACGCGGAAGGAAAAGCAACCGACTTCCCACAAGACTTAGCAGAGCGAGCGGATAAAATCAGCAAGGGTGAATTGGTTGCATCTGAACCTGTAGAAGAAGGTGCAGCAGAAGAACCTGTTGAAGAGATTACGGAAACGCCAGAGGTTGCGGAAGAAGTCCCAACTAGTACGGATGACGCTGAAGAACAAACTCCTGAACAGGAATTGTTTGAGGTGTTTAGACAAGAAGCAGACGACCATATCGCAAACTTAGATGCGTTTGCTAAACAGCTTGAACAAGGTATTACTCAGAGCCACATAAGTGATAATTTGCTCCGTTCTTTGCATACCCTTAAAGGTGTTGCCCATATTGCCGATTTGAAATCATTAGCTAATGTAATAGGGCCAGTAGAAAGCTACTTCCAGGAGTTGAATGCTCGTGGAATCATGGCTGAAAAAGAAGATATGGCGCTAGTCGCCCATACAAAAGAATTGTTGCAACACATTATAGCCGCACCAGAAGATGATTCGGTTATAGAAGCGCATGAAGCAGCCTTACTGGAACAATTAGCTAAGGCTAGAACACGCTTTGACAGTGATGCTTCTAGTACCGATGAGGGCAGGGATCCAGAGTTATTGAAAGACGTATTTAATATTGCTGCTGATGTTTTGGCTGATATTGATGCAACCAACTTGCATGAAACCCCTAAGGCAGAACGGACTGATGCTGTCGGTAATATTTTAGCCTCGGTCGATCGATTATCGGGCATCCTGATGGAGCTTGATATAGATGAAATTCAAACAGTTGTTGATAGTTTAAGTGGAGCACTACAGCGCAACCTAGCCGCTGCTGAAGTTGATACCTCGTTAGGTGTACTGCTAACAGAAAGCTACTCGCAGTTAGAAAATCAATTTGACTGTTTAGCGGCTAATTTATCAATCCCTGCTGCTAAAGATTTAGTACAGGCTCTTGATACCTGGGCGCCACAAGATATTGAAGAGAAGTCTGACTTTGACTTCATTGATTTAGAACTTGAAGATTTAGACTCTTCAGAAGACACCGATGAATTAACATCAGAAGACTCTACTGAAGATACTGAAGCAGCGGCAGAGAGTGACTCAGTTAGCGAGAGTGATTCTAGCGATGGCCTCCAATTATTGGATGATGCTTTATTTGAGAGTGGTAGTGAAGACGATATCGACATTGTTGACTCTGGTGACAGCGATACATCAGACGCTGAAAGCGATGAATCATCTGAAGACCTTGAGCAAGAGCTCGATGGTTTAGAGTTGGTTGATTGGTCAGCCGGAGAGAGCGATAAAGAGCAGCCTGTGGACGAAGCCACTAATGAAGCTCAAGAAGATTCTGAGTTGGACTGGGATCTTGATCTTGAAGGGATCAGTGGAGAAGAATCTTCTGATGACACTGTAGTTCCAGAAGAAGCTTCTACTGATAGCCCAGAAGATAATATTGTAGAAGAGAGTGATTTAGATGAAGACGTCACCCTTGAAGAGCCGGAAGAAGAATCTTTAGAGCTGGACTCAGGCGAAGAGCAAGACGACGTTGAAGTTGAAGTAACAGAACAAGACGCTGAAGGTATTGAGTCAGAACTTGATGAAACTGTTATTGAAGAGTTGTCTGATGAAGAAGCTCAGGATTCAACCGAAGACGAACCTATCGAGACTGAAGCTCTTGATTCTGACTCTAGCGATGCTGTGGAAGAGACTGCTCAGGATGAAACTGATTCAACTGAATTAGATGACGTTGATGAAGAACCTGTAGAAGAAGTTGAGAAACCTGCCGCAGCCAAGCCCAGTATTGATACGGTTAGTTTAGATTTCGAAATGGATGATGAGCTACTTGAAATCTTTACAGAAGAAGCCGAAGAATTATTTGATAGCGATGCACAGCTATTAGAGCAATGGCGAAGCAAACCATCAGACATAGCGCCAATAGGTGAGTTGCAGCGTAATTTGCATACCTTGAAAGGTAGTGCGCGTATGGCTGGATTTACACCGATTGGTGACTTAGCGCATGGGTTAGAAGATCTTTACACTGCGATCATGGAAAAGCGGATCAGTGCTTCTCCGCAAGCTATTCAATTAGCGACCAAAGCAGAAGATAAGTTGATGGAGATCTTTGCATCAAGAAATACTCCTGAAAGTATTCCATCGCCTCAGTCTCTGCTGACTGAAATAGATAAGTTCATTGAAATAGAAAAGTCCGGCGGTACGGCTACTGTCGAAGAGGCAGAGTCTGTAGATGAGGTTGAAGAAGCTCTAGTTGCAGACGACACTGAAACTTCAAGCGTTGAAACAGCAGAGCCAGTACAAGAAGAACAGAAAGAAGATATGTGGGAGCAGGAGCTTGTTGACCTGTTCTTAGGCGAGGCCCCCGAATTATTAAATGGCTACTATGCTTCTGTTGAAAGTTGGGCCGATAACTTCTCTAAATCAGAGCCACTTAAAGAGGCTCACCGAAGCCTGCATACCCTGAAAGGTGGCGCCAAACTAGCTTTAATTAAACCAATAGCCATCTTGTCGGATTCTTTAGAAGATTGTGTTGAGCTCTTACAACGAGATACTCGTGCAGGACAGCAGCGTTGGGTGGAGTTATTAAAGGCAGGACATGAGCAATTGACCAACATGGTCGCTTCTGTCAAAGACGGAAAAATGCCAGTAATACCACATGATTTTGAGCGTCGTTTATCCAATGACCACGACGCAATTCGAGCGCAACTGGATCAGCTGGATAAACGAGACCTTGCAGAGTCTGACGAGCAAGCAGATGTCAATGTTGTTTCACTGGTTGACCGTCAGAAGGAAAAAGAAGAGGCTGCGAAAGACGCTGCTAGCCGAGACGTAATTCGTGTCCGTTCTGAAATCCTAGATAACCTCGTGAACTTATCTGGCGAAAGCTCGATTTTCCGCTCGCGATTAGAACAACAAGTCGCTGACTTAAACTTCAACTTAGGCGAGATGTCGTCGACAGTTGATCGTTTACGTGACCAATTACGTAATCTTGAAATTGAAACGGAAGCCCAGGTTTTATATCGCCGAGAGATTTCAGGCGACTTTGATGACTTCGATCCTTTGGAAATGGACCGATATACCCGTCAGCAAGAGCTAACCCGAAGCTTACTTGAGGCTGCGAGTGACTTAGTTTCGATTCAGGAAACATTAGATACTAAAGTTGGTGATGCCGAAGCTACCTTATTGGCCCAAGGTAGAGTAAATACCGAGTTACAAGATCGCTTAATTCGTACGCGAATGGTACCGTTTAACAGTATTGAGAGTCGCTTGCGTCGTATGGTTCGCCAAATATCGAGTGAACTGAATAAAGAAGTTGATTTGATTCTGACATCAGAAGGAGAGATGGACCGTACGGTAATTGAACGTATGGTAGCTCCTCTAGATCATATGCTGCGTAATGCGATTGACCATGGTATTGAAAGCAAAGCTGACCGTAAGCGTGCGGGCAAGCCAGAGAAGGGACAGGTAAAACTGAACTTGAGTCGTCGTGGTAATGAAGTTTATATCGAAATTGCTGATGATGGCGCAGGTATCCGTAAAGACAAAGTAAAAGCACGTGCCGTGGCGCAAGGAATGATCGACGAATCTTACCAGCCATCGGATCGTGAACTGTATCGTTTGATTCTACAACCTGGTTTCTCTACTGCTGATAAAGTCACGCAGATTTCAGGCCGTGGTGTTGGTATGGACGTGGTACACAGCGAAATTCTTCAGCTGGGTGGTTCCTTAAACGTGAACTCTGAAGATGGTCAAGGTACAACCATGACCGTTCGTTTACCGTTTACTTTATCGTCTAACCAAGCATTAATGGTTAAGGTGAAAGGCGAGCCGTACGCAATTCCATTGTCGAATATTACGACGGTAGCGCGTGTTAAAGCGGATGAGTTATTAGAAATTTATCAAAGTAAGAAAGACACCTTTGAACATTTAGGTGAAGAGTTTGAGTTACGTTATCTTGGACAAATTCTCGAGCGTAATTCTGAAATTGTACCGCCGGTTGATGAATATGTACCAGTATTAATCATTCATGGTGAAGGTAAGCCAATTGCCGTACACGTGGATGAGTTATTGGGTTCAAGAGAAGTTATCGTTAAGAACGTTGGTCGTCAGATTTCGACAGTCCCAGGTATTTCAGGCGCTTCGATTACTGGTGATGGTACCGTTGTTCTAATTCTTGATATGCAAACCTTGGTGGATCGTTTCCACGAGTGGGATTTCGCCCACGAAGCGGGTCTGGTCGAGGAAGTGACTCAAGAAGATCGCATTCCTACGGTTATGGTTGTGGATGACTCGATTACGGTACGTAAAGTTACGGCGCGATTATTGCAGCGTCATCAATATCAAGTGCTGACAGCGAAAGATGGTGTTGATGCGATTACTCAGCTACATGATGATATTCCAGATGTTATGTTATTGGATATTGAAATGCCGCGTATGGATGGTTTTGAGTTGGCAACAATTATACGACACGATGAACGTTTGAAGCACATCCCAATTATTATGATTACGTCGCGTACGGGTGAGAAACACCGTGAACGTGCTCAAGAAATTGGTGTGAATCAATATTTAGGTAAGCCGTATAATGAGGAAAAACTCCTTTCAACTATCGAGGAGATGTTGGAGCTAGACATTTAGCAAAGGGACGCCAATGAATACAGTATTAGTATTATTAGGAGGCTCGACAGGAGGTCCGGCGGCAGTTAAAGCATTTATTGATGCTTTACCAAACGAGGCTTTGCCAGTGTGCTTTGTGTTAGGGAATCATATTACTCAAGAGTTTCTACCAAGCCTTGAGGCGATGTTAAATGAGCACCCTTTTTTTAGTGCAGAAATTATTGATGGCAACAAACAGATTCTTCCGGGCAAGCTTTATATAGCGCCTATTGACCGGAAAATCAGCTTTAATCCTGAAGGAAGGATTTATCTCTCTGAACAATCTTGGGACGCACCTTACGCCCCAAATATTAATCAGATGTTTGAGTCGTCCCTAGAATTGCCAAACGTCCAAAAGCTGGCGATAGTATTTAGTGGGATGGATGATGATGGCGCTGCCAGTGCTGATGCTCTTGACGAGAATGATGTTGAGATTTGGTGCCAGACGCTGGAAACGTGTGTGCAGGCATCAATGCCGTTAAATATGATGCGGACGGGGAAGGTGATTTATAAAGACAGCCCCGAAGGATTAGCGAGACAATTGTGTGATTTCTTAGAGAGTCACAGTTCACTTGATCAATATGCGTGAGAAGTTGCATGACTGAGACAGTTAAAGATGTATACAGTTTTTTAGTACCGATGCTAGATGATAGCTTGTTGTTACCAAATACTGTAATTGCAGAAATTGTACCCTTTATGAATGTATCGTTGGACGATGATATTGAAAACAATGATCATTGGAAAGTGGGTACCGTAATTTGGCGCAACCAAACGATTCCGGTTGTGGCTATTGAGCGTTTGCAAGGGAAAAAAGATCTAGGTGATATCAAACGGTCACGAATTGCTATTTGTTACACGCTTAATGGTAATGAAGAAGTGCCCTTTGTAGCGTTGATGGTGCGAGGTATTCCGCGTCTGGTTCCAGTAGAAGAAGAAAACTCGGAATTCATTGCCGACGAAATACAAGGTCAAGATGATGGTGTTAAAGCTTGGGTGAAGGTTGATGGAAAGAAAGCTTTGATCCCCGACTTGGATTTTATTGAAACTAAATTAGCTTCAGCCTAAGTTTGATATTCAGCCAAGAAAAAAAAGCAGCTCATAAGCTGCTTTTTTTGATGGTATGCCATTTAAGAGCCTCACGGTTAGACTTTATCCTTATTTAAAATCACCCCATAAGGTATTCATCACTGAAACAGCGGCCAGAGCAGCAGTTTCTGTTCTTAACACTCGTGGTCCTAGTTGGACGGCTGTAATATTGTTATTGAGGGCTTGTTCGATTTCTTTGTCACTAAAGCCTCCCTCAGGACCTACCCACAAAGCAATTATACCAGTTGGTTCTGCATCCGAGTAGGCACTAAAAGAGTGCTTGGCATCAGGATGAAGAAAGAAGTGGTGGGAGCTATCCGTTTGTTCTAACGCAATAGATAAATCAATAACAGGATTCAATTTCGGCAAGGTTGAGCGCCCGCATTGTTCACAGGCGCTTTGAATCACTTTTTCCCAGTGCTGAACTTTCTTTTCCCAACGCTTCGGGTCGAGTTTCACGCCACAGCGTTCGGTTAGCAGTGGCGTAAACTCCTTAATGCCGAGCTCTACACCTTTCTGTAAGGTTAAGTCCATCTTGTCACCACGGGAGACACCTTGGTATAGATGAATGTGAAGCGGTGACTCGAGATTATGCGATTGGCAACTTTGAATATGGACACTGACTTGGTTGCGCTCAATGGCCTCAATCACGCCATGGTAATCGACACCGTCACCGTTAAATAAAGTAACGGGGTTACCAACTTTAAGACGCAATACACGGCTTAAATGATTACTCGCTTCACGATCCAACTGAAGCAGTAGACCTACGTTTAATTCTTCAGCAGTGTAAATACGGGAAATACGCACGGTGAGCCCTTATGGTGAATTAGTCTTTAGTCGCCAATTGAATGCCTTTCCAAGCGATATCAGCCAGTTTATCAATCTCTTCAGGCGTGATTACATAAGGTGGCATAAAATAAACTACATTACCAAGAGGACGTAGTAGGGCGCCACGAGACAAGGCATATTCATAAACGCGCATACCGCGACGTTCTTTCCAGTCATAACCTTGGCGAGTCTTTTTGTCTTGCACCATCTCTGCCGCCAGAATCATACCCGTCTGACGCACTTCAGCAACGTTTGGGTGATCAGCGAAGTGAGCGGTTGCTTGCGCCATATGATCGGCAAGCATTCGGTTATTCTCAATAATCGGCTGCTCGCGGAAGATCTTCAGCGTCGCATTAGCGACCGCGCAACCTGTGGCGTAGCCTGTGTAACTGTGTGAATGAAGAAACGCTTTTAGGGTTTCATAATCATCGTAAAATGCTTCGAAAATTTCTTCACGAGTCATCATCACCGACAAAGGCAAGAAGCCCGCGGTTAAACCCTTCGACAGACACATAAAATCAGGCGTGATATCAGCCTGCTCACAAGCGAACAAAGTACCCGTGCGACCAAAACCAACGGCAATTTCGTCGGCAATTAAATGCACGCCGTATTGATCACACAATTTGCGTAATTCGGTTAAGTAAACGGGATGGTACATACGCATGCCCGTAGCGCACTGCACCAGTGGTTCAAGTATGACTGCTGCTACTGTTTCATGCTTTTCCTCGATCAACTTGCGCATATGCATAAATTGACGGCGTGAATATTCTTCCCAACTTTCGCCTTCTTCTCGGTAGAAGCAATCAGGCGAAGGTACCGTCATCACATCAAACATCATGGTTTCGTAAGGCTCTTTGTAAAGTCCCACGTCTGAAACCGCCAGCGCACCGGTGGTTTCACCGTGATAGCCATTTTCGAGAGTCACGAACTGAGTCTTTTCGGGCTTATCCATAAGCTGCCAGTAGTGAATGCTCATCTTCAACGCAATCTCGACTGCTGATGAGCCGTTCTCGCCATAGAACACGCGGTCTAAGCCTGGTGGTGTAATCTTTACCAAGTTCTCCGCCAGCTCAATCGCCGGCTCGTGGGTAAAGCCAGAGAAAATAACGTGCTCCAGCTGATCGACCTGATCCTTCATCGCCTGCGCAATAGTCGGGTTGGCATGACCAAAAATATTGACCCACCACGAACTCACTGCATCGATATAGCGATTACCATCAAAATCCTCGAGATAGACGCCGTCGCCTTTCTTGATCGGCGTCATCGGGTATTTCTCGTAGTCCTTCATCTGACTACATGGGTGCCATAAAACGGCCAGATCGCGCTCTTTCAGACTTGCGTTATTCATAATATAAACTTTGTGATTGAATCAATCGTGGCGCCATTATCGCGTATTTGAGAGGAAGTCTCAAAGGGGGATAAATTAATGATGCGAGGAAAAGATAGCTTTGGTGATATTAACTGTTTGAGGGTTGATAAAACCTCGAAATCACTCACGTTCTTTCGAGGCTGCGCTTGCTCTACTAAGTTAGATTAGCAAGCTTATTAAAAGCTCACGCTTGTTTCATCAGACTATAAAGCCTTAAGATTTTCTTGATGCTTTCCTGCTGACCTCTGCGAAGGACTTCATCTTTATAGTATTTCTTACCTTGAAAGCGAACAACCGGGTATTTAGATTCTGATAAGCGATTAGCGATATCCAGCATTTTATTAGTCACTGGCACATCTACCCATTCCTTGATACCGTTGCCCAATTCTCCTTGCTTAAACGCCATTTTGGGCGATTGCCAACTGAAATTATCGGTGAATATTTTAAATGCGTTAACGTGGAGCAGCTCGTCTGCGTGGTATTTAAATCTGAAACGAAGCCACTCTTTATTGCCCCGAACTCCAATATAAAGACGAGCTTCACTACGTCGTTGGGTTGTTGCTGTAGGGCGTATAAAGTAGTTACCGGTATTAGATTCATACTTTATGTTCATATCGAGCAGCAGTTTAACTATTTCGGGGTTATTGTCGAATTTTGCTGCTAAATCTCGAAATTCTTCAAGCTCATTTTCATATAACCCTTCTGAAAAGGCATGACCGGTATTTGTGTAGTAGGTTGTTCTAAATGAATGGATCTCTGTTTTTGTAATAATAATATCTGATTTTGGCACTAATGGCTGGTTCTTTGAGTTCTTAGCTTTATTAAACTGCTCTAATGGGACAATCGTTGATTTGCTGTTATAGATACCGTCACGCTTATCTTCAGCTCGATAGTAAAAGCGCTCCCCGTTCTCTAAGACAACCGAAAAAAAAGTATAACCAGAATAACTGTGCGCCGGAGGCGGATTCATAGATTCGAAATACCCCTTCATACCGGCATATTTATCATGATCAAGTCGTTCCTTGCGATAAGTACGATGAGGTTGTGAAAAAAAGTTCAAGATGCCATATTTTTGAAGTCTTGGTTCAAGTGTGTTGATAACAAACTGTTCCCGTCCTTGTGGCTCATAAGGTACACCAGTGGCAACAGGAGTTACACTAGCACTCTTCTCTTTCTGGACTTTCCCGCCCATGCAACCTATCAAAGTAAACATCAACACGATGGTAAAAAATATTTTAAGTTTCATCAACCCCCCTCAAAACTTGTATATTTATTAAAAGGTTCCTTTATAACTATCTAAAGTTAGAAGTAGGGAACTTAGAGACGCACTCTACGCTAACTTAGAGCAACTGATTCGATTACTGCGCCCCACCACTTTATAAATTCGATATCTTCAAAGAACGTCGTTTATGAGGCTAACATCAGAATACTAGGGTTTGTCTTTAACCTGCTGTGTTTCAATATTTTGAACAAAAGGCTGGTTCCTTATAAATAAACCCTGTACTACTTGTTCTTATTTATTATCAGTAAGTTTGATTAATATAGGCTGAACGGTTAGTCAAAAAGGTGGATTGGTATTGGTTTGTTCGAATAATTGGGGTCAGAGTATTTTTTACTTTCCTAGGTCTTACCTTGACCCCGTACTACTAGTTTTCTTGCTACCAACACCACAACCGACTCAATATAA
>Ga0208833_1000459_pt1 | contig 10867 bp, 9 predicted proteins | sample DeeseametaMP1788_FD_184181 | JGI IMG/M metagenome (GOLD analysis project Ga0208833, IMG submission 184181) | Marine microbial communities from the Deep Pacific Ocean - MP1788 (SPAdes) | ecosystem: Environmental > Aquatic > Marine > Oceanic | place: North Pacific Ocean | collected 2011-05-03 | reverse complement strand
TTTGAACGGTGAATACGATCACTTGCCTGAGCAAGCGTTCTACATGGTTGGCTCAATCGAAGAAGCGGTTGAAAAGGCTAAAAACATTTAATCAGCCCTTACTTAGTATTAAGAAGGGGGGGACCTAATGGCAATGACTGTACATTTGGATATCGTTAGCGCAGAAGACTCTATCTTTTCTGGAAAGGTTGAGCGTCTGATTGCGACAGGTGATTTGGGTGAGCTAGGTGTTGAACCTGGCCACGCTCCCCTACTAACGTCATTAAACCCAGGCCCAGTCAAAGTGACTTTGCCAGGTGGCGAGGTTGAGTTGTTTTTCGTCTCAGGCGGAATGCTGGAAGTTCAACCACACATGGTAACAGTACTGGCTGATACGGCTGTTCGAGCTGAAGATGTTGATGAAGCAAAAGCTTTAGAAGCAGAAAAAGATGCTCGTGAAGCCTTGTCTGATCAAAGTTCTGAGATTGAATACTCTAAAGCAGCGGCAGAGCTTGCTGAAGCAGTAGCCCAATTACGTACTTTGAGAGCAATTAAGAAGAAAAGCGGTAAGTAATACTTTTTAATTGTTGTAAGTATTAAAAAGGTGGCCATTGCCACCTTTTTTATTACGTATAATTTGGTCTTATAACTCCAATTACATATCGTCTGGTGTCATGCACGAATCAACCATATATTCAGGAATTGAGCGTGAGTTAAAGGTACCAAAACTCATCAAAGCAGATGCACCCAAGTGACCATCACCAATGCTACCCCCTGAACCACCTCCAGCAAAAGTAATATTATCCCAGTCATTTTGCGATGCATTATAGTAGCCTACGTAAACGGATGATTGTAGAGAGCCGTTATTGTTAACATCAAGGTTAGAGCTAGCTGTGCCTGATAACCAAGTACCATTGCGGCGCACACTATAATCAGCCAAATCAGTTTCAGTGGTACCACCGTACCCTGACATGGCGCTATACTCATTAATGTTACCTGAAATAGCATTAACTTTGAGACGTGAGAAGTCGACTACGCCAGAAGTTCCATCGACGGTTAAGCCTGGCATTTGATAGTCATAACTCATAATACTAAGGTAATTAAGTTTGCGGTTAGAATTTTCATCACCGCCATGCATTAATCCCAAGTTATGGCCAAACTCATGCATTAAAGTTCCCGCTTGTTGTTGTGCCGTACCCCCAGGTGTAGGCCACTGCCCTAATGAGACAATAAAGTCATGAGCTGGAATACCGCGGGAAATACCACTTGATGAACCGCCATTGTATTGATCAACGAATAGTGCGTAATGGAACAAGCTGCTTCGACGTGATTTAAAATACTTGTTTTTTAACACATCAAAATCAGTCCACACGGGGCTTAAATTACTGTCTTCATCGGAAGCTGCAATACGATCATCGAGATCGATAGCAAGGGTGATTCCCGTTGAGCCATCAGGATTAGTGACCGGCGCATCAGCAAAAGCTTGTATAACTTGATCCAGAGCAGCTTGTTCAGGTTTGAATGCTTGATAATAGTCGGCTTCGATCAAAATGGTTTTTCGAAGCGGATCAGCACCGTAATAGCGAATATCAACACCGTCATAACCAAAAATCTCAGCAGCATCGCTCAAACGGTCGCCATCAGTGTCACTGTTGTATGGATCCGTGCCATAACGGTTTTCAGCCGAATTACAGATTGAGTCACCATCACTATCAAGACTACCGTAAGGGCAAAGATAGATCAGTGGGGCATCACTAACGTAGTAGGTTTTGCCGTCATAAGTAACTTTTTGATAGTCGGGTTTGTGGTAAAAAGTACGTGAGATATAGCCTGGTTTCGAAACAGAAAAGGTTATAGCCTCTTCTCCGCTGGCTGGGGTGATAAACTTTGTATTGGCACTACCATTACGATCTCCGTAGGCATCAAACACATAAAAGCCAGAGCTATCAGTGCCTTCAGGGAATCCACAGCCATTACCAGAGCAACTACCTTTTACCACAGAAACCTTAGCTTGATATACCCCTGAACCGGTGTTGGCATCCTTTACAGTACCGTAAATACAGCCATTCATGAGAACTGCCGAAGCAGCTATTAATAATAGTTTTTTCATTTCAATCTCCTTTGAAATTTTCCAGTGAAAAGCTTCTTCTATGAAGCAGCACCAGTTTAGACAGTGGTTATGTTTGATGTAAGAGGAAAAAACTTAAAAAAAAGTAAGAGATCGCTTAAAAGTCTATTCTGCATAAGCCAAAAACGCTTATAAGTGTTAAAATAAACGCTTAATTTCAATTAATTAGAATAATTATGGCACTAAGCGTAGTTATATTGGCAGCGGGTAAAGGAACCCGTATGCGCTCACATTTGCCTAAAGTATTACACCCTATAGCTGGCTGCTCTATGCTAGAGCATGTGATCAATACCGCAAAAGCACTTAACCCTCATAAGATTGTGGTAGTTGCTGGGCATGGTATTGAACAAGTAAAAGATCAACTTAGAGAAACCACTGTTACTATTGTCGAACAAACCGAACAATTAGGCACTGGTCACGCCGTTGATCAAGCCTTACCGGTGATTGAGGATGGCGATCAGGTATTGGTGCTTTACGGCGACGTTCCTTTAATTAAAGCATCGACATTAAACGATTTAATCGAATCGCAACCCAGTTCAGGGATTGGCCTACTGACAGTAAAGCTGAATAATCCGATGGGTTATGGGCGCATCATTCGTAATGAACGCAACGAAGTAACGCAAATTGTTGAGCAAAAAGATGCTAATGAAGAACAGTTAAAAGTCAATGAAGTCAATACTGGTATTTTGTGTGCAGACGCTAAATCACTGAAAGCTTGGCTGAGTAATATTGATAATAATAACGCTCAAGGAGAGTATTACTTAACTGACTGTATTGCTATGGCTGCGCAAGGTGCAGGAGTTAAGGCTTGCCACCCTACTTCTGAGATTGAAGTTGAAGGCGTAAACAGTCGCGTTCAACTCGCTCAGTTAGAACGCCGTTATCAAGAAGCCAAGGCGCAAGAATTATTAGAGCAAGGAGTGACTCTGCTCGACCCAGCCCGTCTGGACATTCGGGGCGAACTTAAGTGTGCCAGCGATGTCTTGATAGATGTGAATGTGATCATTGAAGGTACTGTAACGATTGAGACGGGCGCCAGTATTGGTGCAAACGTCATCCTCAAGAACTGTTCGATCGGTGCTGATACTGTGATTAAGCCTAACTCAATGATAGAAGATTCTATCATTGGCAAGCAGTGCTCTGTTGGGCCTTTCGCTAGAATTCGCCCAGGGACCACTCTGGAGGATGAAGCCTTTATTGGTAATTTTGTTGAGACTAAGAAAACCGTCCTTGGCAAAGGCAGTAAAGCCAGCCACTTAGCGTACTTGGGTGATGCAAAAATTGGCCAAGGCGTTAATGTTGGGGCTGGTGTGATTACGTGTAATTATGATGGTGTTAATAAATTTGTAACAACCATAGAGGATGGCGCTTTTATTGGCTCTGACTCTCAGTTGGTGGCTCCTGTGACCGTGGGCCGGAATGCTACTGTGGGTGCTGGAACAACCGTCACTAAAGATATTCCTGCGGAAGAGTTATGTATCAGCCGCATACCACAGAAGCTGATTTCTGGATGGCAAAGACCAGTGAAAGAAACAATTAAAAGCAATAAAAAAGAGGAAAAGCAGTAATGTGCGGAATTGTTGGTGCAATCGCGCAACGTGATGTGAGCGATATATTGGTTGAAGGATTAAAACGACTCGAATACCGGGGTTATGATTCCGCTGGTGTGGCCATTTATCACGACGGGCGAATTGAGCGAATTCGTAGAGCAGGTAAAGTATCTGAGCTTAAAGACGCATTAAAGGAAAGTCCTATTAGCGGAGGGCTGGGAATTGCCCACACTCGTTGGGCGACTCATGGTGAGCCAAATGAGAAAAATGCTCATCCTCATATGTCAGAAGACAATATTGCGCTAGTTCATAACGGCATTATAGAGAATCATGATGAACTTCGAGATGAATTAAAAGCAAAGGGTTACCGCTTTGAGTCTGACACAGACACAGAAGTCATTGCGCACTGCCTCCATGAAGCACTTAAAGATCATGACACTTTATTAAAAGCGCTTTTGGCGACCACCAAAAAACTGAAAGGTGCTTATGGAACCGTAGCAATTGACGCGAGTCAGCCTGATAAAATGGTTGTTGCTCGTTCAGGGAGTCCGCTTGTCATCGGAAAAGGGATTGGAGAATACTTCGTAGCTTCAGATCAGCTTGCGCTATTGCCCGTTACTCGCGACTTTATTTATTTGGAAGAAGGTGAAGTTGCAGAAGTGCGCCGCGATGGTATTACGTTATTGAATGCAGATGGCGAAGCCATTGAACGCGAATTTGAAACTTCAGATATACAGCATGACGCGGTCGACAAAGGTAACTATCGTCACTTTATGTTGAAAGAAATATTTGAGCAGCCGTCAGTTGTGGCAGAAACCTTAGAAGGACGAATTGTCGATCATCAGGTTTATGTTGAGACCCTGGGTGATAACGCGGCAAAAGTCTTTGAGCAGGTGGATGCATTGCAAATCATTGCCTGCGGTACCAGCTATCATGCGGCTTTGGTGGCGAAGTACTGGGTAGAACAATATTTAAAAATCCCTTGCTTGGTGGAAATTGCCAGTGAGTACCGATACCGTGAAACGGCCGTTATACCAAACAGCTTGTTTATCACCATCTCACAGTCAGGCGAAACAGCGGATACTTTAGCGGCACTCAATAAAGCTAAAGGTGAAGGTTATTTAGGGAGCTTAACCGTATGTAACTCCCCTGCCTCATCAATGGTTCGTGAGTCCGACTTTACTCTGTTGACTCGAGCCGGTGCAGAAATTGGCGTAGCGTCAACCAAGGCGTTTACAGCACAGCTAGTATCTTTATTGCTGTTAATGGTCTCGATTGGTAAAGCAAAAGGTATGGATAAAGCGGTTGAGCATGATATCGTTGAAGCCTTGGAGCATTTACCGAGTGAAATTCAAAAAGCGTTAGATCAAGCTGATGACATAGACCGTTTATCGCAGGCTTTTTCTGAAAAACACCACACCTTATTTTTAGGCCGTGGCCAGCAATATCCGATTGCAATGGAAGCGGCATTAAAACTCAAAGAAATTTCTTACATTCATGCAGAAGCGTACGCAGCAGGCGAGTTAAAGCATGGACCACTGGCATTAATTGATAAAGAAATGCCTACCGTTGTAGTGGCGCCAAACGATAATTTACTTGAGAAGTTGAAGTCGAATGTTGAAGAGGTGCGCTCAAGAGGGGGGAACCTCTTTGTTTTTGCGGACAAGTCAGCTAATATTCAGGACTCGAAAGGTATAACGGTATTCCCTGTGGATAGCCAGTATGATATTACGGCACCAATGGTATATACCGTTCCAATGCAGCTACTGTCCTACTACGTTGCAGTGATTAAAGGAACAGATGTTGATCAGCCAAGAAATTTAGCGAAGTCAGTAACAGTCGAATAACCAGGAGTTTAATAATAATGAATACCATAAAAGTAGCGGCAACCCTACTGTTCTCCGCAGTGCTAGTCTTGAGCGGTTGCTCTGATGAAAGCGCAGAAAAAGAGAACCAACAAGTAGCCAATCAGAAAACTGATAACAGTGCCGAGGCACAACCTGAAGCACAAATAAAGGAACAAGCACCTGCAATGTCTTCTTTGGTTAAAGAAGGTGTTGATTATATGGTTATAGCTGATCAGGATGCGAGCGAAGAACCTGTCGTGTATGAATTCTTTTCTTATACTTGCCCACACTGCTACAACTTAGAACCTGTGATGCTGGACTGGAAGAAAAATTATAAATCTGACCAAGTAAGCTTCAGACAGATCCCAGTTTTCATTCCACAAGTGGAGCACTTAACGTATGGGTTTTATACCGCAGAAACGTTAGGAGTGCTTGAGGAAGTTCACGCAAATATTTTCAATGAATGGCATGGTAAGAAAAATATCATCCGAACAAAGGAGCAGCTTGTTCCGATTTTTCAAACAGCGGGCGTTTCAAAAAGTGAGTTTGAGGAAACTTATGCATCAGCAGAAGTAGAAGCAAAAGTTGCAGAGGCCAAGGCATTGATGAATCAGTTCCAAGTAACGAGCTTTCCGCTATTAATTGTGAACGAAAAGTATAAAGTGATGTCATACCAAAACTTGCAAGAGTTATTGGGTAGATTCGCCATTAATAACACGAAATAAATATTGTAAAACAATGATTTACGAGGAAAATTATGAAATTTAAAAGTTTGACAATTTTAGGTTTTTCGGCTCTATTGTCGCTGGGTTCGCTTGCCACTAAGGCAGAAGTTAAAGCTGGAGTCGATTACTCTACTATCAGTGGCAAAGAAGCCAGTGCAAAACCGCATGTTTACGAATTTTTCTCGTACACTTGTCCACACTGTTACAACCTTGAACCAGTGTTAAATAAATGGAAAGAAAACTCTAAACCGGAATCTGTCAAGTTTGAGCAGGTGCCAGTGTATATGAGTAGAGCACCACACCTAACTTACGGTTATTACGTTGCGGAAGTATTGGGAGTAAAAGAAAAAGTTCATTCCACAATTTTTCATCAGTGGCATGCTGAACAAAATATTGTTCGTTCTAAAGAAGACTTAATTCCTATCTTCAAAGAGGCAGGAGTTTCTGAGGAAGACTTTGAAAAGGCTTATACGTCTTTTGGTGTGGAGAGCAAAGTTCAATATGCTAAAAAATTAGCAAGAGACTTCAAAGTAATTAGCTTCCCGATGGTTATTGTCAACAAGAAGTATAAGCTTGAAAGGTATGATAATCTCAACGAGATGCTAGGAAGTTTTGCAATAGAGAATACCAAGTAATCATCTACCAAAGTTGAAATTTTAAAATGCCAGTTTTAACTGGCATTTTTTATGGTTATACTAAAGAGAATTATAAAAAACAGAAGAACTCGCCTTCATTTATTAGTTTAACTCATGCAGAAATGTCTATGACAAATCCCACAGATCGTCCTAACAGTACAAGCAAAGGGAAGCCAGTTCAATCTGACCCCTTTAAAGTAAAACTGATCTGTAGCTTCATTAGCTTTTTTTCCACAATGCCTGCGTTTGTCGGTAAGGGTTTCGCTTGGGTTTTTGCGGTTTGCTCGAAAGTATTTAACACGCGCAGTTATGCGACAAGTATAAAAAACTTAAGAATATGCTGTCCTGAAAAAACGGAACAAGAGCAAAAGGAGATAGCGTTTGCCAGTTTGAAGCACACCGGAAAGCTTTTCTTCGAAGTGGCGAAAATTTGGAGAAAATGTCAGGGTGAACGATTTATAGGTATGGTTTATGGGGAAGAGCTTGTAAAGGGCAAGTTAGAAAAGAAGCAGGGAGTACTGTTTACTGGATCGCATATCGGCAATTGGGAAGTCGCTTTATATTATTTAGGAAGCCGTTTTCCTTTCCATTGTATGTACCGCCCTCCTCGTCAGCAAGAAATGGATGAGGTCATAAATGTCGGTCGGTGCCAGAATGATACGACCATGGTTAAGGGCGACAGTCGAGGCGTTATGCACCTAATCAACGTCTTAAAAAGTGGTGAGGTGGCTGCCGTGTTAAGCGATCAAGAGCCTGGGCGTCGAGCAGGAGTGTTTGTCCCTTTTTGTGGTAAAGAAGCGTTAACCATGACCATCGTTCAACGGATTCAAAAGAAAAGTGATGCATGCTTGTTTCAGGTAGCGGCTATCAAGAAGAAGAATAACCTTTATGATATTCATTTGATTCCGATTGATATTGATATTGACGCTACTGAAGAAGAATATGCGAGAGAGGTCAATAAGCAACTAGAAGCCCTGATCAAGAAATTCCCAGAGCAGTATCAATGGTCGTATAAACGCTTTAAAACCACTGAGTGTGGCGGGCCAAACCCATATCGAAAGTAAAGTAACGGGTTGGTGAGACAAGTCTATCGACGCCAGAAATACGGGGTAAATAATACCAGTAAGGTAAATATTTCTAAACGTCCCAATAACATCGCAAAGCTTAGAATATATTTTGTAAAATCATTTAAGCCACTATAGTTTACGGCAACCTCACCAAGGCCCGGACCAAGGTTATTTAAGCATGCTGCCACTGCTGAAAAAGCGGTAATCTGATCAATCCCATTAGCCATCAGTAGAATCATAAGAATCAAGAAGAGCATGACATAAGTCGCGAAAAAGCCCCAAACCGCTTGCACTACACGATCACTGACGGAGGTTTTACCTAGTTTGATCAGAAACACTCCGGTTGGGTGAACCAATCGTTTAATCTCACGGAAACCTTGTTTGAATAAAAGAACAATACGGATAATCTTGATGCCGCCACCCGTAGATGCGGCACAGGCTCCGGCAAAACTGGTGAGTATGAGAAGTACCGGCAAGAAGCTTGGCCAAGCGCTAAAGTCAGAGCTGGCAAAGCCGGTCGTAGTGGCGATAGAGACGGTGTGAAAAATACTTTTTACTAAGCCTTCTGAAAAGTCAAAGCGGTTATATGCCAGTAAGACAGTGAGGCAAATTAAGGTAATGCTAACCAACATCACAAGATAGCTTCGAAACTCTGGGTCTTTAAAGTAAGGCGTTAAACTAAGTCGTCGAACGACCATGAAATGCAGTGAGAAGTTGACGCCAGAGAGCAGCATGAATAATGAGGCGATCAGTTCAATGCTAGCGCTGTCAAAATAGCCAATGCTGGCATCGTGTGGAGAAAAGCCCCCAATCGCAACGGTGGAGAAACTGTGCGCCAAAGCATCGAAAGGCGTCATGCCAGCTAGCCAATAGGACACACCACAAGCAATGGTTAAACCTAAATAAATATACCAAAGAGCTTTAGCGGTACCCGCAATACGAGGTGTCAGTTTGTTGTCTTTCATCGGCCCAGGAGTTTCAGCACGATAAAGCTGCATACCACCAATTCCCAGCATGGGAAGGATGGCGACTGCTAAAACAATAATACCCATACCGCCTAGCCATTGAAGTTGTTGGCGATAGTAGAGGATAGAATGGGGTAAGGTGTCGAGGCCGCTGATGACCGTGGCTCCGGTTGTGGTTAAACCAGAAAATGCCTCGAAAACAGAATCAGCCAAAGACATCTCGATGGTATTCATGAGAAGAAACGGCACCGAGCCCATCAGGCTTAATACCGTCCAAAACAATACAACGACCAAAAAGCCATCACGAACTTTAAGTTCACTTTTAGCGCGCCTTTTTGGGAAGTAAATAATAAAACCAAAAATAATGGTTAAAAAGAAGGTAAGAACAAAAGCACTACCACCGCCATCTTGATAGATTAACGCCACAATACTTGGCGGAATCATGGTTAAGCTGAAGACCATGATGAGCAAGCCTAAAATCCGCGTAATGGTAGCAAATTGCATTGATTATCCCTAAAAGTCGCTAAAAGTAAGTCACATTGACTTGGAATAAACGTTCTACATCTTGGATATAGTCTTTATCCACCATGAAAAGAACCACGTGGTCATTTTCTCGAATAATGACGTTATCATGAGCGATCAGCACCTGATCATCACGGACGATAGCACCGATTGAAGTACCCGGCGGTAGCGCCAGCTCACTGATTGAGCGTCCAATAACCGAAGACGTTTGTTCATTGCCTTTGGCGATAGCCTCAATCGCTTCGGCAGCACCTCGACGCAGTGAATAGACGCTGGACACATGGCCCCGTCGAATATGGGTTAATAAACTACCAATAGTGACCTGCTGAGGTGAAATAGCAATATCGATTTCGTGGCCCTGAATCAGATCCACATAAGCGGTACGATTAATTAATACCATGGTTTTGCGAACCCCCAGCTTTTTAGCAAGGAGCGCAGACATGATGTTGGCTTCATCGTCATTCGTCACGGCGATAAATAAATCGAACTCACTGATATTCTCATCATTTAACAAGTCCTCATCAGAAACATCACCTTGCAATACCAAAGTATCTTCAAGATTGTTCGCTAACTCTTCGGCACGAGCGGGATCGCGTTCAATAATTTTGACCAGCATCTTTTTCTCAAGACGCTTTGCTAGGCCTTGGCCGATGTTACCGCCACCAGCAATGATGACACGCTGATAGTTCTTTTCGAGACGCTGCAACTCACTCATCACGGAACGAATATGTTTCTTAGCGGCAAGGAAGAAAACTTCATCATCGGCCTCAATCACCGTATGTCCTGTGGGCACAATCGGTTTGCCACGTCTAAAAATCGCTGCCACGCGAGTGTCGACGTTAGGTAGGTGGTGCTTGAGTTCTGATAGAGCGTTGCCGACCAGAGGGCCGCCATAATAAGCTTTTACCGCGACTAAACGTAATAAACCATTGGCAAAATCAAGAACCTGAAAAGCTCCAGGATTATCCACAAGTCGCTCAATGTACTCTGTTACCAGTTTTTCAGGACTAATAACCACGTCCACTGGGATGTGGTTATTGGTGAAAATTTCGTGTTTTTGATGGTAATTCGAAGAGCGAATTCGGGCGATTTTAGTCGGTGTTTGATACAAACTGTGTGCAATCTGACAAGCGACCATATTCACTTCGTCGCTGCTGGTGACCGCAACCAGCATATCACTATCGTCAATTCCGGCGTTGGCCAGCACATCGGGATAAGCGGCATGGCCGACAATGGTACGCAGATCAAGGTGATCTTGGATGTAGCGCAGGCGTTTCGGATCTGAGTCGATCAGGGTAATGTCGTTATTTTCACCCTCTAAACTGAGCGCAAGAGTAGTTCCGACTTGGCCGGCACCGAGAATAATAATCTTCATAACGACAAATAATAAGCCTTCTTATTAGTATCTGATGCTTATGCTAACGCTATCTGCATGGGATCGGAAGGGTT
>Ga0208833_1000443_pt1 | contig 11113 bp, 12 predicted proteins | sample DeeseametaMP1788_FD_184181 | JGI IMG/M metagenome (GOLD analysis project Ga0208833, IMG submission 184181) | Marine microbial communities from the Deep Pacific Ocean - MP1788 (SPAdes) | ecosystem: Environmental > Aquatic > Marine > Oceanic | place: North Pacific Ocean | collected 2011-05-03 | reverse complement strand
GGCGATCACCCGCTCGATCGCCGACCAGGCGCGCACGATCCGCATCCCGGTCCACATGATCGAGACGATCAACAAGCTGGTCCGCACGAGCCGCCAGTTCCTGCACGAGCAGGGCCGCGAGCCCACGCCCGAGGAAATGGCCGAGCGTCTTTCCATGCCGCTCGAAAAGGTGCGCAAGGTGATGAAGATCGCCAAGGAGCCGATCAGCCTCGAAACGCCGATCGGCGACGAAGAGGATTCGCACCTGGGCGATTTCATCGAGGACAAGAACGCGATCATCCCGGTCGATGCCGCGATCCAGAGCAACCTCAAAGAAACCGTCACCCGCGTGCTCGCCAGCCTGACGCCGCGCGAAGAACGTGTGCTGCGCATGCGCTTCGGCATCGGGATGAACACCGATCACACGCTGGAAGAAGTCGGCCAGCAGTTCAGCGTGACGCGCGAACGTATCCGCCAGATCGAGGCGAAGGCGCTGCGCAAGCTCAAGCACCCGAGCCGCAGCCGCAAGATGCGCAGTTTCTTGGATCAGTAGGTGTTGGTTTTCCGGAGATTCGCTCTCGCGAGCCTGGCGGCGACCGCACTTGTCACTCTCGCTCACGCCCAGGTTCCTGCCCCAACGCTGACGCCACCGGTCCGGCCGGCCGCCTCTGCGCAGCCGGCGGACGAAGTTGCTATAGCGCGGCAGATTATCGACCTTGGCTTTCCGGAAGAGCGGCGCGAGGCGATGTTCTTCGCGACCGTTGATCAGATGACCATGCAGATGCGCGAGAGTGTCCTGGCCAACATCGAAGAACAGGATCCGGGCGCGATTGCGATCCTAGACGAGTGGCTTGCCGAGTATATCGCAGACGGGAAGACGATCCTCCGCTCTCATATTCCCAACCTGATGAATGCTTGGGCGCTGAGTTACGCAGCGATTTTCACGAAAGAAGAACTGGAAGACATCCTCGCTTTTGTATCGACGCCGAGCGGCCAGAAGTTCTTCGAGCGGTCCGCCGCCGTGATGGCTGAGCCGAACTTCGCAGCCGCCAATCAGGCCTATATGAACGAGGTCAACGCGAATCTTCCCGAAGCTCAGGCAGACCTGACGGAACGGCTTATGCAGTATTTCAGAAACAAGGGGGCTGAGCCGGGAACCTCGGCTAGCTAAGCGTTTAATTCGCTCCGCAGGAATGGCGTCGCAACCCGTTCGGATATCCGACGCCTTCCCCTCGCTGCACGCTCGACACCGCGCATAACGAGTGTGGATATGATCGCGCTTCGGCGGGTGGCGTAGCGCGCAGGAAGACACTATGTGCCCCCCATGCGTATCGCGATAGCTTCAGACCATGCCGCGCTCGATATGAAGGCGGCGCTTCACGAATGGCTCGTCGAGAAGGGGCATGAGGTCGCCGACCTTGGCCCGCACACCTCCGACAGCGTCGATTATCCCGACTATGGCTACAAGCTCGCCAGCGTGGTTGCCGATGGCACCGCGATGCGCGGCATTGCCCTGTGCGGCAGCGGTCTCGGCATCTCGATGGCGGTGAACCGTAACCCGCAGGTGCGCTGCGCGCTCGTATCCGAACAGCTTTCCGCCAGGCTCGCGCGCGAGCATAACGACGCGAACGTGATCGCGATGGGCGCGCGGCTGATCGGTATCGAACAGGCCAAGGCCTGCGTACAGACCTTCCTCGAAACCGCTTTCGCGGGCGACCGGCACCAGCGCCGCGTCGACAAGCTCTCCAACCCCACCGCTACCGAAGGCGCCTGACACCATGGCCACACAGACCGCCCCCACCAGCGATTCGCGCACCCCGGAAGATCGCTTCTGGCATGACAACCTCGCCGATGCTGACCCCGAGATCCACGCCGCGATTCGCAGCGAGCTGGGCCGCCAGCGCGACAAGATCGAGCTGATCGCGAGCGAGAACATCGCCAGCACCGCAGTGCTGGAAGCCGCCGGCAGCGTGTTCACCAACAAGTATGCCGAAGGCTATCCGGGCAAGCGCTATTATGGCGGCTGCGAATATGCCGACGTGATCGAAACGCTGGCGATCGACCGCGCGAAGGAGCTGTTCGGCTGCGAATTCGCCAATGTGCAGCCCAACTCCGGCAGCCAGATGAATCAGGCCGTGTTCCTTGCTCTGCTGCAGCCGGGCGACACCTTCATGGGGCTCGATCTCAATTCGGGCGGGCACCTGACCCATGGGTCGCCGGTCAATATGAGCGGCAAGTGGTTCAACCCGGTGCCTTACGGCGTGCGCGAAGGTGATGAACTGATCGACATGGACGCCGTTGCGGCGACCGCGCGCGAGCACAAGCCCAAGCTGATCATCTGCGGCGGCACCGCCTATTCGCGCGTTTGGGACTTCGAGGCGTTCCGCAAGATTGCCGATGAAGTGGGCGCGATCCTGCTGTGTGACATGAGCCACATCTCGGGGCTGGTAGCGGGCGGTGCCCACCCCTCCCCCTTCCCGCATTGCGACATCGTGACCACCACGACGCACAAGAGCCTGCGCGGTCCGCGCTCGGGCGTGATCCTGTGGAACGACGAGAAGTATTCCAAGCCGCTCAACATGGCGGTCTTCCCCGGTATGCAGGGTGGCCCGCTGATGCACATCGTCGCCGCCAAGGCCGTCGCCTTCCGCGAAGCGCTGCGGCCCGAGTTCAAGGAATACGCCAGCCGCGTGGTCGACAACGCCCGCGCGCTGGCAGCAAGCCTCGAAGCGCATGGGCTGCGGATCGTTTCCGGCGGGACGGACAACCACTCGATGCTGGTCGATCTGACCGCCAAGGATGTGACCGGCAAGGACGCAGAAAAAGGCCTCGATCGCGCTTTTCTCACCTGCAACAAGAACGGCATTCCGTTCGACACACGCAGCCCCTTCATCACCAGCGGGCTCCGGCTTGGCAGCCCCGCGGGCACCACTCGGGGCTTTGGCACCGACGAGTTCACCAAGATCGGTGAACTGATCGCGCGTGTGGTCGAAGGCCTCGCCAAGAACGGGCCGGAGGGCGATGCCCAGATCGAACAGGCTGTGCGAGCCGAAGTCGGCGAATTGTGCGCCGCCTTCCCCGTCTATCCCGGGAGATAAGCAATGGACGAAAAAGAACCCGGTAACGGCCAGGACTGGGTCGAGGACGCCCGCACCGAACTCAGCGGAATGATGAAACAGGGGATGGACCATCCCTCCACCAAGCCCGTGCTGACCGGCGCGGCGATCGGCGTGGTCGGCGCAGCTCTGCTGCCCGTCATCACCTGGCCGGTGGGTCTCGTGGCAGGGGCCGGCTACACGCTCTATCGCCGGATCAAGCGCTGAGCGAGAAACCCGTCATCGTTCTCGTCCGCCCGCAGCTGGGCGAGAATATCGGCAAGGCGGCGCGCGCGATGGCCAATTTCGGCCTTGGCGAGATGCGGCTCGTCACCCCGCGCGATGGCTGGCCCAACCCTTCGGCGGGGCCAGCAGCGGCGGGCGCGGACTTCATCCTCGACAAGGCGCAGGTTTTCGAGACGACCGCCGATGCGGTCGCCGACTGCGCGCATGTCTTTGCCACCACGGTGCGCAAGCGCGGCGTGACCAAGCCGGTGGTCACGCCCGAGCAGGCTGCAGACGCGATCCACGCCGAACCGGGGCGCAGCGCGTTCCTGTTCGGGCCCGAACGTTCGGGCCTGGAAACCGAGGATGTCGCGCTCGCCCGCACGATCCTGACCGTCCCGATCGACCCGGAATTCGGATCGCTCAACCTCGCGCAGGCGGTGATCCTGTGCGCGTATGAATGGTCCAAGCGGAAGGGACTGGCGCAGCCGACCAAGGAAGATCTGCTGCCACCTGCCCCGCAAGACGAACTCGAAGGGCTGATCGCGCATCTCGAGCGGATGCTGGAGCCCAAGGGCTATTTCCTGCCCGAGTCGCGGGCAGATGCGACCCGGCGCACGCTGCGCGGCGTGCTGACCAAGCCGGGCTGGAACCACCTCGAGGTGCGCACCCTGCGCGGTGTACTGTCTTCGCTGGAAAGGGAGCCTGGGCGCGGTGCCCCCGGGTCTGCGAAGAGAAGCTAAGTACCTGCAAGGCCCGAAGGTATCATTGCCAAGCGCCATTTAGACAATTGCGAAAAATACTGGTATGAACTTCCTGATCTTACGCAAAAGGCGAGATCAGGAGAATATCATGACTCCCATCGCTAAAATAGTGGCACTCGCAATGCTTGTCGCACCCGTCGCCCTATCCGCTCAGGACGCGCCCGACGATGCGACCAATGGCTCCCAAGTCGAAGCCAAGAAAGACAAGAAGGTCTGCCGCAGGATCAAGGTGACGGGCACGCGCATGCCCCAACGTGTCTGCATGCTGCAATCGCAATGGGACGCGGCGGCGACGCGGAACGTGGACGACGAAATCATGACCAAGGGCGATAATACGGATATGGGCGTGTGGAGCCCGTTTTCCGGAAGGACCTCGAGCGTGATGGGAATGGGCAGCAAACGCCCCGACTAAAAAGGCATTCCCGATCTGGCTTTTTCGCGAGCGGACGCCACAGCCTTGAGCTGTTGCAATCGTCAGTTGCAGGGTGCCACCTCTCGCCTAGCGGGGTTCGGCTTTTCGTTAGACAAACGCCTGCCTCTGACATAGCACATGCAGCGGCTAACAACCGAAAACCTCCGTTATCAGAGAGTTCTATTTTATGTCCTTGATTGCACGGTCCGTCGCTCTGGCGGTCTTGATCGCTCCTGTGTCGCTGATGGCACAATCCGAACGGGATCAGAGCGATAGCAGCACGACCCAGTCGGAAGCGCAGGCCAAGCCGGCCAAGGAAAAGAAGGTCTGCCGCAAGGTCGCGAAGACCGGTTCGCGCATGGGCCGCCGCGTCTGCATGACCGAGGCGCAGTGGGCCGCGCTCGAATCCGGCGAAGTCGGTGCCGAGATCCAAATCAAATCTGGCGGTGCGATGACCGGCGGCGCCGGCGGAAACTGACGCGGGTGCGGGGCTAGCTGCTCCGCAACCGCTCCCATTCGACCATTTCGTAAGCGATCGACGCTTCGACCAGGGCATCCCAGATGTCGCCCAGTGCGGCTTCGGGGATGCCTTCTCTACGCGCATCTTCGCGCACGTTGTCGATCACTTGCGCCTTGCGCGCCTCGTCGCGCACATGGCCCCGCTCCGGCTTGATCCGCGCGGCCGCTCGCATGTAGCCAAATCTTACCGCGATCAGCCGCATCAGTTCGCGGTCGAGCGTATCTACGCCGAGACGCACTTCGGCCATAGTTTCGCAGTCTTCGGGGGGCTTTACGGTTTCGCTCATCACGATTGCCTCTGCCCTGACCCGGCCATCCTGTCGAGACCTTGACCCACGCACGAATATTGCTATGTGCGCGCTTCGCTTCGCGAGCTTTCCCTAAAAGCCTCACGAGATTGGCCCCGCACCCCGGTGAAGCGGTGGCCGCGACGTGGATTTACTCCCGTCGGTGCGATGCCGGGTTCGATGCTCACCACTGGGGTGGGCCAGCAAATTGAAGGAATGGATTATGTCGAAGCGCAAAAGCGCCAAGTACAAGCTCGATCGCCGGATGGGCGAGAACATCTGGGGTCGCCCGAATTCGCCCGTCAACAAGCGTTCCTACGGTCCCGGCCAGCATGGCCAGCGCCGCAAGGGCAAGATGAGCGACTTCGGTCTGCAGCTGCGCGCCAAGCAGAAGCTGAAGGGCTACTACGGCGACGTCACCGAGAAGCAGTTCAAGCGCACCTATCAGGAAGCCGCGCGTATCAAGGGCGATACCGGTCAGAACTTGATCGGCCTGCTCGAACAGCGTCTGGACATGGTCGTCTACCGCGCCAAGTTCGCGCCGACGATCTTCGCCGCGCGCCAGCTGGTCAACCACGGCCACATCACCGTCAACGGCGGCAAGTGCAACATCCCGAGCCGCCGCGTCGTCGTCGGTGACGTGATCGGCCTGGGTGCCAAGGCGAAGGACATGGCGCTGGTCATCGAAGCGCAGAGCCTGCCCGAGCGTGACATTCCCGACTATGTCGCGCCCGACGGCACCGACAAGGTGACATTCACCCGCGTTCCCAAGCTCGACGAAGTGCCCTACCCGGTTACGATGGAACCGAACCTCATCGTCGAATTCTATTCGCGCTGATCGGTTCGCTAAGCTGACAACAAGAGGCGGCCTCTCGGGGCCGCCTTTTTTTTGTGCGTGGGATCAAGAGGTTCCGGCGACAAGCGAGCGGAATTCGACGCGAACGATTTCCTAAGAGTTTGGGATTATCGCGGTTGGAATGGACTTACCCGATCTCGACCAGCGCCTGCGCGACGAGGACCGGCGGCTCGATGCGCTGGCGGAGCTGGCAGTGCTCGACACGCCGGTGGAGGCCGAATTCGAGCAGCTGACCGCGCTCGCCGCTTCGGTCTTCGGGGTCGAAAGTGCTGCCATCAGTCTGGTGGACCACGACCGCCAATGGTTCAAATCACGGGTTAACCTGTCTTTCGCAGAAACGCCCCGTGATATCGCGTTTTGCCACCATACGGTCGAAGAACGGGATCTTCTGGTGGTGAACGATGCCACCCAGGATCCGCGTTTTCGGGATAATCCGCTGGTGACTGCCGAGGGCGGCATCCGCTTTTACGCCGGGGCCCCACTGATCCTCGACGATGGCGCATGCGTCGGCAGCCTGTGCGTGATCGACCCTGCGTCACGGTCCGACTTCGACGACAAGGATGCGGCTTTGCTCCGGGGGCTGGCGGGCCTAGCGTCGAGCCTGCTTATCGCGCGGCGCGAGCGGCTAACCGGCGAGATCGCCGCGAAGGTCATCAACGCGACGACGGACGCGATTGTCGCGTCGGATCGGGAAGGCAAGATCGTCCTGCTGAACGCGGGTGCGGAGGAGATGTTCGGCCATCCCGCAGCGCACGTGCTGGGGCAGAGCATCGAAACCCTCATGCCCGAACGCTATCGCGCCGGGCATCGGGCACGGCTGGAGCGCGCCACAGCGTCGGGGCCGAGGGGCAAATTGAGAACCGTCGGCGAACTGCCCGTTCAGACGGCTGACGGGGAGGAACTGCTTACCGATATGTCGCTCGCCCGCTGGGGAGGCGACGACTGCGCTGGCGGCTTCGCAGCCATTTTCCGCGATATCCGCGAGAGAAAAGCGCTGGAGACAGACCGCAACCACACCCGCAATCTGCTCGACGCGATCGTCGCCAATCTGCCCTCGCTGCTGTTCGTGAAGGATCTCTCGACGAAGAAATACGTCCTCGTGAACGACAAGGCATGTGAAATTATCGGTTTGCCGGAGAGTGAAGTCATCGGTCGAAGCGACCGTGAACTGTTCGGCGCCATCGGCGAAGAATTCGAGCAACGCGACCTGAAGGCGGCGCAGACCAAGCGACCGTTCCGCTACGAAAGCACATTTGTCAGCAAGAATGGCCAGTCCTTCGATATCCGGACAAGCCGCATCGTGATGGATGGCCCCGATCGTCCTGGGCAATATGTCCTCGGCGTGGGCGAAGACATGACCGATTTTCGCCGCACCGAAGCCGAGAAAAAGTGGCTCGCGCGCTACGACGAGCTGACTGGACTGCTCAACCGGACAAGCCTTTCGGAACTGCTTGCGGATTGTGTGGGCGAAGGCACGCCGTTCGCGATGCTGTGCGTCAACCTGGACCGGTTCAGGGCAGTAAACGAGCAATTCGGCCAGGCGGCAGGCGACGCAGTTTTGCAGGAGATTGGCACCCGGCTACACATTCTCTGCGGCGCGCAGGCGACGATCGCCCGGGTCGGCGGTGACGAATTCATCATTCTTTTGAAGGGCGACCGGCTGGAAAGCCGGACTATTCAGCTCGCCCAGAAGATCGTTAGCACCGCTGCCGCGCCCATCGTGGCCAACGGGACCTTCTGCCATATCGGCGCGTCGGTGGGCGTGGCCTTCTTCCCCGAAGATGCCACCTTCCCGCAAGCACTGCGCGACAGGGTCGAACTTGCTCTGGATCGCGCCAAGAAGCAGGGCGGCGGAAGGATATGCCTATTCGATGCGACGCTCGATGCGCAGGTTCGCGATCGCCGGATGCTGGAAAGCGAGCTGCGCATTGCGATCGAACGCGGGGACATCGTGCTGCACTATCAACCGGTAATGTCCGTGCGAACCGGAATGGTCAGCAGCGTGGAGGCGCTTGCCCGATGGGAGCATGAGACACGCGGACCGATCAGTCCGGAAATCTTCATCGCGCTCGCCGAGGATTGCGGTCTGATCGACAAGCTGGGCTGTAAATTGCTCAACCGGGCGTGCGACGACATGCTTGCTCTGCCCGAAACAATGCGGGTTGCCGTCAATCTTTCCCCCCAGCAGTTCAAATCGGGCGACCTGGTTCCGACCGTGCGCGCAGCGCTCCAGCGTACCGGTGTCGATCCGCAGCGGCTCCAGCTAGAGGTTACCGAGCGCCTGGTGATCGAGAACACGCAGGAGACTTTCACCCAGCTAGAGGAATTGCGCAGCCTCGGCATCCAGATATTGATGGACGATTTTGGGGTCGGGCATTCTTCGCTCAGCTATTTTCAGATGTTTCCGTTCGACAAGGTGAAGATCGACAAATCCTTCATCGCCGATATCGAAAGCTCCAAGACGGCCCGCGCCATCGTCGAGGCGGTGATCGGCCTTGGGCGGCAGCTGTCTATGGGAGTCGTGGCCGAAGGGGTCGAGTGCGAGGAGCAGCGAGACCTGCTGAGCGATCTGGGGTGTACGCATCTGCAAGGCTATTTCTTCGGCAAGCCGGTACCGTTGCAGCAGGTCGCTCAGCTCGTTGCGCGCAAGGGGGCACCGGCAGTTGCGGGGGCTTTGCGCAGAAGCGCGTCGCGTGGGGGCCGCCGCGCCATCACCTCCGGAATGCGTAGCGCAGGCTCCACCACAGGATAGCGATGTTGATCGCGCTGAGCACGATCGCCCAGAACCAGTAAGACAGGCCGAGCGCAGCGGAGATCGCGCCGGTGTCCGATATCTGCGGCATACCGCCCAGCATTCCGCCTTGTGTGAACAGATATCCCGATTGCGCCCACACGCTGATGACCGCCTGAACACCGAGCAGCTGGATCGCGAAACGCTGCTGGTCGGCAGTGGCGTTGCGCGCGATGGCGAGGATGGCGATCCCGGCGATCGGCAGGACCAGCCAGCCCGTCACGCTGCGGACCCAGATCGCGGTGGTCAGCAACAGCGCCGCCCCAAGCACTGCGAGCGCGATGCGCGTGCCCTTCAGCGTGCGCGAGGAGGCGATCAGCGCCGCGCCCGCCAGCGCCGGGCCGATCGGTCCGCCCGCCGCGATGATCGCATCCTGCAGCGCAGTGCGATCGGGCGAGACCAGCGACATCGCTACGCCCGACCCGTCCGGATAGATCACCAGCGAATCGAACCGCTCCCCCATCAGGATCGCGGACAGGCCATGGCCCATCTCGTGGAACCAGGTGGACAGGATGGTAAACGGATACAGCAGCAGCGCGCCGAAGGGCGCATGCCAGATCATCAGCGATCCCAAGGCGAGAATGACGAGCAGCGTGATCCGCTGCTGCCGGTCCTGTTCTGCGAGGTAGCTCATCCTGTCCGAAGATAGGTATCGCGAAAGCCGCGCGCAAAGGCGGCGAAGCGATCCTGCGCGATCGCATTGCGCATCGCCTGCATCAGCTGCTGGTAGAAGCCGATATTATGCTCGGTCAGCAGCATCGCGCCCAGCATCTCGCCCGACTTGATCAGGTGATGCAGATAGGCGCGGCTATAAGTGGCACAAGTCGGGCAGGCGCATTTGCCGTCGAGCGGATCGGTATCCTCCGCAAAGCGCGCATTGCGCAGGTTCATCGGACCATCCCAGGTGAAGGCCTGTCCGTTGCGGCCCGAGCGGGTCGGCAGCACGCAGTCGAACATGTCGACCCCGCGCTCCACAGCGCCGACCAGATCGTCCGGCTTGCCGACACCCATCAGGTAGCGCGGGGCATTATCGGGCAACTGGCCGGGCGCGAAGTCGAGCGTGGCGAACATCGCCTCCTGCCCTTCCCCGACCGCAAGCCCGCCGATCGCGTAGCCATCGAACCCGATTTCGCTCAGCGCCTCGGCGGAGCGGCGACGCAGGGTCTCGTCCAGCGCACCCTGCTGGATGCCGAACAGCGCCGCGCGGGCGGCATGCTCGCCGCCTGCATCGAAGGCATCGCGGCTGCGCTTCGCCCAGCGCATCGACATCTCCATACTTGCCTCGATCTCGGCCAGCGGGCGGTCGGCGCGCGGGCATTCGTCGAACGCCATCACGATGTCGCTGCCGAGCAGGCGCTGGATCTCCATGCTGCGTTCGGGCGTGAGCATGTGTTTCGAGCCGTCGAGATGGCTGCGGAACTCGACGCCTTCCTCGGTCAGCTTGTTGAGGTCGGACAGGCTCATCACCTGATAGCCGCCGCTATCGGTCAGGATCGGGCGGTCCCAGTTCATGAATTTGTGCAGCCCACCCAGCCTCGCGACCCTCTCCGCGCCGGGGCGCAGCATCAGGTGGTACGTGTTGCCGAGGATGATGTCCGCGCCCGCCGCGCGCACGCTTTCAGGCTTCATCCCCTTGACCGTGGCGGCTGTGCCCACGGGCATGAAGGCGGGCGTGCGAATCTCTCCGCGCATCATCTGGATCGTGCCGGTGCGCGCGGCACCGCTGCGGGCGGAAATCTGGAACTGGAAACGGGTGCTCATCGCGAACATCCGCTAATGCAGCGCGGCGGCGCTGTCGATCCGCCAGCGCATTCGCTTTATGCTCGCATTCACCTTTCGCTCAGTGCCCGCACTGCAACGCACACCGACCGACCAGCATGGACCTTCGCGCCCTATGATCCGCCAGCTTGCCCCCCTCGCCTGCCTGCTCGCCGCGAGCACCACGGCCGCCGCGCAAACCCCTGCGAGGCCGTGCATCTCGCCTGCGGAGAACGAGGCGCTGGTCGCCTATGTCATGCCCGAGCTTGTCGACGCGCTCGAACAGCGTTGCGCGAGTGCCCTGCCCGCCCAGCCCTTCCTCGGCACACGCTCGGGGGCGCTCAAGGCCCGGCTAGCTCCGCAGGCAGAGCGGGCGTGGCCGCGCGCGCGCAAGGTCGCGCAACGGCTGGCAGGTTCGCGTCTGCCG
>Ga0208833_1000438_pt1 | contig 11249 bp, 8 predicted proteins | sample DeeseametaMP1788_FD_184181 | JGI IMG/M metagenome (GOLD analysis project Ga0208833, IMG submission 184181) | Marine microbial communities from the Deep Pacific Ocean - MP1788 (SPAdes) | ecosystem: Environmental > Aquatic > Marine > Oceanic | place: North Pacific Ocean | collected 2011-05-03 | reverse complement strand
GCGGCCGAACTGGGTGCGGCCCTTGGCATATTCAACGGTCATATCCAATACTGCCTGGGCGCCGCCCAACATCTCGATGCATTGCGCCGCCGTGGCCCGCATTATGGTCCGCTCGATGATGGGCCATGCCTCGCCGACAGTCCCGATAACCGCGTCGGCGGGCACACTGACATTTTCCAGAATCACCTCAAAGACACGTTCATTGCCCACTGACTGCATCGGTGTGATATTCAGCCCACCCGCTCCGGCAGGCACTAGGAACAGAGAGATGCCTTCAGCCGGGTCGCTACCTGACGATGTCCGTGCCGCCACCATGATCGTGTCGGCCGCCCCTGCATCGGGCACAAACAACTTGGTCCCGGAGATCTGGAAGCCGCCGCCCTGCGGGCTGGCCGTGGCCTGGATATCCCAGGGCTCGTTGGCCGCGCCGGACTCGCTGATGGCCATGGTCATGATGATCGTTCCGGCGCAGATCCGGCTGATCAGTTCGTCTTTCTGGGCGTCTGAGCCGGCGTCCATGACAGTCATGCCGCCAAGGACCGCGGTGGAGAAGAAGGGCGCAGGCGCCAGAGAGCGGCCAATCTCTTCCAGCAGCACCCCCAAGTCGGAAAAGTTACCGCCCGTGCCGCCGTATTGCTCGGGGAATGCGACGCCGGTCCAGCCAAGGCTGATCATCTGCCGCCACAGTTCATCGGTGAACCCTCGCGGGTCTTCCTCCATCTCCCTGACCAAGGTCAAGGGACACTCCCGGGACAGAAAATCCTGGGCGCTGGTCTTCAGCATCTGCTGTATTTCGCTAAGGCCCAGGTCCATTTGTTTCCTCCGAATCTAGTGCTTGCCGTCTTGAGCGCGGATAGTATAGCCGATAGGCTGGGGCGTGGGTAGGGGGACGCCCGCACATGGTGATTTTGCCGAATTGCGGGTGCCGCATAGACATGGACCTTCAACAACCTCTGGCCTGATTACCCGTTGACAGTAAATTAACCCAACAATATAATTGTGTTATGATACCTCGCTTCAACGAGGGTGGCAACTTGCCAGCAGGCATCCATTGGGCCACCTAGGAAGAATTAGTCGCCAGATTTGGAGTTACATCTTACCGGCTACAGCTCCTAACCGGAATGAGAGCGGCAATGGATTCGCTCAGGCTCGCTGGTTGCCAAACAATTTATGTTGATGGAAGTTTTGTAACTGCCAAAAATGCGCCTAACGACTTCGATTGCTGTTGGGAAGTAAACGGAGTGGATGCGGCTTTGCTCGATCCCATTCTACTAATATTCGACCCTAACACCGATGCACAAAAAGCAAAATTTTACGGGGAGCTATTCCCGAATGTTACTGAAATAAACACTGGATCGACATTTTTAGAGTTTTTTCAGATCGACAAAGAAAATGGAAGACCCAAGGGAATAATCGCTTTGGATCTCGCGGGGATGAAATGATTAAAAACCAACGCCAGTATCGTATTACCAAGGCGCAAGCAGAGAAGTTCGCAATTGCGTTAGACGGAATATCTGAAGAGCCAGACGAAATTCCGGAGGTTCATCCATTGATCCGGAAGGCCCAAAAAGATGCCTTACGTTACCAATTATCTGAATTGCGTGAACAACTGGAGGAATATGATGCGCTACAGTCTGGGTCCTACACGATTCCAGACCTGCGGACCATCGAAGAATTGCCTCGAACTCTTATCCAAACGCGTATCGGACGTGGGTTGAGCCAAAAAGCGCTAGGTGAGCTCATTGGAGTTAAAGAGCAACAGATTCAGCGTTATGAAGCCACAGATTATTCTTCGGCTAGCCTGTCTCGGGTGATGGAAGTGATTGCGGCGCTGAGACTCGAGACCAATAGTGTTGTGATTCCAGAAAACTCGGGATTACCCGGCGAGAAAAATGTCTTTATCAGTTTCGCGTCGGAAGATCTGGATGAAGTCAATCATTTGAGGGCAGAGGCGGTCAGCGAGGATAACGATTGGGAGTTTAGCGACCGCGTGCTGCAAGAGCCTTTCGAAGGTGCAAGGGCCGAATACATCAAACGCGGTATACGCGAGAGGATCAGGCAGGCATCGGTTACGCTCGTGTACGTATCAGCCAATACGGCTGCGAGTGGATGGGTAGATTGGGAAATCCGAGAAAGCATCATGCTGGGAAAAGGGGTAATCGCGATGCATTCAGGTGATGTCCCGCCACAAAATCTTCCGTCGGCAATCACAGAATTTGGATTTCGTGTAATCCCGTGGCGTTACTCTCAACTAATCTCGGCAATTGACGAAGCGGCGGCCAACAGATAGCAGTAGGATGGTATGCACCAGTTTCAATCAACGCAGGTCATCTTGCCTATGGACGGATTAAATCGATGTCGATATCACCGGCCATAAACAATATTTCAATCTACGCCTTGGACGGCTCCACTTCCACCACTATCTCTACGGGTGTGTTGCGGGCGACGATTATCTCCATGTCTTCGGCGCCGTCGTTGATCGGCTGGTGGACTGCTTCGGCGGGCACGTAGATGAAATCGCCAGGGCCGATGGCCAGCTCGGTTTCCAAATTGTCCCCGATCACGAAGCGGCCGTGGCCCTTGACCACGTAGATGGCCGACTCGCAGTTCACATGATAGTGAGCGCTGGAGGCGCAGTGGGGCGGGATGGTGGCCACAGCCAGGTGAATGCCCGTGGAGCCGGTCAATTTCTCCGACACACCGGCCAGGCGGGTCATGGCCCCGGACTGAATCTCAACTTCCAGGCCGTCTGGATGGACGACTTTAATCTCAGGCATAAAAAACTCCGATTCTTGATGGCTAAATGCTGCGGACCATCTTGTCCAACTGGCTGATGGCCTTTTGGATATTATCTTGGGAGTTGGCGTAGGACAGCCGGACATATCCTTCACCGAATTCGCCAAAGGCGCTCCCGGACAGCAATGCTACGCCGGCTTCGTTCATCGCCTTGGTCTCAAATTCCATGCTGGTGAGCCCGGTCCCTTTAATGCTGGGGAAGGCGTAGAAAGCCCCTTCGGGCTCCGGGCAGTTGATCCCCGGAATGCTCCGCAGTCCGTCTGCGATCAGCCTGCGGCGTATGGCAAATTCAGCAACCATGGCCTCAACTTCGTCTCTGGGTCCCTCGATGGCTGCCACAGCCGCCTTCTGAGTGAATGATGCCGCGCAGGAAACGCTGTTCACGGCCAGCTTCACGATATGGGGGACCAGCTCCTCTGGCAAAATCCCGTACCCCATGCGCCAGCCGGTCATGGCGTAGCTCTTGGAGAATCCGTCTAGGATGATGGTCCGTTCCTGCATGTCAGGGATGGACGAGATGCTGTAGTGCTCTCCGGTGTAGAGGATGTCTTTGTAGATCTCGTCTGCCAGCACGTATAGGTCTGGATGCTGCTTAACTATCTCGGCGATGGTCTCCAATTCCTGCTTGGTCAGTGCCGAACCGCATGGGTTCTCCGGCGAGTTGATGATGATCAGGCGGGTCTTATCGGTGATCAGGCCCGGCAACAGACTCAAGTCAGGGTGGTAGTCCTTCTCTTCCAGAAGCTGCATCGGCACCGGAGTGGCGCCGGCAAATTTGATCATGGACTCATAGATGGGGAACCCGGGGTTGGGGTAGATGACCTCCACTCCTGGTTCGGCCAGGGCCAGTAGCACATAAAACATGATGGGCTTCGCGCCTGGGGTGACCACGATGTTGGCCGGGTCGGTGTCGGTCCCCCGGACCTCACGGCTGTTCCGGGCGATGGCCTCCCGCAGTTCGGGCAGGCCCGCGGTGGGACCATAATGGGTGAACCCGTCGCTGATGGCCTGCATGCCGGCCTCGACGATATGCCGGGGCGTCTCGAAATCGGGCTCGCCGATCTCCAGATGGATCATCTCTTTACCCTGGGCCTCCAGGGCGCGCGCCTTGGCCAGCACTTCGAATGCCGACTCGGTGCCCAGGTCGTTCATGCGGGCGGCAACTGTCATCGGTCCTCCCGGCTGTTACTCGTTTTAGTCATGCGCTGTTGGCAACCGTTCGTGGTGAGCCACGTCGAACCATGGGTGCGCAGGAGCGGGGGTCCTTCGACAAGCTCAGGATGAGCGGGTATGGCCGGCGGGTATATATAGCTAAGCTTTGACCCAGACTCAGTCTGCCTGGATCCGGTTCTCGGTGCGGACCGATAGGCCATAGATCTTTATGAAACCCTCGGCAGAGGCATGGTCGAACTCGTCCGAGCGGTCGTAGGTCGCCAGGCCGTAATTGTATAACGACTTTGGCGCCTGGCGTCCCACCACGGTGCAGGCGCCTTTGTGCAGCCGCACCCGGATGTCGCCGGTGACGTACCGCTGGGTGCTCTGGACGTAGGCGTTCAGGTCGGCCCGGTGGGCGGTGAACCAGAGGCCGTTATAGATCACATCGGCATATTCCAGGGCGATGCGGGCCTTGGTGCGGGCCTGGTCCTTGGTCAACGTCATTGCTTCCAGCGCCGTGTGGGCGGTGTGCAGCAGCGTGGCCGCCGGGCATTCGTAGATCTCCCGCGACTTGATGCCGACCAACCGGTTCTCCACATGATCGATGCGCCCGATACCGTGGGCGCCGGCCAGGGTGTTCAGGTGATTTATCAGGTCGGTCCCGGACATGCTCTCGCCGTCCACCGCCTTGGGCACGCCGCACTCGAAATGAATCTCGACGTAGGCCGGCTCGTCAGGAGTGTTTGCCACCGGGCTCGTCCAATCATAGGCGTCCTCGGGCGGTTCCAGCCAGGGGTCTTCCAGTTCTCCGGCTTCCACGCTCCGGCCCCAGAGGTTCTCGTCGGTGGAGAAGCGGCTGCGGTTGGCGTTGATCGGCAGATTACGCGCCTGACCGTATTCAATCTCGTCTTCGCGGCTCATGCCCCAGTCGCGTATGGGTGCAATGACATCGATGTCAGGCCCCAGAGCGGTGATACCCACTTCAAGCCGGACCTGGTCGTTGCCCTTGCCGGTGCAGCCGTGGGCGATGGCGTAGGCGTCGTACTCTCTGGCCGCCTCGACGAGATACCGGGCGATCAGCGGGCGTCCCAGGGCCGTGGCCAGCGGGTACTGCTCTTCGTAGACCGTCCCGGCTTGGAGCGACGGGAACAGGAATTCATCGACCAGGGTATCCCGGCCGTCGACCGTGAGCGCCTCAACCGCGCCGATGCTCAACGCCCGCTGGCGGATGGACTCCAGGTCCACCATCCCCAGGTCGATGGTCAGGGTGATTATGTCTGCGTCGTACTTCTCCTGCAGCCACGGGACCGCCACCGTAGTGTCCAGTCCCCCGCTGTAGGCCAGCACAATCTTTGGTTTTACCATTCGTCTAAAGGTTGCTCCCTTGGTTCTTGCTTGCGCAGTTGGGGGTGTTTGCCTTCGACGCTACGCCCCCATCCTAGCCTTCCCCCGTTGCGACGGGAGATGGGGCAAGTTCATTCCTCAAATGGTCGCCAAGGCGTTGCCCAGGCGCTCCACGCCCTCGTCGATCTCTTCCTTGGTGATGGTCAGGGGCGGCATGAAGCGGATGGTTGTTGGCCGGGGCGCGTTCAGCAAGATCCCCGCTTCGTTGGCCGCGGTGAGCACCTGGGGTGAAATCTCGCTCTCGAAGTCCATGGCGGCCAGCAGACCCTTGCCCCGGACCTCGGAAATGAATGAGAACCGGCCTTTCAGGTCGTTCAACCGGCCCAACAGGTATGGCTCCATCTCCTTGGTCTTGGCGGGGATGTCGTTATCGATCAGGAACTTGGTGCCCGCATAAGCGGCGGCGGTGGTCAGCATGTTGCCGCCAAAGGTCGAGCCGTGGTCGCCTGGCACAAGGGCCATACAATGCTCTTTGGACATGAACGCGCCGATGGGAACGCCGTAGCCCAGCCCCTTGGCCAGGGTCATGACGTCGGGCTCGATGCCGTATTCCTCGTATCCGAACAGGCTGCCCAAGCGGCCCATGCCGGTCTGGACCTCGTCCAGTATCAGCAGGATCCCTTTCTGGTCGCACCAGTCTCGGACCCGTTTCAAGTAATCGTCGGCCGGGATCACCACGCCGGCCTCGCCCTGTATCGGCTCAATCATGACTGCCGCCGTCTTATCGGTGGTGGCGTTCATGATGGCTTCGACATCGTCGTAATCAACGTGGACGAACCCGGGCAGCAGGGGAGTAAAGTTCTCTTGGTAGTGGGGCTGGCCGGTGGCGGCCAAGGTCCCCATGGTGCGGCCGTGGAACGAGTTCAGGGCCGTGATGATCTCATAGGCGCCGTCGAGGTTGAGTTTGCCGTAGCGGCGGGCCAGCTTCATGGCGCCTTCGTTGGCCTCGGCGCCGCTGTTGCCGAAGAAGACCAGGTCCAGAGCGCTGTTTTCAACCAAGATCTCGGCCAGTTGCAGTTGGGGCACGCTATAGAACTGGTTGGAGACCTGCATCAGCGTGGCGGCCTGGTCTGCGATGGCCTTGGTCACCACTGGATGGCAGTGACCCAACTGGTTCACGGCCCAACCGGCTACGAAGTCCAGATACTCTTTGCCGTCGGCGTCCCAAGCACGTGTGCCTTCGCCCTTGACCAGGACCACCGGTTGGCGGCGCACCGTCTGGGCGTAATACTTCTTTTCAACGTCGATCCAATCACTGCTCTTGGTCATTGCGGGTCTCCTCCCCCATTTTGGGTTATGGTCATTGCGAGTCTTCTTCCAGGGACTCTCGTAGGCGTTCTACAGCCTCTTGCAGTTCTTTCAAGGCCTTGTCCAGACCGGAAACCGCATCCTCTATCGACTGCAGGTCTTCCGGACCCGGAGTTGCCTGGCCGTCCCCACCTACTCCCGCACCTCCCCGTGCCGTATCGACAAGAGGCGCTTTGCCCTCCAGCAGCATGGCCAGTCCTTCGCCAACGCTGTCCGCCATGACCACGTTACTACCGTCGGCTAGGATCACCTTCTTGAGCTCCGGAAATGCCAGCGCTTCCGACTGGAGATATAAAGGCTCCACATAGATTATCGCATCGCCCACCGGTATGACTAGTAGCTGGCCTCGGACCACCTGCGACCCGGCCCCGTCCCACAACGTGAATTGCTGGGAGATGATCTGGTCGTTCTCGATGCGGGCTTCCACCTGGGCAGGCCCGTCTACCTGTGGGTCGCTGGGCACGGTGAAGGCGGCGAGCTTACCGTAGTGCACGCCGTCATTCCTAGCCGTCAGCCAGCCGACCAGGTTCTTCTTGTCCCCGGCCGGGCTGAAGGGCAACATCAACACGAACTCTTCGCTGTCACCGCCGGGCATCTGCAATATCAAGTACGAGGAATGGACCTCGACCGACCGCTGGCCGAACCGGGTATCCTGGGGGATAGCCCACTGTTCCGCCTGACTGAAGAAGACCTGGGCGTCGGTGATGTGGTAGCGCAGGTACATATCGGCCTGGGCCGAGAAGATCCCGTTGGGGTAGCGGATGTGGGCTTGCAGATCGGTGGGCATCCGGTCGAAGTCCAAGAACAGATTCGGGAAGGCGCGGCGGTACATCTGCAGCAAGGGGTCGCTTGGGCCCATGACATAGATGGACACCTCACCGCTGAAAGCGTCCACCACCGCCTTGACGCTGTTGCGGATGTAATTGAACCCGTCTTCATTCAGGGTCGAGTAGGGGTAACGGTCGGTGGTCGTGAATGCGTCCTGCAGCCACCACAGCTTGCCCGCCTTATCCACCACCGGGTACGGGTCATCATCCATGGTCAGGAATGGCGCCAATGCCTGCACCCGCTGGCTGATCTGACGCCGGTATTGGATACGCGTGTCATCCGAAATCTGGTCACTGAGCAGTATGTTGATGTCGGCGAACTGCCAGGCAAACGCCAGTCTGCGGAATGTCGAACCCAGATTAACCCCTCCGAGGCCGTCGTAGTGCAGTTGGCCGCCAGATGGATCGATCTCCGGGGCCGTGCTGTTCACGATAGCGAAGGGCGCCGGGGATTCGCCGTAGTACAATTCGGGCCGCCGGATGGGAATCTCTCCCCGGATGGGGATGTCCCGGATGAAAAATTCGGGCCGCCCCTCTTCAGGTGTGAATCCGGTGGCCGGGCTCATGGCCACGCCGTAGCCGTGGGTGTATTGGAGTCTGCGGTTCACCCAGTTTTGGGCGTCGGAGGGCAGGTTGTCCGGGTCCAATTCCCTGGCCGCCAGCAACACCTGCCGCAGCCGTCCGTCCACTATGTAGCGGTCTGAGTCCATGTTCAAAAAATTGTAATAAAGCTCCATGAACTGGAGTTGGTTGTAGGCGTCTTGCAGCGGCTCTACGTCCCACAGCCGAATGTTTTCGATGACCGGCATGTTGTTGGCCACCACGCTGGCATCTATGTCGCCGACCGCCGGAAGAGCGATCTGTTCGACCTGGTCTAACTGATAAGCTGCCCGGGTGTACTCGATATTGCGCTCGATGTAGACCTGCTCCCGTTCGAACTCGTTGGGGTCCACCTGGAAGCGTTGAAACAGCGCCGGAAAGGCCAGATTGGCCAATAGGAGCATGATGATCCAGAGGCTGAATGAGCCAAGCATCAGCCGGAGACCGCCGAAATAATTGCTGATGAAGAAAGCACCCGCACCCAGGCCCGCAATGACGGTCATTAGCCAGAGCACCGGTATCCGGGCGTGGATGTCGGTATAACCCGCCCCGGCCACCAGCCCTCCTTGTGACACAACCAGTTCGTATATGGCCAATACGTGACCCGCAGCGATGCTGATCATCAGGAGACCGCCCAGTATCCCTATGTGTTTCAACATCCGCGGCGCCAGGAAGAAGTTCAGTCCCCGCAGTCCATAGATGCCGGCATACAGCAACAGCGACATGACAACGGACGTGATCAGGATGCCCATAACCCAGCTCTGGATAAAATGGAGCATCCGCAGCGTGACGATGAAGAACGTGAGGTCCTGACCGAATTCGGCGTCCGCCACGCCGAAGGAGACCTTGTTCAGGAAAAGAAGGAAGACCTCCCAGCGCCCCGCGGCGACCGAGCCAAACACAGGCGCGGCGGTCAGAACGGTTATGATCACCGCCGCGATCAAGAGCGCGCGCAGGAGCCGCATCGTCTCTTCGGTCACCGGGAGGGTGGACGGGCCTCTGGAGAACCGGAAGGTGTAGTAGAAATTGACGATAAGGGCTGCCGCGGTCACGGCTGTCCCGCCGATGAAGAGCCAGAGCTTCATCACCAATATCTTGGTGAATACGTCCCGGTAGCCCAATTCGCCGTACCACAAAAGGTCGGTGTAGACCGTCCGCAGCCACCACAGTATCAGGAAGGCGAACAGCAGGCCCACGGCGATGATGCACCCGTTGCGGACCCGCCGCAGGACAACATCTGTTATCCCAGGTAGATTTGGGCCTTCTGGTTCATCAGTGTCGTTCGTCAGATCGTAGCTCATGGATTACTGAGATTACGCCTCGCCGGCATTTTCACGTCTGCGGGCGGCTCTAAAGTCTTCAACGATGGTGGTGCCTGTGGAATTCCCACGCAGGCATTCCAGCAACGCATCGGGTTGGCGTCCGTCGATGATATTGGCCACCGGAGACCGCTCCAAGGCACGCAAGCAGGCGGACAGCTTAGGAATCATGCCCCCTTGAATCACCCCGGAGTTGGAGAGGATTCCGGCCCGCCGCCGGTCGAGGCGCCGGATCACCCGGCCACCGCCGTCCATCACGCCGGCCACATCGGTCAGGAAGACCAGCTGCTCGGCCTCCAGGGCATAGGCCAGTTCTCCAGCGACCGTGTCGCCGTTGATGTTGAGCGGGCTGCCCGCATGCTCGGAGCCGTCACGAACGTGGAAGCCCAGGGGAGCGATCATAGGGATGTATCCGCTGTCGAGAACAGACCTGATCAGATCAACGTTCACGGTGGTCACCTCGCCGACGAACCCCAGTTCGGGATTGCCGATCTTGGCTTCCACCATGCTGCCGTCGATGCCGCTCAGACCTACAGACCGGCCTCCGAACTCGTGCATCGAGGAGACCAGTTCCTTGTTGATCAGCCCGGTGAGCACAGCCACCACGATCTCGAGGCTGGGAGCGTCGGTAACACGCAGGCCGCCGACGAATCTGGGCGCAAGTCCTTGGCGCTGCATCCATTGGGAGATCACGTTGCCGCCGCCGTGGACCACCACCACCTCCCGGCCTTCTTGCTGCAACCGGGCCAGGTCTTTGAGGCTGGTGTCGTGACTACCCAATGTGCTGCCACCGATCTTTACCACTATTGGATGGCCTGGTGGTTGATTAGAAGTCGGTTGGCCCGCCAATTCTTCCTCCAAACGAAAAACTCAGATCAAGACAGGGTCGAATGAGTGTGGAATCGGCTGGCGAACGGGGGAGCATAGAAACCGCCGGAAAAGCAATCAGACCGCCGCTGGCCCTGCCATATGGTGCGGCCGTCCCACGCCGGAATGTTTAACGGGAAATCGGACGCAAACGTGTACGCGCGCAGGGGCTCAAGCCAATAGCTTTGACAACGGCCATTTTAGGTAGTGTAGGCACTGTTGATGACCACGTATTCTTCGGTGAGATCGCAGCCCCAAGCAGTGGCCTGACCGTCCGAAAGATTTAAGTTCACTCCGAATGTGACTTCGTCGCCACGCATCAGAGCAACCACGGCGTCACGATGGAAGGGCACGGGCCGGCCCGATTCCATGATGCAAACGCCGTTGATATAAAGGTCTATCTTCGACTCGACCATCTCAGCCCCGCTGCGGCCCAAGGCCATGATCAACCGGCCCCAGTTGGGGTCGGCACCGTAGACCGCCGATTTTACCAACAGGGAGGATGTGATCGTCTTGGCAACTATCCTGGCGTCTGCTGTATTTTGCGCGCCTTGGACTTCGGCTACGATCAGGGTAGTTGCACCCTCTCCGTCCTGGGCCAACTGACGGGTCAATTGCACCAAGACATCTTTCAGTGCGTCTCTGAACGAATCGGCGTCCGCGCTGCCGGCGGTGATGGAAGCGTTTCCCGCGGCCCCATTGGCTAGGACAACCAAGCTGTCGTTGGTGCTGGTATCTCCGTCGATATCCAGCATATTCAAAGTGCTGTCGGCGATGTCGGGCAGTATCGAGCGCAGGAAGTCCTGCTCCACCGCGGCGTCGGTGGCCACGAAGCAGAGCATGGTTGCCATATTCGGGTGAATCATCCCAGAGCCCTTGGCCACGCCGCAGATGTTGACCTCGGCGCCGCCCACGGCGACCGAAACAGCGGCCTCTTTCGTCCGAGTGTCAGTCGTCATCATGGATCGGGCCA
>Ga0208833_1000431_pt1 | contig 11394 bp, 10 predicted proteins | sample DeeseametaMP1788_FD_184181 | JGI IMG/M metagenome (GOLD analysis project Ga0208833, IMG submission 184181) | Marine microbial communities from the Deep Pacific Ocean - MP1788 (SPAdes) | ecosystem: Environmental > Aquatic > Marine > Oceanic | place: North Pacific Ocean | collected 2011-05-03 | reverse complement strand
AATACTAATCAACAACAAAAGCGCGAACGCTAACCACGCCGAACCTAAGAATGGATGGTTGCTAAAGAATTCAAATAACTGCTGCATTTGTCAGGAAACCTAGAGTTTATGCTGAGATTTAAAACAATGCATTATACACAAAACCAAGCCCTAGCCTAGAGTCTGCGCCCCAGCAAAAGCACTAAAACTAGCCTTCAAGGGCTTTTTTGCAGATAGCTTTCAGAGCGTCAACACTTTTCAAGCGCGTAAAGTTGGGGCGTATCAAGAAAGCGACTTTACGGTGCGGCCCTTTTTCATTCAGATGCACTGCTGTTAACTCCTTGTTTTGTGAGATTAATTGTTCCATCGCCATCTCTGGAATTAAGGTCGTTCCTAAACGCCCCATCACCATCTGAACCAAGGTGTTAAGGCTGGTAGCACCAAAGCCATGATTAGCCGCTTGCTCCGTCAGCTTACAAGCATCAAGGATATGATCTTTTAAGCAATGACCTTCTTTCAGCAGCATCAAATTACTTTGTGTGAGTTCATCACTGGTAATTTCTTTAAGGCCGCTGTATTTGTCATCCTTTAACGTCACCCAATAGAAATCTTCCTGCCAAAACTCTAACGATAAGAGGCCATCATGAGGGTATGGCAGGGCCAAAATGGCTGTGTCCAACTCTCCTTTCCTTACCATATCTACTAACACATGAGACTGCTCTTCTACGATCCGAAGCTCAGCATCAGGGTACTCATCATGTAATAGCGGAAACATTTTCGGCAACAAGTATGGCGCAATCGTCGGAATCACACCGACTGACAAAGGAAAGCTCAATGGATCCTGCAAACTTTCGGACAGCCCCTCCAGCTCATTAACCTGTAACACAATCTGTTGCGCACGCTTAAGAACTTCTTGGCCGACAGGCGTCACCAAGACTTTTTTATTGTCACGCTCAAAAATTTGCACACCCAGCTGCTCTTCCAGTTGATTGAGAGCGGTGCTTAGGGCTGACTGACTAATGCTACATTTCTCCGCAGCCTTCTTAAAATGCAACGTTTGTGCCGCGGCTAATGCGTACGTTAATTGTTTAAAAGAAATCATGGCTATCCTATCGACTTTTTATATTCACTATTTTAGAACATAAATATCAATTAATTCAAATTTACTAAACATCAGCCATCCTTATACTGGACACCGTAATCACTTAAAACCCTAAATTAATGAACAGGAGGCCTCACATGGCACTTATCAACACACCAATTAAACCGTTTAACGCAACAGCCTATAAAGACGGCGACTTCGTTGAAGTTTCAAACAAAGATATCGAAGGCAAGTGGGCAGTATTCTTCTTCTATCCAGCAGACTTCACGTTCGTGTGTCCAACAGAGCTTGGCGACCTAGCAGACCATTACGAAGAGCTACAGAGCCGTGGCGTTGAAGTATTCTCAGTATCAACTGATACACACTTCACACACAGAGCATGGCACGAAACGTCTGACACCATCGGCAAGATCAAGTACGGCATGATCGGTGACCCAACAGGTGAAATCACTCGCAACTTCGAAGTGATGCGTGAAGGCCAAGGCCTAGCAGATCGCGGTACTTTCGTGGTCGACCCTGACGGTGTTATCCAGGTCATGGAAATTACGGCTGAAGGCGTTGGCCGTGACGCAGATGAGTTGGTTCGTAAAATTAAAGCCGCTCAATACGTTCGCGACAACCCAGGCCAAGTATGTCCAGCAGCTTGGAAAGAAGGTGAAGAAACATTAGCACCATCTTTAGACCTAGTCGGTAAGATTTAGTCGGTTAGCTTTAGCTGGAAAAAAACTAATAGGAGTTTAACTCTACATTAGTCCCTACCGTCAGCTTGGTGAGTTTATAAAGGCTCACCAAGCTACTAAAACTTAAATCGCAAGAAGGAAAGTTATTATGTTAAACAAACAAATATTAGATGCTTTGAAAAGCTATACCGCCGAGATGCAAAAGACGGTGACTTTCGTCTTGCAAAACGGCGAACATTCGAAGCGCCAAGAACTTAAAGAATTTTTAGAACAATTTGCTAGCGTCAGTGACCGCGTGCTTTTTGAAGAGCGAGACCAAGACAACTTGCGAAGCCCCATTAGCTTTACCCTTGAAGTAGACGGTGAAGCTACAGGTATCCAATTTTCGGGAATTCCTTCGGGTCACGAGTTTAACTCGCTAGTACTTGCAGTGCTTCAATCTGCTGGCACACCGGTTAAGTTAGATAACTCATTGCAAAGCATGGTCAAGAATATTGACCAAGATATGAAGTTTGAGGTGTTTGTTAGCTTAAGCTGCCACAACTGTCCTGACGTGGTGCAAGCGTTAAATCAGTTTGCGGTATTAAACCCTAAAATTTCAGCAGAAATGATCGATGGCGGCTTATTCCAAGACATCATTGAGGAGCGCGACATCCAAGGCGTGCCTAGCGTTTACTTAAACGGTGAATTATTTGCTAATGGTAAAGTCACTGCGGCAGAACTTATTGATAAATTGCTAGAGCAGGATCCATCCATCGCCAAAGCGGACTCTGCTGACAAATTACCATTACAAGACGTGGTTGTTATTGGCGGCGGTCCAGCAGGCGTTAGCTCAGCGATTTACAGCGCGCGCAAAGGCTTAAAAGTCACCATGATCGCCGACCGTATTGGCGGTCAGGTCAAAGACACTATGGGTATTGAAAACTTAATTTCTGTGCCGAAAACCACAGGCCCTGAATTATCAGGCGCGCTACAGGCTCACTTAAACGAATATGACATTACTGTGAAAGAACATTTGCGCGTGACAGAAGTGAGACAAGGCGAGATCAAAAATATCACTTTGTCATCTGGCGAAGTTATTGATACTAAAACCATGATTATCGCCACAGGCGCTAAATGGAGAGAACTGGGTATTCCAGGTGAAAAAGAAAACGTCGGTAATGGTGTGGCTTACTGCCCGCACTGCGATGGCCCATTCTTTAAAGGTAAAGATGTTGCCGTCATCGGTGGCGGTAACTCTGGTATCGAGGCGGCACTCGACTTAGCAGGTATCGTGAAATCTGTAACCGTTTTCGAGTTTATGCCCAACTTAAAAGCCGACAAAGTATTGGTCGACCAAGCCGAAGCTAAAGATAACATCACCATCCTAAAGAATGTTGCGACTAAAGAAATTCACGCAACTGATGGAAAAGTATCCTCTATCGAATATACCGATAGAGCAACCGAAACAAACCACAGTATTGAATTAGAAGGTATCTTTGTACAAATTGGCCTAGTGCCTAACAGTCACTTCCTCGGCGATGTGGTCGAAACCACAAAGTTCGGTGAAATCGTCATTAACGAAAAATGCGAAACCTCGCAACCTGGTATTTATGCTGCCGGTGATGTCACCACGGTGCCGTATAAACAAATCATCGTATCTATGGGCGAAGGCTCTAAGGCATCCTTAGCATCATTCGAATACTTGTTAGCTAACTCAAGCAAACTTGAAATGCTGTACGAAGAGAGTCACACAAAAGACCGTCAAAAAGATGCTGCTTAAACTTAAAAGCCCTTCTCAAGGAGGGCTTTTTATACAGGGCTCTAAATTATACTCTGACCCGATTTATTTCATTTATTCCTTATACGAAATCACTAACTTTCTTCTTCTTTTAGCTTTTCTAGCATTGTCGACTGATTTTCATAAGCTTCCGACATACTATAAAAAATAGCTGTGATAGGAGCAAAGAGTAAAAACATAACAACCCAACCTACTTTCGGCTCAACTGTAGGATTGGTCAAGCAATCATAAAACAAATAAAACGTATATGGCACGATAATTAGCGGAAACAATATTGAAAAGATTTGGATATAAATCCCTGGTTCTTGCTTATCAAAAAAACCTGCTTCATCTAAAACCACTAAAGTTAACAGCCCCAAAACTGACAGGATAGCTAACCAGTTATATTTTTTTATTACCATTTTCATTATTCACGAGCTAGTTATTTGATACTGAATCAACCTTCAAAGTCGCACCTTCAAACCCAACCACTTTGACTTTTTCGCCTTGCGGTGTGTCAGGCCCTGTAACGCGCCAGTAGGTGTCGCCGACTTTAGCTTTGCCCACGCCGTTTTCGATAGCGGTGGCTAAGGTGAACGTTTGGCCGATTAGTGATTTGCCGCGGTTATTCAACGAGCTGTCTTCTTCAGGCTCATTCAACCTTCGCTTTTTGCTGTAACTACGCCAGACGACGATGCTCACAACCGAGAACACCGAGAATACAATCCATTGCCACTCAGGCGTTAAGAGTTCTCCTAGAAACAGCAGTAAGGTTCCGACGATTAATGCTGCGATACCTAGCCATAATAAGATAGCGCCAGGTGCGAACATTTCTAGAATCAACAGCACCAGACCAAAAACCATCCAGTGCCAATACTCTGCGTTTGAGAAGAACTCCATAACGACTCCTATTTGTTTTTTATCCGCGATTACTTATTACTGAACGCTTCTTTAGCGATTTCGGCTACGCCTGCAACCGAACCGATAACCGACGATGCTTCTAACGGTAGCATCAGTACTTTCTGGTTGTCTGACGTTGCAATCTTACCTAACGCGTCTACGTATTTTTGTGCCACAAAGTAGTTAATCGCCTGTACGTTACCTTCTGCAATCGCATTTGATACCATGGTCGTTGCATTCGCTTCGGCTTCGGCTTGACGCTCACGAGCCTCAGCTTCTCTGAATGCTGCTTCTTTCGCACCTTCAGCGGTTAAGATCTGAGCTTGCTTTTCACCCTCAGCTTCTAGGATTTCCGCTTGCTTGGTGCCTTCCGCTTCTAAAATTTGTGCACGCTTCAAACGCTCGGCCTTCATCTGACGTCCCATCGCTTCAACCAAGTCATGCGGTGGTAGTATGTCTTTAATTTCAATACGCGTGACTTTTACGCCCCAAGGATTAGTCGCTTCATCAACAATCGTCAAAATACGTGCGTTGATTTCATCACGCTTCGACAACATCCAGTCCAAGTCCATGCTGCCTAAAACCGTACGAATGTTAGTCATGACCAAGTTTTGCATGGCACGATGCAGTTGATTCACTTCATAAGTCGCTTTTACTGGATCAACGACTTGGTAAAAGCACACTGCATCAATCGTCACAGTGGCGTTATCTTGCGAAATGACCTGCTGGGCGGGGATATCTAACACCTGCTCCATCATATTCACTTTCGCGCCGATACGATCAATGATGGGAACGATTACGTGTAGCCCGGGGGTTAAGGTTTTTCGGTATTTACCAAAGCGCTCTACCGTATATTGGTTACCCTGAGAGACGGTTTTAACCCCTAAAAAAATACCAAGGACAACAAGGGCTACAATTGCATAAATAACAAATTCCATTAAAAAATTCCTCTTTTACATTACTTCTTTAAATTATTATGAAGAGGACAATATAGAATGAACGTCTGTATTGATTCAATCTATTTCTGACCAAATGTGTAACAACCTATGGTTAACATAGAGTCACCTCTGTCTTTGCTCTGGTCTCACCACCCTTGGCACGATACAATAGCTCATAAGTTCGTCATTTATATCTAATTTCATGAGTAATAGTCCAAAACCTGTTGCCTTGATCATTCTTGATGGTTGGGGATATAGCGAAGATCCGAAAGATAACGCCATCATGGCGGCCAATACCCCGAATTGGGATAAGTATTGGGATCAGTACAGCCACACCCTGATTTCTGGCTCAGGGACCGACGTCGGCTTACCTGATGGCCAGATGGGTAACTCAGAAGTTGGACATTTGAATTTAGGTGCGGGTCGTGTAGTTTATCAAGATTACACCCGCATCAGTAAAGATATCGAAACCGGCGATTTCTTTGATAATCAGGCGCTTTTAAAGGCTATTGATAAGGCAGTCAGCAAAGATAAAGCCGTTCACTTGATGGGGTTGCTATCCCCAGGCGGTGTTCATAGCCACGAAGACCACATCCATGCCGCCATAAAACTGTGTCAGCAACGCGGCGCAAAGAAGGTTTATATTCACGCCTTCTTAGACGGCCGCGATATGCCACCTCGAAGCGCTGAAGCCAGTATCATTAAACTCGACAATGCTTGTAAAGATGCTGGCGTTGGTCGCTTAGCCACAATGGTTGGTCGTTACTATGCGATGGATCGGGATAATCGCTGGGAGCGAGTTGAGATGGCATACGACATGTTGACTCAAGGTAAGGCCGAATATCAATTCATTGATGGTGTTAGTGCATTAAAAGCCGCTTACGATCGCGATGAGAACGATGAGTTTGTCAAAGCAACTGTTATTGGCGAAGCAGCCCCTATCGAGGACGGGGACAGCGTTATTTTCATGAACTATCGCGCTGATCGCGCGCGCCAAATCAGCAAAGCTTTTGCCAATGACAACTTTGATGGTTTTGAACGTGTGACTCGTCCAGAGTTAGCGGACTTTGTGATGCTGACTCAGTATGCGACGGATATTGATGCTTCTATCGCTTACCCACCGATCAGCATGAACAATGTGCTTGGTGAGCATCTCATGAAGCTCGGCAAGAAGCAGTTGCGGATCGCGGAAACCGAAAAGTATGCGCATGTCACTTTCTTCTTCAATGGTGGCGTTGAGACACCTTTTACTGGCGAAGATCGCGAATTAATCCCTTCGCCAGATGTCGCGACTTACGACTTACAGCCTGAGATGAACGCTAAGCTGGTAACGGATCATTTGGTTAAGGTCATCGAGAACCAAGAGTACGATGCAATTATTTGTAACTTCGCCAACCCTGATATGGTTGGGCACACGGGTAACTTCGAAGCGACAGTAAAAGCCATTGAAGCTCTAGACGAATGCATTGGCCGAATTGTTGAAGCACTGGAAAAGGTAGGCGGCGAAGCATTAATTACTGCCGATCATGGCAATGCCGAGAAAATGGCTGACGCAGCAACAGGCCAGGCCCACACCGCACACACCAGCGAACCGGTGCCTTTACTTTATATTGGTCGTAAAACTGAGCCAGCTGTCACAGACGGCGTATTATCTGACTTGGCGCCAACTTTATTAACCTTGATGGATCTGCCGATTCCTGATGAAATGACTGGTCGCCCGATTTTCAAGCTGTAACATTGAACAAGGTTAATACTGAATGATGCCACCAAGACGATTATTGATATGCCTCATCACTTTCTTGGTGGCCTTTTCACTTCCGGCTAAATCAGCGAATAATAATAAAGCGCAAGCTGAAAAAGAACTTAAGATTCTTAAGGCTGCAATTTCTGATATCCAAAAAGAACTACAAGCAAACCTTAAAGAACAAAGCGAAGCCCAGCAAAAAATCCAAACCATTGATAGAGCTTTAGCTCAGGCCACTACCGAGTTAAGACAAACTCGTGACAAACTCAGTAACGCTCAACAAAAGCTTAACCAATTAAAAGTTGAGCAACAGCAAAAAATTACGCTTAGAGAAAAGCAACGCAAGCAATTGGCTGCTCAGCTAAAAAGTGCTTATATTTCCGGAAAGCAGGAATACGTTAAACTCATTCTCAATCAAGAAGATCCGACTAAAGTTTCACGGATGCTTGAGTACTTTAGATACCTCAACCAAGCTCGCATCGATGATATTGAAGAGTTGCAAGAGACTTTAGAACAACTCAAAACCATCGAACAAGAGATACAAACTACATTAGTTTCGTTATCAGAGCTTGAGAAAAATCAAAAAGAACAACAAGCTAACCAAGTCAAATTGAAGGAACAACAAAAGGTTGCATTACAGCAACTTAAAAATAGCTATAGCAATCAGAACTCTCGCCTTTCTAAATTAAAGCGCGATGAACAAGAGCTTGCCAAGGTTATTCAGTCCATTGAAAAAACATTGCGACAGTTTGCGCCCAAGCAGTCTCTTACAGGACTTGGAAAATACAAAAATAAACTGCAACGCCCAGCACAAGGCCCTCTCCTTTCGCGTTACGGTAGCAATAAACTGGGAAACCGTTTAAAGTGGAACGGCGTTTTAATTGGGGCTAAAGAAGGCGATATGGTCCATGCTATTCATCATGGACAAGTGGTGTTTTCAGACTGGCTGCGCGGATATGGACTCTTAGTGATCGTTGATCATGGCCAAGGTTACTTATCACTTTATGGCCAAAATCAAACACTCATGAAGTCGCCGGGAGACTGGGTTGAAGCGGGTGAACCTGTAGCAACATCAGGTGGCAGTGGCGGCAGTGGCGAAACAGGACTCTATTTCGAGATACGATATAAGGGTAAACCACGGAACCCTATGGCCTGGATTAAATAACCGAGCGATACCTGTTGGGTAACAAAGTAAGGACAAGGAATTTATGACATTGAGAATTTTACTGGTTAGCATACTGTGTTGCAGCTTTGTCAGCACATCCTTCGCTGATACCCCGACAGATACAACCCTTAAAGAATCATCCAATAATAGTAAAGCCGCTCAAGAATCTGGAACGTCAAATACGGTAGAAACTCTACCGTTAGACGAACTCGCTGCATTAGCCGATGCCTACGCACAAATCAAAAAGTCCTACGTTAAAGAACTTAGCGATAAAGAAATTTTAGATGCCGCGATTCGTGGCATGCTCAATAACCTTGATCCCTACTCAAGCTATTTAAGTGCCGAACAATTCGCTGCATTGCAAGAAAGCGCCACTGGTGATTATGCGGGGATTGGTATTGAGGCTAATCACCTCGAAAACGGTATTGAAGTCGTGAATATCATTCCGGATTCACCTGCCCAAGCCGTGGGTTTGGAAAAAGGAGACTTAATCGTGAAGATTAATGAGGTCTCAACCCAGAACCTACCTTCAGAAGAAGGTTCAAATCTAATGCGAGGGGCTCCGGGTAGTAAAGTTAAGTTGACCTATATTGCCGCGGCTAACCAAGAAAAAAAAGAAGTGTTGATCACCAGGCAAATTATTCATACCACCAGTGTGAATTATGAGCTTCTAGAATCCAATATTGGATTTGCACGTATTACTGAGTTTCAACTGCGTACTGCGAATGATTTGAGCCAAGCAATCAGTAATATGGAGTATCTCAGCAAGAAGCCATTATCTGGCTTGATTTTAGATTTGAGAAATAATCCAGGTGGCCTACTAGACGGTGCAACGGAGGTCAGCGATTTATTTTTGAATGATGGCATTATTGTTAAGACCAAAGGCCGTGAACAAGACAATAATGAGGTCCATAATGCGACCGCTGGTGATATCTTGCGTGGAAAACCATTGGTGGTACTTATTAACAACCGCTCAGCATCAGCTTCTGAGATTGTTGCAGGAGCTTTACAAGATCATAAACGAGCAACCTTAATTGGCACACAGTCTTTCGGTAAAGCCATGGTCCAAACAATTTTGCCTATTCACGGCGGTAATGCTATCAAGTTGACGACTTCGCTTTATTACACTCCTAATGACCGCTCCATTCAGAACTCAGGCATCACGCCTGATATACCTCTAGAATTCGAGATTATTGAGGCGTCCAAAAGCGAAAAGCTACAAACCGATACAAAAAACCTTGAGTCAACGCAAAGTACTGAAAAACAAGATTATCGTCGTGATAACCAGGTAATGGCAGCTATCAAACACATCAGAAAAGTCACTAAATAGAACATAGCAACTCGATCAAGTGAATAAGTTATATTAAACTGAAAAACTGTTTTACTTATCAATCATAATAATATCGGGGTAGTTTATGTTTCCATGGAGATTATTGTGTGCTTGTGTGGCACTAATTGTCTTATCTGGCTGTGATGTGCCTAATGCTGAAATCACAGGCAAAGTGACTTATGAAAAAGTTCCTCACAGCGACATTTCCCACGGTTTAGAATACAACAAATCATTTGCCTCTCCTGTCCGCGGTGTCGAAGTCCAGCTGATTGAAGACGGCACTATTATTGAAACCGATATTACGGACGCTCAAGGGCAATACAAGTTCATTAAGAAAATGGACACTTTCGTTAAAATACGCGTGCGGGCAGAACTGTCTAATGTCACTGGTGATGGCGACAACAATGAATGGCAAGTCAGAGTGGTTGATAATACGAATGATAGCGCCCTTTACACCATGGAAACGAACACATTTGAGGTTAAGCGTGAGTCGATGTCGATTAATTTACACGCCGCCTCAGGCTGGCAAGGCGAACAAGGTTATACCTCGACACGCGCCGCAGCGCCTTTCCACATTCTTGATAAAGTTTATGACATCTTCTTAAAGCTGGATGCCATTGGTGACGTACAGCTTCCAGCACTTACAATCAATTGGAGCCCGAATAATATTCCTCAGTTTGGCGACGTGACCATCGGAGAGATCGGCACCTCTTATTACCAAAACGGCCAAATCTTCTTGTTAGGGGCGGAAGACGTTGATACCGATGAATACGATCAACATGTCATCATTCACGAATGGGGACACTTCTTTGAAGATAAAGTCGCAAGATCTGACAGCATCGGCGGCCCGCATGCAGGCGGAGATTACCTTGATATGCGCGTTGCTTTTGGCGAAGGGTTTGGTAATGCGTGGTCAGCTATGATTACCGACCAGCCTACTTACCAAGACTCCTTTGACCAAAACCAAGCCACCGGTTTCTCCATCGAAATTGAAGATAACGACGTCATTAACCCCGGCTGGTTCAGTGAAGGTTCAGTACAATCCTTGTTATATGATATCTATGATGAAGCTAGCGACGGCCAAGATTTTATCAATTTAGGTCTAAAGCCGATTGTCGATATTTTGACTGGGCAGCAAAAAGATACTCCAGCAATGACCAGTATCTTCACATTTATGACGTTTATGAAAGAGAACAACCCATCTTTCGTTAATGATTTTAACAACTTATTGCAAGCCCAAAATATTACTACTGATGTCGACATATGGGGCACAAACGCCACCAATGACGGCTCACTACCTGAGGCGTTACCCGTTTATTTAGATCTGGCCGTTGGAGATGTCATACGAGTTTGCACCAGTACCTCACAAGGAGCTGACGGCAATAAACTAGCTAACCATCGCTTTATTAAACTCAATGCACCTGTTGAGGGTAGCTACACCCTGACATTAACGCCTTCACGCGATAATGATATTGATGGCTATATATTTACCAATGGAGAAGCAGTTGCAGCCAATGAAGCTGCGGGTATTGAGCCTGCAGTAATAACCGCAAACCTTGCGCAAGGCATTAGCATTGCTGATGTTATTGGTTATAACGCAGAAGGCACCGCTGTAGCGGCAGTTTGCTTTGATGCAGAGTTTCAAATGAACTGATGATAATTTGACCTGGAGTTAATTATGAACTTAAAGAAAATGCTCACTATAGCTGTTCTTGCTGGAATGGTTTATGGCTGTGGCGGTGGGGGCGGTAGTGATGATAGCTCTCCAACACCCCCTCCAGGCGGAGGCGGCGGAAG
>Ga0208833_1000430_pt1 | contig 11397 bp, 7 predicted proteins | sample DeeseametaMP1788_FD_184181 | JGI IMG/M metagenome (GOLD analysis project Ga0208833, IMG submission 184181) | Marine microbial communities from the Deep Pacific Ocean - MP1788 (SPAdes) | ecosystem: Environmental > Aquatic > Marine > Oceanic | place: North Pacific Ocean | collected 2011-05-03 | reverse complement strand
CCGGGGGGTCGCTGGTTGGCTGAGGGACCAGCCTAGGACCAGGAGGGGACAGTCCCTGATGAGTGCCACCGAGACCGTCGCGAGCGTCACGATGTACAGCACCCCGTGGTGCGGTTACTGCCACCGACTCAAGAGCCAGATGGACCGTGAGGGCATCGCGTACGCCGTCGTCGACATCGAGCAGGACCCCGACGCCGCGTTCGTCGTCGAGCAGGTCAACGGCGGCAACCAGACCGTGCCCACGCTGGTCTACTCCGACGGCTCCGCCCAGACCAACCCGTCGCTCGCCCAGGTCAAGGACAAGCTCGCCTCCCTGGCCTGATCACATCCGCTGACTCGTCTGTGATCACCACTGACCGGGGAGCGGCCCGCCGTACCAGTGCTCGATGAGTGACCGGCTGATCGAGACGCCGCCGGGGAGCACCAGCGAGCCGGCCTCGGCCTGCTCGCGCATCTCGGCGCGGGTGAACCACCGGGCGTCCTCGAGCTCCTCGCGGTCGACCTCGATCGCCGTGCTCTCGGCGCGCGCGACGAAGCCGAGCATCAGGCTGGCCGGCAGCGGCCACGGCTGGTTGCCGAAGTAGTCGACCGCGCCGACGTGGACGCCGGTCTCCTCGAGCACCTCGCGGCGCACGGCGTCCTCGAGCGTCTCGCCGGGCTCGCAGAAGCCGGCGAGCGTGGAGAACCGGCCCTCGGGCCAGATCGCCTGACGGCCGAGCAGGCAGCGCTCGTCGTCACTGCCGGGCTCGCCGGAGGTGACGACCATGATCACCGCCGGGTCGGTGCGCGGGAACTGCGGCTTGCCGCACTGCGTGCACACCAGCTCGTGGCCGCTGCGACGCGGCTCCAGCTCGCCGGCGCAGCGCGGGCAGTAGCGGGTGACGAAGAGCCACTCGGCCAGGCCGAGGGCGTGGAAGACCAGCGGGGCGTAGGCCAGCGCGTCGTCGGCCAGCGCCGGCAGCAGGCCGCGCAGCGGCAGCCAGCCCTCGCCGCTGCGCGAGAGACCCGCGTCGGTGACGACCGCGAACCACGCGCGACCCTGCCACTCCCCCAGCAGCACCCGGAGCCCGTCGGGGGCGTCGGCCGGCGAGACCCACTCGACCTTCCCGTCGGCGGGTCGGATGCGGGTGCCGGAGACGACGAGCACCCGGCTCTCGGGGTCGGCCCAGCGCTGCGCCAACCACGCATCATCGGTACGACGCAGGGCTGCCCGGTCGTGCGGGTCGGCGGCCATCTGCAGGTGGGCGAAGTCAGGAGACGGGCTCACGGGTAGCTCACCTCCGCGCGCCACTCGTGGGGGTCCTGCCGGGTGGCGGCCAGGATCGCCTCCGCCACCTTGTCGGGGGTGAAGGTGCCCTCCGAGGACAGCGCCCCGCGGACGGTGACCGAGACCGCGCGGATGCCGTCGGCCTCCAGCGTCCGGTCGAGCGAGATCACGAGGTTGCGCAGCCCGGCCTTCTGCACGCCCAGCGAGGCGGCCCGGTGCCACGGCTCGTCGGCGGCCATCGACCCGGTCGCGCTGACCCGGGCTCCGGCGGACATCCACGGGTGCGCGGCCTGCACCGCGACCAGGAGCGCACCCACACCGACCGCCACGTCGTCGAGCAGGTCCAGCAGGTCCAGCCGCAGCGGGTCGGCCTCGCGGAAGACGCTGGGGTTGACGTGCAGCACGTCGACCCGACCGAGCCGCTCGGCGAGGTCCTCGACGGCCTGGCCGCCCGTCACCGGGTCGGCCACGTCGGCCACCCGGCGCTCGACCCGCACCCCGTGCAGGCTCGCGGCGAGGTCGGCCAGCGCCGCCTCGTCGTTGCCCACCAGACCGACCGACCAACCCTCCGCGGCGTAGAGCCGGGCGAGGGAGCCGCTGACCCCCGGGCCCGCGCCGACCACGATCACAGCGCTCATGGGGTCGAGCCTACGGAGCGGGCGCATCCCCCCGCAGGATCGCCTCGAGCTCGTCGCGACCGGGCAGGTCCGTGGGCTCGACGACCCGGCCGGTCCGCACGTAGTAGAACGCCGTGCGCACCTCCTCGGGCGCCAGGTCGTGCAGCTCGGCCCAAGCGAGCCGGTAGAGGGCGAGCTGCAGCGCGTCGGCGTCGGCGCTGCGGTTGGTCTTCCAGTCCACGAGCAGGAAGGTGCCGTCGGCCTCGCGGTAGACCGCGTCGATGCGCCCGCGCACCACCTGGCCGCCGAGCACCAGCGAGAACGGCGCCTCCACCTGGTGCGGCACCCGGGAGCCGAACGGCCCCTCCTCGAAGGCGGCCACGAGGTCCTTGAGGTCGGCCTCGTCCTCGATGCCGGCGTCGCCGCGACCGGGGAGGTCGTCGGCGTCGAAGAGGTCCTGCTGGCCGAAGCGCGCCTCGACCCAGGCGTGGAAGCGGGTGCCGAAGCGGGCCGCCGACGACGGCGGCCGCGGCATGGGCCGGGCCAGCTCGCGCGCGAAGGCGTCCGGGTCCTCGCGGAGCCGGGCGACGGCGGTGGCGGACAGGCTGCTGGGCAGCCGCACCTCGAGGTGGGTGGCGCGGTCGCGACGGGCCTCGGCGAGCAGCCGGTCGAGCTCGGTGTCCCAGTCGGCGACCACGGCCGCCTCGAGCATGTCGAGGCCCTCGTCGGGGGCAGCCGGGTCGGCGGCGCGCACCCGGGCCGCGGCGTCCAGGCGCAGCGCGGCCTCGCGGCCGGTCTCGGTCGAGGGCCAGGGGCGGGACGGGTCGACGGCGTCGTACGGGTTGGGGTCGCCCTTCGCGGGCTTCTCGCGCCAGCCCGGCACCTCCAGGCCCCACTCCTCCAGCTGCTCCTTGAGGGTGCGTTGGTACTCCGAGGGGCCGAAGGGGGTGGCGCGCTCGGACCAGCAGTAGGAGGTCACGGCGAGGCGGTGCGCGGCGCGGGTGACGGCGACGTAGCCCAGCCGCAGCTCCTCCTCCGCGTCGTGGGCACGGGTGGCCTGCCGGTAGGCGTCGAGCGCGGGCTTGTCGTGGCCCTGCAGCTGCGGGAGGTCGGCGGCGTCGCCGCGCAGCGGGGCGGGCAACACCGCGGGCGAGGAGGTCCACAGGGTGCGCGAGCGGTTGCTGGGGAAGCGGGTCTCGCAGGTGCCCACCAGGAAGACCGTGCCCCACTCCAGGCCCTTGGAGCGGTGGACGGTGAGCAGCTTGACGGAGTCGGCGAGCGTCGGGGTCGCCAGGTCCAGGCCGTTGCCCTGGTCGTCCTCGGCGGTGAGGTAGGCCAGCAGCGCCGGCAGGGTCACCGCGCCGTCGACGGCCTGGAAGTCCGCCACCGCCTTCACGAACAGGTCGAGGTTGTCGCGTCGCGCCTCGGCCGCAGGACTGACGGCCGAGGCCAGCTCCACGTCGGCGCCGGTGGTGTCGATGATGCGGCGCACCACGTCGAGCAGCGGCTCCCCGACCGACGAGCGCAGCGAGCGCAGCTCACCGGCGAGCAGGCCGAAGCGCTCGCGCGCCTCCTCGGAGTAGGGCAGGTCGCCGGGGTCGGAGAGGGCGTCGTCGAGCGAGGGCACCTCGGCCGGGTCGACCCCGTCGGCGATCGAGACGAGGTGGTCGAGGACCGAGGCGTGCTCGACGCGGGTCTGCACCCCGGCGATCTCCTTGGCCCGCTCGGCCAGCAGCCGCAGGTCGCGGGGGCCGATCGCCCAGCGGGGACCGGTGAGCAGGGTCAGCAGCGCGTCGTTGGCGGTGACGTCGTGCAGCAGCGTCAGCACCGCGACGACCTCGGCCACCTCGGGCAGCCGCAGCAGTCCGGAGAGACCGACGATCTCGACGGGAACGCCGGCGGCGGTGAGCGCGTCGAAGACGTCGGCGGCGTGCTGGTTGTCACGGACCAGCACGCCGATCTCGGACCACGACTGGCCGCCCTCGTGGACGGCGCGGACCTGCCCGGTCAGCCAGGAGAGCTCGTCTGCGTGGGTCTCGTGGACCGCCACCTCGACCGTGCCGTCGTCGGCCTCGGGCTTGGCCTCCAGCGGCTCGACCTGCGGGTAGGCGTCCAGCAGCGGGCCGGCCAAACGGTTGGCGGCGTCGAGGATGCGGCGGTCGCTGCGCCGGTTGACCGTCAGCGGGTAGGTCGGCACCGTCTCCCCCGCGTTGGCGGGGAAGGTGTGCTCGAAGCCGAGGATGTTGGAGACCGAGGCACCGCGCCAGCCGTAGATCGCCTGGTTCGGGTCACCGACCGCGGTGACGGCGTGCCCGAGCCCGGTCTCGGGCGTCGGGCCGGAGAAGAGGCGGCCGAGCATCACGGCCTGCGCGACCGAGGTGTCCTGGTACTCGTCGAGGAGCACGACCTTGAACTTCCCGCGCTCGACCGCCCCCACCGACGACTGCTCGGAGGCGAGCCGGGCGCCGAGCTCGATCTGGTCGGAGAAGTCCATCAGCCCGAGGTCGGCCTTGAGCCGCCGGTAGCCGCCGACCAGGCCGAGCAGCTCCTGGCGGCGGGCGATCGCGTGCAGCGCCTTCTCGATCGGCTCGCGCCAGGTCTTGCGGTTCTTGCCGGCCTCCTCCTCGGCCAGCGCCCGGCGGAACGACTCGGCCGCCTCGGCGTCGACCCGCTCGACGTCGGCCGGGGAGACGAGGTGCTCGCTCATCGCGCTGTCGAGGGCCAGGAGGTTCTGGATGACCGTGGGCGGGTGGTCCGACAGCGAGCGCACGTCGCCGGTCCAGCTGTCGACCACGCGGGCTCCGAGCTGGTAGCGGGCGGCGTCGGTGATGACGCGGGTGTCGGGCTCGTGGCCGATGAGCAGGCCGTGCTCGCTGAGCAGGTTGGCGGCGTAGGCGTGGTAGGTCAGCACCGTGGGCTCGAGGGCGTCGTCGGGCGCCTCCTCCTCCAGCGGGCGCTGCTCCACGTCGAGCACGCCGGCAGCTCGCAGCGCGTCGCGGATGCGCGAGCGCAGCTCGCTGGCGGCCTTGGTGGTGAACGTCAGGCCCAGCACCTCGTCGGGACGCACCTGCCCGGTGAGCACCAGGTGCACGACGCGCGCGGCCATCAGCGTGGTCTTGCCCGACCCGGCACCGGCCACCACGACCGCCGGGGCCAGGGGCGCGGAGATCGCCCGCCACTGCTGGGGACTCGCGGCGTAGGGGGTGCCCATGGCGGCCTGGAGCTGCTCGGGCGTGCGGATGTCCAGCGGCGTCGACTGCTGGGCGTGCTCGGTCACTGGCTCACCACCGGCCCTGCGGACTTGATCGGGCACAACGGCACGAACGGGCAGTCTCGGCAGTGCTGCCCGGCGATCGCGGGGAAGCTCTCCTGGCGCAGCATCACCGCGGCGGTCTGCAGCCGCCGGCGGAGCTCCTGGCGCGCCTGGCCGTCCTCGGGCTGGACGTCCTGCGGCTGCACCTTGGCGGTGTCGCTGCCGTCCTCCAGCCCGAGCTGGACCAGCTCGGCGCCGCCGGCCACGCCGGGGCCCCCGGTCAGCGGGGAGACGACCTGGTCGAGGGCGCCGCGGTCGACGGCGTACTGGTAGAGGCCGAGCTGCAGGTGGGACTGGACCGAGGTCTGGCTGGGGGCGCTGCGCCCGGTCTTGAGGTCGACCACCACCACCCGGCCGTCGCTGTCGAGCTCGACGCGGTCGGCGTAGCCGACCAACCTCACCCGCTCGCCGTCGGGCAGCTCGACCTCGGTGGTGAAGCGCGACTCGGTGCCGACGAGGCGTCGTCGGTTGTCGTGGTGCCAACGCAGGAAGCGGGCCAGCGCGACCTGGATGCGCTCGTGCTCGCGGGCGCGCGACCACGGCGTGCGGAACTCCAGCCGGCTCCACACGGCGTCGACCTGCTCCATCAGCAGGGCCAGCCCCTCGACGTCAGGACCTGCGTCGAGCTCGCCCGCGGAGACCCGCTCGGCGATGGCGTGCACCATCTGGCCGACGTTGGCCGACTGGTGGGCGCGGACGATGCCGCCCGCCTCGTCGGCGAGGAACCACCGGGTCGGGCAGATGCCGAGCGCGTCGAGCACCGAGGCGGAGATCGACACGGGTTGCTCGGGGTCGCGCAGCGGCTGGGCCGACAGCGAGGCCGAGCGGGTGCCCCACCAGGACGCCGGGTCGGCCTGCGGCACCAACTGGCGGGTGTGGGAGCCGGAGCCGACGTGCTCGCCGGCCAGCCGCCGCAACCGGACCGCTGCCGCCTGCCGCAGCGGTTCGCTGGTCGCGGGGTCGGCCAGGGTGCGGCGCAGCTCGGCGACCAGGCCGTCCATCGACAACGGTCGCCTCGGTCGGCCGATGATCGGCTCGATGCTCACGCCGAGCTCCTCGAGGAAGCGCGAGGGCTGCTCTCCCTCGTCGTCGGGCGAGGCGACCGCGGTGACGACGAGCCGCTCGCGGGCACGGGTGGCGGCGACGTAGAAGAGCCGACGCTCCTCCAGCAGCAGCTCGCGGCGCGAGACCGGCGGCACCAGCTCCCCGGCGCCGATGCGGTCGGCCTGCAGCAGCGTGGAGCGGCGGCGCAGGTCGGGCCAGGCCTCGGCCTGCACGTGGGCGATGACGACCAGCCGCCACTCCAGGCCTTTGGAGCGGTGCGCGGTGAGCAGGCGTACGGCGGCGCCGCGCGCCCCGCGCTCGGCCAGCGTGTCGGCGGGGATCTGCTGGGCCACCAGCGTGTCGAGGAAGGCGCGCACGCCGAGGTGGTCGCGCTGCTCCTCGGCGCGTGCGGCGATCTCGAACAGCGCGCAGATGGAGTCCAGGTCGCGGTGGGCCCGTCGGGCGGCTCCCCCGCCCAGCTCCACGGACCGGCGCAGCCGCTCGGGCCAGCCGGTGCCCGACCAGAGCCGCCACAGGAGCTCCTCGGCGGACTCCCCGGCCTCCAGCGCGGCACGGGTGCCGGCGACCAGGTCGACCACCGCGCGCGCCCGGTCGACCTCGGGCGCCTCGGCGCCGGTCGGCAGCCCCTCGAGCGCCGCGGGGTCGAGCACGGCCTCGCGGAGCAGGTCGCGCGAGGGTCGGGGGGTGCGCTCCTCGGCGTGGGCGCGCTCCTTCTCCCGCGCGCGGAGGCGTCGCGCGAGGCGGCGTACGTCACCGGCGTCGAGGCCACCCAGCGGGCCGGTCAGCAGCGCCTCGGCGCGTGCGGGACCGACGTGGTCGGGGTGGGCGGGATCCTCCTCGTGGAGGTGGACCACGGCGCGCAGGGCGTCGAGCAGCGGCAGCACCGCGGGGTCGCGCACCAGCGGGAGCTCGTCGCTGGCCACCTCGACGGGCACGCCGGCCGCACCCAGCGCCCGGCGCAGCGCCGGAATCGAGCTGCGGCCCGATCGCACCAGCACCGCCATCTCGTCCCAGCCGATGCCGTCCTCGAGGTGGGCGCGGCGCAGCAGGTCGGCGAGGTGCTCGGCCTCGGCACGCTCGGTGTCGAAGGTCCGCACCACCACGCGGCCCTCGACCCGGGCCTCCGAGCGCGGCATCAGGAAGGCCTCGCGGGCCGACTCGTCGATCGTGCCGGGCAGACCGAGCCGGCCGGCGACGCGTTGGGCGGCGACGAGCAGACGCGGCCCGAAGCGACGGGTGGTGCGCAGCGCGACGACCGGCGCGGGGCTGCCGTCGGCCTGCGGGAACTGCGTGGGGAACTCCAGGATGCCGCGCACCTCGGCGCCGCGGAACGCGTAGATCGACTGGTGCGGGTCGCCCACGACCACCAGGTCGCGACCGTCGCCCGCGAGCGCGCGCAGCAGGGCGACCTGACCGGGGTCGGTGTCCTGGTACTCGTCGACGAAGACGTGGCGCAGGCGCGACCGCAGCTCGTCGCGGTGCACCTCGGCCTCCAGCGTCGCGCGGCGGATCAGGTCGGGGTAGTCGGTGGCGCCCTGGGCGTCGAGGTTGGTGAGGTAGGAGTCGAGGAAGAGGCCGGCGGCGACCAGCTCGGGGGCGTCGTGGTCGCGGCCCAGCTGCGCCAGCTCGGGCCCCTCCAGCCCCTTCTCCCGGGCGCGGGAGAGCACGGCGTGCACCTCCTTGGCGAAGCCACGGGTGCCCAGCGCGTGGTCGAGCGAGGAGGGCCAGCGCACCGACTCCGGCGTGTGGGCCAGCAGCTCGCGCAGCACCACGTCGCTCTCGGGAGCCGAGAGCAGTCGCAGCGGCGACTCGTAGAGCTCGGCCGGCGCGAACTCGCGGATCAGGCCGTAGGCGAAGGAGTGGAACGTCGAGGCCAGCGGCGTGCTCATCGTGCGCCCCAGGCGCGCGGTCACCCGGTCGCGCAGCTGCTCGGCGGCCTTGCGCGAGAACGTCAGCGCCAGGACCTGCTCGGGGCGGGCCCCGTCCTCGATGCGGCGCGCGATCGCCTCGACGAGCGTCGTCGTCTTGCCCGTGCCGGGGCCGGCCAGCACCAGCATCGGGCCGCCGGCGTGGTCGACGACGCGCTGCTGGTCGTCGTCGAGCGTCGGCACCGAGGCCTGCGTGGCCTCCGGGCGCACCAGGACGTACGACGTGTGGTCGCTGCTGCGCGACGTCGCTCGATCAGGCACCGGGTCATCAGACCATCCGGCGCCGACACCGACGATGTCCGGGCCGCCGGCGGGGGCGTTCACCCGCCGGTCCCCCACCCCTCACCGACACCACACCTGCGGCACACACTGCGTCCCCCGCCGATCGACAGCGTGTCGCCCGTGCCCGTCCCGCACGTGCCGATGACCCGGCGCACCGTGCTGACCACCGGTCTGGCGACCGGGGTGCTGGTCGTGGGGGCTCCACCCCTGGCCGACACCGCCGGCGCCAGCGACCGGCAGGACCCGTTCACCCTGGGCGTCGCCTCCGGGGACCCGTGGCCCACCGGGGTGGTCATCTGGACCCGCCTCGCCCGCGAGCCGTTGGCACCCGACGGCTTCGGCGGGATGCCGCGGATGGACGTCGCGGTGCAGTGGCAGGTCGCCGAGGACGAGGGCTTCCGCCGGGTCGTGCGGCGCGGTCGGTCGGTCGCCCGGGCCCGCGACGCGCACACGGTCCACGTCGAGGTCGAGGGGCTGCGACCGGGCCGGGAGTACCACTACCGGTTCCGGACCGGCCCGCACCGCTCGGTCGTGGGGCGCACGCACACGGCACCGGCGTACGGCTCGTCACCGGCGGCGCTACGGATGGCCGTCGCCTCCTGTGCCCAGCTCGAGCACGGCTTCTTCTCCGCCTACCGCGACATCGCCGAGCAGCGGCCGGACCTGGTGGTGCACCTCGGGGACTACTTCTACGAGTACGAGAAGGGCGGCTACGACCTGCTCCAGCTCCCGCGACGCATCCGTGACCACGCGGGACCGGAGGCCAGGACGCTGGCGGGCTACCGGATGCGGCACGCTCAGTACCGCGCCGACCCCGACCTGCAGGCCGCGCACGCCGCCGCGCCCTGGGTGATGGTGTGGGACGACCACGAGGTCGACAACAACTGGGCCGGCGACGTCCCCGAGGAGCTCGAGGGGCCGCAGCCGGACTGGGCCGAGCGCCGCGCGGCCGCCTTCCGTGCGTACTACGAGCACATGCCGCTGCGCCGCTCCACCCGACCGCGGTCCGGCGAGGGGATGCGGATCTACCGCCGCCAGCAGTGGGGCGACCTGCTCACCCTGCACCTGCTCGACACCCGCCAGTTCCGCTCCGACCAGGCCTGCGGCGACCTGCGCCGGGTCGGGTGCGCCGAGGCCCTCGACCCGACACGCACCATGCTCGGGGACGACCAGCAGCGCTGGCTCGAGCGCGGCCTCTCGACGTCCGCCTCGACCTGGGACCTGCTCGGCCAGCAGGTCCCCTTCGCGCGTCGCGACGTCGACCCGGGGCAGGACCTGGAGCTGGTGATGGACTCCTGGGACGGCTACCCCGCCGCGCGTACGGCGGTGACAGCCGCCCTGGGGCGCGTCACGAACCCGGTGGTGCTCACCGGCGACGTCCACCGCCACTACGCCGCCGACGTGCTGGTCGACTTCGACGACCCGGCCTCCCCCGTCGTCGCGTCGGAGATCGTCACCACCTCGATCACCAGTGGCGGCGACGGGTCCGACCGCCACCGGCACGCCGAGAGCGAGCTGCGCACCAACCCGCACCTGCGGTGGACCAGCAACCGGCGCGGCTACGTGATGGCGACTCTGACCCCCGAGACGCTGACCGCCGACTTCCGCACCCTGCCGTTCGTCGAGAAGCCCGGCGCCACCGCGTCGACGGCTGCCAGCTGGGTGGTCGAGTCCGGTCGACCCGGGCTGGTGCCGTCCTGAGCGATCTGCCCTAGCGTCGGACCATGCAGACAGAGGTCCTCTACTCGCCCGCCTACGCCACCGCGAAGCTGACCCTCGCCGCCGGCGAGGCCGTCCGTGCGGAGTCCGGCGCGATGCTCGCGATGTCACCCGGCATCGCCATGGAGACCTCCACCCAGGGCGGGGTCCTCAAGGGCCTCAAGCGCGCCGTGCTGGGCGGGGAGTCCTTCTTCATGAACACCTTCACCGCCCAGGTCGACGGCGCCGAGATGTACGTCGCGCCCTCGCTCCCCGGCGACGTCGTCGCCTGGCCGCTCAACGGTCAGCTGTTCGTGACCTCCGGCTCCTACCTCGCCTCCTCCGCAGGCATCGAGGTGGACACCCAGTGGGGCGGCGGCAAGACGTTCTTCTCCAGCGAGGGGCTCTTCATGCTGCGCGTCGCAGGCCAGGGCGAGCTGGTGCTCTCCTCCTACGGCGCGATCCACCACATCGACCTGCAGCCCGGCCAGACCTACACCGTCGACACCGGCCACATGGTCGCCTGGACCGACGGCGTGCAGTACGCCGTGCGCCGCGTCGGCGGCTGGAAGTCGACGTTCTTCTCCGGCGAGGGCCTGGTCTGCGACCTCACCGGGCCGGGACGGATCTACCTCCAGACCCGCTCGCAGGACGCCTTCCTCTCCTGGCTGATCCCGCAGCTGCCCAAGCCGTCCTCGAGCTGACCCTCCCGCTGCTCGAGCAGGCGAGCGGCAGCGAGCCGTCGTCGAGACCCCGCCCTGTCCGCTGGTTGAGGTGCGAGGAGCGCCAGCGACGAGCCTCGAAACCCCGTACGCCGACAAGCAACCTCTGCAAGGGCCGACTGGAGGGTTCCTCGTGAACCCCTTTCACGACACGCCCTCCAGTCGGGGCTGGTCCGTGGTCGCCGCGGGTGGGCGCCTGGACGTTCGCGCTGCAGCAGGTCCTGCATTTCTCGAGTGGCGTGCTTCCGGCGGGCTTCGATTGCGGTACTTGGTTGCGCGCCGCTCGCCTGCCTTGCGGCAGCTCGAGGTGCTCGCTCGGGTTGCGGCTGCTTCGTCTTCCAGAGATTCACTTCGGAGCCCACAACCGGGTTCCTTTCGAACACGTGTTCGACTACACTTGAACCATGGCACTCGGGCACCAGGACCACCCGGCACAGGACTCAGCTCCTGTCCCGACCGGTGACCTGCTGACCGAGATCCGCGACCTCGACCAGGCAGCTGACCA
>Ga0208833_1000425_pt1 | contig 11482 bp, 9 predicted proteins | sample DeeseametaMP1788_FD_184181 | JGI IMG/M metagenome (GOLD analysis project Ga0208833, IMG submission 184181) | Marine microbial communities from the Deep Pacific Ocean - MP1788 (SPAdes) | ecosystem: Environmental > Aquatic > Marine > Oceanic | place: North Pacific Ocean | collected 2011-05-03 | reverse complement strand
AGATCAACACGCTCGACCTTGATGTCTTTTTGCAATAACGGCAACAAAGCAACATGCACGGAAGCATGTTCCATCGACAGAATTTGCGGCATTTCGGATGCCTGCGGATTGGACAGAATGAAATCTTCGATTTTCAGATGCGGAAACGGCAGAACGGCCAGATCCAGATCACCTTTAATTTCAAGGTCGTACCCTGTGGCTTTTGTGATTTGCTCTTTAATCGCGGGCTTATAACTATTCCAGTCAATAAAGCTCGGCGCAATTAACGCCGCGCCAACCAGCAACAGAACCAAAACAACAAAGAAAATTGCAAACCGCTTCAACAAAAGAGTACTCCATTTTTTACTTTATTTGTACACGCCAATGAATGTCATTCATGTAGCGTGCTATCATCTTAATTCAACCGGACAACCGGCTGAGAACGGGATCGGTTCACATCTTTTTTGTCACGCGACTTTTTGTCGCATAACAAGATCACACCATATATTGTCCGCCATTGGCCGAAATCGTTGCGCCGTTGATAAAGGCCGCCTTTTCTGACGCCAGAAATGACACGATACCGGCGATTTCCTGTGGCTGCCCCAGACGACCGGCCGGAATTTGCCGCAGGATCAAGCCCAGAACATCCTGGTTCATCTGACCCGTCATATCCGTTTCAATGTAACCGGGACAAATCGCGTTCACGGTAATATTCTTAATTGCACTTTCAAGCGCCAGCGATTTTGTAAAGCCGATCATGCCTGCCTTTGCGGCTGCATAATTCGTTTGCCCGAATTGACCTTTTTGTCCGTTGATTGAGCTGATATTGATCACGCGGCCATCTTGACGGTCACGCATATAGCTCATCACGGCACGGCATAAATTGAAACAAGATGTAAGGTTCGTTTCGATCACCTGATGCCAGTTTTCTTCCGCCATTTTATGTAGCGCGCCATCGCGTGTAATACCGGCATTATTGACCAGCACATAGATCGGTCCGACCTTCTCTTCGATTGTGGCCACAACCTTTTGACATGCGTCGAAATCGGAAACATCCACCTGATATGTTTTCGCATCGAGTTCTTCTTCGCAGGCCTTTGCCGCCTTTTTATTGCCGTGATAAAGCGCAACAACTTTATAACCGTCAGCCGCCAAACTGCGGGAAATCTCCAAACCGATCCCGCGCGTACCACCCGTAACCAATGCAACTTTTTCTGTACTCTTTTCTGTCATCACACACCTCTCTTTCTCATGACATTAAATGCTGTAAGTCTTACGCTATAATTGCTTCAATTCAAGATCATCCGATCTTTCAACACACATAGCGATGCCCATACCCCCGCCAATACATAATGTGGCAAGCCCCTTCTTCGCATCACGGCGCGCCATTTCATGTAAAAGCGTAACCAGAATACGCGTACCGGACGCACCAATCGGATGACCAAGCGAGATCGCACCGCCATTCACATTGGTTTTCTCTTCCGGCAAACCGAGTTCTTTCACGACGGCGCAAGCCTGTGCGGCAAACGCTTCGTTCGACTCGATCAGATCAAGGTCTTGTACAGACCATCCCGCTTTCTCAAGCGCCTTTTTCGAGGCCGGAATCGGCCCTGTTCCCATAACCGATGGATCAACACCGGCATTCGCCCATGACGTAATCTTGGCTAGCACAGGCAAACCGCGCTTTTTCGCTTCACTATTGCGCATCAGCAACACCACAGCCGCTCCGTCATTAATGCCGGACGCATTCCCTGCTGTAACCGTGCCGTCTTTTTTGAATGCCGAACGCAACGCTGAAAGGCTTTCAGCCGTGACACCGGCGCGCGGAAACTCATCCTTATCCACCACGATATCACCCTTACGGCTTTTGATCGTAACGGGTACAATCTCGGCATCGAACTTGCCGTCTGCCATCGCTTTTTCGGTTTTTTGCTGTGACGATGCCGCAAAAGCGTCTTGATCCTCGCGGGACACGTCAAATTTTTCTGCGATATTTTCGGCTGTAATGCCCATGTGATAATCATTAAAGACATCCCAAAGACCGTCTTTGATCATTGTATCTGTCAAGCTCATATCACCGAACTTTACACCATTGCGCAAATGTTGCGCATGGGGCGCAAGACTCATATTTTCCTGCCCGCCCGCAACAATAATATCCGCATCGCCGTTTTCGATCGTCATCATGCCGTTGACAACACTGCGCAGTCCTGACCCGCAAACCTGATTAAGCGTATAAGCTGCCTTTTCAAACGGAATACCGGCATCCATAGACGCCTGACGCGCAGGGTTTTGTCCTGTTGCCGTTATCAGAACCTGCCCCAAAATCACTTCATCAACGGTGCCCGCTTCTATATTTGTTTCATCCAGCACAGCCTTAATCACGGTCGCGCCCAGTGATGATGCAGGAACAGAAGATAACCCGCCAAGAAACGCGCCGATCGCTGTTCTTTTGGCTGCGGCGATAACGATTGGATCAGAAGACATATGACACCTCTTTGTCTAACAATGTATGTAAGAAAATAATGCCTTCTATTATTGTACAGAATTCACAGAATGCAAGGGGTAATGCTGCCTACCTCGGAATTATTTTTGACAAATCCAGTCGAAAATCGGTTGCCAGACCCGTGACACGCTTTTGCGTCCCGCCATCATGCCCACATGCCCCGTCGCCGTATCAATGATTTCGCTATCGGCAATCTGCACATGAAGCCCTTGCGCAGCATGGAACGGCACAAGTCTGTCTACGGATGATGCCACCACAAAACTCGGCACGGTAATATTTTCAGCACGAACAGGCGTATCATTGACAACCCACTGCCCCTGAAACGGTTTATTTCGGCCGTACCAATCATCAATACACATGCGTGCAATCGGCTCCGGCAAATCAAGCCCGTCATTCAGCCAATCTTCAACAGCCACAAAGCGGCGCGCCTCGTCGCTGTCCGGTTCCATATCAGCGAAGGCGATAAACTTCTCTACGGCTTTATCCTGACTTACGGCAAAAAAGCAATTCTGTATCCAGTCGGCGGACAGCATCTTTCGTTCCGACATCAACTGATATGCCGCCGCCTTGCCGCGCGTAATCTCTGTGCTGAGCGCGTGATTTTCCGGTGCAAAATCCCACGGCGCGGCCAGAAAAACCGCTTTATCACACAGCGCGCTCCCCTGCGCCCCCGCCAAAATTCCAGCTAAAAGCGTGCCGCCCATACAATACCCCAAACAGGTAAATGACGCATCAGAGCAGGATGCAGCATGCTGTTTTGCGGCGTGTATCGCGGCATGTAAATGCGCCGCAATCTGATCAACTGTCTGTAAATCTGTCTGCGCTGTGATCCTTCCCCAATCAAGCAGATAGGCATCAACACCCTGCGCAGCCAGCCATGCAAAGAAACTTTGCTCCGGCATTAAATCCAGAATATCGGATTTATTGATTAACGACGGGATCAACAAGACCGATGCCCGCGCCTGTTCATCACCCGTTTGCTTTGCCGGCAGATGGAAAATACGGCTACCGTTTTCGCGCCAGACCACATTATTTCGTTCAAGATTCCGTTTATAGGGATGCGCCTGATATTTCTTCACACCTGCGATAAAACGTTCAGACTTCATCTTACCGCCTTGATCTGCATGCATAAAATCGTCGCCCATCGCTTTAGCCATGTGCATCGTCAAGGGATATGGGCCTTTTCTGTCTGTCATAGCCTCTATATTTATGCATTCCCTCTTCACGTTCAACAAAAATTGTGCAATTATGACGACGAATTAATCACAGTTGATGTTATTGGTAAGGAGCTTTCCGATGGGTAGAACGCGTAAAAAAGAAGGCGAGCCAACGGTCGTAAAGAAATATGCGAACCGTCGACTCTATGACACAGGCCGCAGCAGCTACGTCACGCTGGATGATCTGTGCGAAATGGTCAAAGAAAACCATGATTTCGTTGTGCAGGACGCGAAAACAGGTGAAGACCTGACCCGATCCGTTTTAACACAAATCATTGTCGAGCAAGAGTCAAAGGGCGAGAACAACCTTCTCCCTGTTGCGTTCCTGCGGCAGTTAATCGCCTATTACGGTGACAATCTGCAAACAGTTGTGCCTGATTATCTGGAACAAACATTGGAAACCTTCACAAAAAACCAGGAACAGTTCCGCGACCAGATGAATAAATCACTTGAGGGCATGATCGCCAATCCGGTCAGCACACTCGAAGAAATCAACCGCCAGAACATGGCGATGTTTGAAAAAGCAATGTCCGCATGGTCTCCGTTCAGCGGCACACAAAGCAATTCAAACGAAGACGCGCTGAAACAGAAAATATCAGAGCTGGAAGCCGAAATCGAAAAGCTTTCACGTTAACCTGCGCAACAACACATCATACAAAAACGCCGCTGACATATTGATCAAGCGGCGTTTTTATTTGTTTTACGTTCCGTACAAAGATCAGTTCGACAATTGACGGATAATCTTGTCGCGGAATTCCATTGCAATATCCATGTGATCCACGCTCGCCTCATGCGCGATAGAGGTGAAGCGGTCCATCTCACCGTGGAAAATGACCGTTACTGTCACACCGGCTTCGGGCGTGACACACGCAATATCATAAGACGAAATATTCATGCCGCCCGCATGTGTTGTAACGACAGGCACCGAAGCGAAATCACCGTTACAGCGTTTGCGCAATTTACCAATGTAATTATCAACATACTGGTCATAGTAAGCCTGATTTTGCATTGGGCGCACTTCTGCGCTGCCAAATAATGTGCCTGTATCCCAGCGGTAGGTTACTTGATTTTCAGTATCAGAACTATCTTCCTGCAACCCGCCTTTGACGCGGACACCTGCTTCACTCAACAATGCGGCAATATCATTAGCCGCCCCTTGAATGGCGCGATTTGAATCAAAACCGCTTGGCGCGATTCGTGCCACATCGACAGGTTCCGTCTGCACACGCCCTGTTCCGCCGGAGAACAGCGCACGGTTGTTTTGGGACACGCCATCGTTGCGGTCAATCGCTGCAACTTGCGCACTACACTGCTGTTGTGCTTCGGAAAGCTTTGTTTCCATTTCCATCAGTTTTTCCGCTTGTGCGCGTCCGGCAAATTTCGGATCGAACAGCTTATATTCAAGTGCTTTTTTCTCAAGCTTACATTGACGTTCTGCCGTTGCCAGCTTACGCCCAAGACGTTCCAGTTGACGCTCTGCTTCGTTAAAGCGGCGCGTGGCTTGTTCCAGATCCCAGTCATCACCGGAAATATTCACCAGCGTCATATCTTTTTCATTTTGAAGCGCGACAATTTGCTCCCGCAGCTCACGCTTTTCTTGCTTCACAAGATCAAGCTCTGTTTGAACACGCCGCAATTTAGAGGCCAGATCATAATTTTCTTCTACAATAGCGTTACCCTGCCCGCTTTCCGCGAGAGCCAGATTCAAACGGTTATTCTCATTTTTCAGCTGTTTGATCTCGCGTTCAAGGTCAAGAATCGTTTCCGCTGTTTTCCCGGCAACCGCATCGTTTGCATCAGCCGAGGCTATCTGCTGTTCAGCCAGTGATTGACGCAATTCAGCCAATTCGGCTTCTTTTGTTTCGATCACCTGCTCCATCACATGAATCTGATTTGTATAAGACTGCTTTTGCCCCGTCAGCGCCTCTTTCAACTGTGCGATATCTTCGTTCAGCTTGTCGATATTCTCGGTTGATTTACCACTTTGCTTGGCTTGGCTCTGCGCTTCGGAAAGCTGTGTCTCCAGCTTGGTAATCACCGTATCTTTTTCACCCAGAATGCGTTCAAGATCGGCAATTTGGTTTTCATACTCATCTTTGGCGCCTGACGTACTTCCGGCTTGTTCCTGCAATGTGGCAAGGCGTGCTTCTGTCTGGTCCTGCGCCTGACGCAATGAGGCAATCGTTTGCTCATACCCTTGACGTTCCTTGCGGAACGCTTCTTTGACAGAGGCAAGTTCTGTAGCCAGTTGATCGTAGGCCTGCAATTTGGCTTTTTGATCTCCCGTCAGACGACCGGATGCGGACGCGAGCTGTTGCTCCAGAGATTGGATTTTCTGTGCGCTTTGCACTTTGTCCTGTTTCAGATCGTTGATTTTCTGCATGAAAATCTGTTCCAGTTCACCGACTGCATTTTCATTCTGCGCCATAACCTGTTCGAATGCAGAAATCTGTGCTTCATACTGGCCTTGCTGTTCTGTCAGCGCTGTTTTGGCCTGCATCAATTCTGTTTTTAACGCGCGCACATCATTCGGCAATCCGGCAACGGCATTTTCCATGCCTTGCTGCAGAGTTGATATTGTGCTGCTCTTACTATCCAGATTACGCTGCGCACTGTTCAAAGCGCTTTCCAATTCGGCAATACGTTCTTTATGCGCTCTGTTTGTTTTCTCGACCAGTTGCAAACGGGATTGTGCAGAAGCCAGTTTCTCCTGATATTCGGCAGCCATCGCTGTATCCGTCATTGATGACGAGATATTTTGCGGCGAGTCACCCAGACTGCGCAAACGCTTGTTTAATGCCAGATTTTGACGCTCCAGAAGTTTGACTTTTTCCTCAAGGCTCAAATCAGCGACTGTTTTCGCAACAGGTTTTGCCCGTTCTTTGGCTGTAATCCGGATCGGCTCCCCGGCCATATTGCTTGCGCGATTCACGTTTTTCACAGACGCAGACGCCGCAGCAGAAGAAATATCGGTCACAGTACTACCAGCTTCGTTATCAGCCTCAACCTCAGGTTCAGGCATCGACATCGAAAACTCTGTCCCAACAGGCATACCCAGACATTCATCAAGCTTCATTGAAACCAGCTTATAATCTTCGATCTGGTAACGTACCTGCAATCCGTCAACGTCAACTTCCAGCTCTTTGGAAGCAGAAATAGCATTTTGGAAAACATCATCCTGACCGATACGCACCACGAAAGCACTTGGAGATACAGGACTGACGGCATAGTCACGGCTTTTGAAATCATCCGGTTTCAACGTCACGTCATAACGCTGGTTATTCATGAAACGGTCTTTTTCAAGATCAATCGCCAAAGAGCTTTTATGCTCCTTGTTCCGGGCGAATGTCAAAACGCCTTTGCCATCGAACCGTTTGGCCGCAGCACAGTAGAAATTCTCCCCATCGGCGGAATCGACACGCGAAACCTGCCAGACATTGTCTTGCGCCATTGCGGGGGATGCAAACATCACCATCGCGGCGCCCAGTAGAATTTTGTTGAAATGTTTTTTTGTTTTGCTCTGAATAATCGGCATTGGTGTACCCCAAAGATATTAAAGAATCGATTCAATCTATTCCACGGTAAGGTTACACGTTTGAAACCGTTTTAAAAAGCGGTTTTTACGATTTTATGTCCCAAAAAACACGGGTAGAAGCGCGCTCACGGGCTTTTGGCGCGGCGACATAAAAAGGATACAGAATGCATCGATATTTTATAACACAAACAAATCAGTGCGTTATGCAACTTTCTTATCCTGTTTATGCGACAAGGAAGCTTCCAGAAACTGGTCGATATCGCCATCCAGTACAGCTTGTGAATTTGTCGTTTCATGCGCTGTTCTCAGGTCTTTGATCATTTGGTACGGATGCAAAACATAAGACCGGATCTGATGCCCCCAGCCGATATCGCTTTTCTCGGCATAGTCTTCTGCCTGCTCGGCTTCGCGGCGCTGTAATTCCAGTTCATACAACTTGGCTTTCAACATCGCCATCGCATGCGCGCGGTTCTGGTGTTGGGAACGCTCACTCTGACACGCAACCACAACCCCTGTCGGTTCATGCGTAATACGCACGGCACTATCCGTCGTATTGACGTGCTGGCCGCCCGCACCGCTGGAACGGTATGTATCAATCCGCAAGTCTTTTTCTTCGACATCAATATCAAAATCCTCATCCACGACCGGAGACACCGTCACAGATGCAAAACTGGTGTGCCGCCGCGCATTCGAGTCAAACGGTGAAATCCGCACAAGACGATGCACGCCATTTTCCGTTTTCAGCCATCCATAAGCATTTTCGCCAGTGACCTGAATCGTGGTCGATTTGATACCGGCTTCATCGCCGTCACTCTGTTCAAGAATTGTTGTTTTGAAACCGCGCCGGTCGGCCCAGCGAAGATACATCCGCAATAACATAGAGGCCCAATCCTGCGCCTCAGTGCCGCCTGATCCGGCATGCACCTCGAGGAAAGCATCGTTCTGGTCCGCTTCACCCGACAACAGACTTTCAAGCTGTAATTTATCAATACGTTTTTTGATTTCGGCAAGCTGCTTTTCAGACTCGAGAACGATATCCTCATCGCCCTCTTCCTCAGCCATCGCAATCATTTCGGCATGATCGTCCGTTTCACTCTCGATTCCATTAATCATGTCGATCTTGGTTTCGAGACGGTTTTTCTCTTTCATCAAGTCTTGCGCTTTATCGGGATCGGACCACAAATCAGGGTCGGCGCTCAGGGCTTCTAGCTCACGCAGGCGTTCACAGGCATTATCCCAGTCAAAGATGCCTCCGTAGAATGAGAAGCGCGTCCTGAATATCATTAATGATTGCGGTTGTTTCAGCTTTCATGGCGTGTCCTTACGTGTGCTGTCTTATAACCTATGCCGGCATGTGCCGGTCCGCTACCGTACTGTTCCACCGTCAATATAGCGGCGCAACACCACGAGACCGTTATGCGGCGTTTTTGTCTTCCTGACAAACAGTAGCACATTCGGTCAAAAATGCCATCGCAGACTTCACAACATCATCTGTCTGATCTGTCATAGCTGTGTTCGCGCTAAAGATATTACGATCCATCATCACGTACTCTGCACTGTATGTTCCGCCGGCTGTCTCGATCATATCCTGAACGTCTGCCGCGCCAGCCATCGTAAAGCCAGCCGCATTTTCCGTCATTGCCATGATTTTTGCCGCATCGCCCATCAGGACAACAGGCTTGGCAATCGCCATGAACCCTGAAACAAAACGTTTCGTATGTGCCGTCAGGTTCAACTTATTCAGACTTCTTTCGCCACCTGGCACAACCAGACAATCAAAATCCGCAGCGAGCGCACGGTTAATCTGTGTATCAACAGCAAAATTATGCCCCCAGTTATCGCCATCCCAACCGTTTACAAGTCCTTGCTCGACACTGACAATACGGACATTCGCACCGGCAGCCAGCATAGCGCGCTGCATTGCGATCATGTCATTTTGTTCAAAGCCATTTGCAACCAAGATTGCGATTTTCATTTCAGCAAGCGGTTTCATCATAAGTTATTACTCCTAATTTATTTATTTTTATTGTTGTGTTTGTTTCGCCATCGCGAAACCCCGTGGAGCTTAATGCCGCCGCACAAATTCACAGGCAAAAATCGCTGGGACTGTACGGTTTCCGGCAAGATCAGACCCCGATGCGGACAGATTATGTCACAGGAAGCTCTGCACGGTTTTGAAATATCGTGTGGCTGTGTGGATACGCGATTTTGATCGTTGCTGTCAAGAATAATATGGTAATGAACGGGAAATATTCATTTTTTCTTATGTAGCCGCTTTTTCAACGACACAATATCAGCCATCAGACGTTCGATCTCTTCGCCCAGCGGATCAAGTTTTTGGTCCGACGGCAAGCCATAGGCCTGCACCGTTGTCTCATCACACTTGCACGACACAAGGCGCGCCGGATTCCCGACAGCAGTACATCCTGCGGGCACATCCGTCGTCACCACCGCATTTGCACCAACCTTTGCGCCCTCACCAATCGTGATATCACCCAATATCTGCGCGCCTGCACCAACCATGACATTCTTTTTCAGGGTCGGGTGACGCTTGCCTTTTTGCTGCGCGCCGATACCGCCAAGAGTCACGCCGTGATACAACGTCACATCATCTTCGACAACCGCCGTTTCCCCGATCACGACCCCCATACCGTGATCGACAAAAAACCGCTTTCCGATTTTCGCCGCTGGATGAATTTCAATCCCCGTCAGAAACCGTCCGATATGCGAAACAACCCGCGCCGGTGTGCGCCATCCGAAGCCCCAAAGAACACGGGCAATTTTGTAGAATAAAAGAACATGCACCCCCGGATACGCCAAAAGCACCTCCAGAAAAGATGGTTGTACCGGATCACGTTTTTGTATGGATTTTATCAGGCTCAATATCATTCATATTGCTCCAGCCCGTCAAACAGCGCTGTCGAGAGATAGCGTTCTGCCCCGGACGGTAACAACACAACAATTTGTTTGCCTTTATTTTCGGGTTTTTCGGCCATACGCACAGCTGCTTTAAGTGCCGCGCCAGACGAAATCCCTGCCGGAATGCCTTCGACCTTTGCCAGCAAGCGGCTCATCTCAAAAGACTCTTCGCCTGTGACGGTCATCACATCATCATAAATATCCGTATTCAGGTTATCCGGAACAAAACCGGCGCCAATCCCTTGTATCGGATGCGGCCCGGCATCACCGCGTGACAATACCGGACTTTCTTTGGGTTCGACCGCAACAATCCGGACATCGGAGTTATGCGTTTTCAAAACTTCTCCGACCCCTGTAATAGTGCCGCCTGTTCCGACACCACCAACGAAAATATCGACTTTTCCATCTGTATCCGCCCAGATTTCCTCTGCCGTCGTCCGGCGGTGTATTTCCGGATTGGCCGGATTTTCAAACTGCCCCAGTTGATAGCCGCCATCGACAGACCGGCTCAACTCCTCAGCCTTGCTAATTGCCCCTTTCATCCCCTCTTCTTTCGGGGTAAGAAACAGTTCCGCGCCCAAATAGCGCAGCATCTTCCGGCGCTCCAACGACATGCTTTCCGGCATCGTCAGAATCAAACGGTATCCTTTGGCCGTGGCGATAAAAGCCAAACCGATGCCGGTATTGCCCGATGTCGGCTCGATCAACACGGTTTTACCGGGTGTGATCTTGCCATCCTTTTCCGCCGTTTCAATCATCGACAGTGCGATACGGTCCTTTACAGAAGATAACGGATTGAAGAATTCCAGTTTGGCCAGTAAGTCCACAGACAATCCAAGATGCTCTGTCAGCTTTGATAGTCTGACAACAGGTGTCCCGCCGACAATATCCGTGATTGAATTATATATACGCCCTCTTGGTGCACAAACCATATCTTCCTCCGTCATTTATTTTCATTGTGATCTTCTAACATACCGCTTTACTTATATTTTATATGATGGGACAAATGTAAAGTGTTTCTTTTAAACTCTTGCCAGATGGTCTAGACTTTACCGTAATATAACGACTCATGCTTTCGGGCTGTCTGTTATGCCAGTTTAAATTAAGATAGAAACCATATAGGATCTCCGGATCGGAAAAGAAAGTAACGTAATAAAAGGTATTAGGAATATGAGACTATTATATAGCGGGCTGATTCTTTCCTGTTTTTTGAGCTTCAGTGCATGTTCTGCACAGCAAGAGTTCGCAGAAGTTGAAACACTGAACGAAGTGCAGGCTGTCGGAAGCCCCTTCACACGCGAACTGGCTGACGGATACCGCGCCTATGCG
>Ga0208833_1000419_pt1 | contig 11546 bp, 9 predicted proteins | sample DeeseametaMP1788_FD_184181 | JGI IMG/M metagenome (GOLD analysis project Ga0208833, IMG submission 184181) | Marine microbial communities from the Deep Pacific Ocean - MP1788 (SPAdes) | ecosystem: Environmental > Aquatic > Marine > Oceanic | place: North Pacific Ocean | collected 2011-05-03 | reverse complement strand
TGACGGATCGGCTAACTGCCTCGGCGGGGCGCTGTCCTCGGTGCGCAGCGCGATCTTCCGCAACCGGGGCGTCAACCTGGGCTATTCGACCACGCAGGGCCGGATCACCACCGCGATGAGCATCGGATACGACCGGCGGACCTATTTCGGCGCGGACGGCACGGTACTGGCGGCGGCGAACGATATCGTCGACCAGAGCTATTACGCCAATGTCAGCATCGGCGCGCCGCTCGGCCCGTTTGCCGCGTTTAGCGTGGCCGGTTACGCGAGTTACCTCGACGAGGGGACGAGCGAGCTTAACGACGCGCTTCTGCTGGGCGCATCGGCGGCCTACAGCCGCACGCTGTGGCGCAACCTGTCTGCGCGCGCTGCGGTCTCTGTCGACACGGTCGACAGCGACCTGCTCAACGAAACCAACGCGTCGGCCCTGCTGGGCCTGCGTTACGACTTCTAGTTACCCAGGGACCCGTACCTCATCATGTTCGACCAGTATTACGGTTTCTCCGGCCGACCATTCCAGCTCACGCCCGACCCGGCGTTCTATTTCGAGAGCATCACGCATCGAAAGGCGCTGAGCTATCTCGGTTACGGGATGGCGCAGGGCGAGGGCTTCATCGTCATCACCGGCGAGATCGGGGCGGGCAAGTCGACGATGGTCGCCCACCTGATGAAGAAGGTCGATCCCGACCAGATGACCGTTGGCCAGGTCGTTACCAGCAACCTCGATGGCTCCGAACTGGTCCATCTGGTGGCGCAGAGCTTTGGCCTCGACGTCGCAGGGCAGGACAAGGCCAGCGCGCTCGGTTCGATCGAGTCTTTCCTGCACGAGGAAGCGCGCGATGGCCGCCGCTGCCTGCTGATCGTGGACGAGGCGCAGAACCTCAGTTTCGAAGCGCTCGAAGAGCTGCGGATGATGTCCAACTTCCAGCTTGGCTCGCACCCGCTGCTGCAGCAGCTGCTGCTCGGCCAGCCCGAATTCAAGCAGACGCTCGCCCAGCACGACCGGCTGGAACAGCTGCGCCAGCGCGTGATCGCGGCGCATCACCTGACGCCGATGGAGGTGCATGAGGTCGCGCCCTATATCGAGCATCGCCTGTCGCTGGTGAACTGGACGGGTTACCCTTCCTTCGACCCCAAGATCTTCGCGAAGATCCACGAGGCGAGCGGCGGTATTCCGCGCCGGGTCAACCAGATCGCCACCCGCCTGCTGCTGATGGGCGCGGTCGAGCAGCGCAGCCAGATCGACTGCGCGATGCTGGATCAGGTGGTCGAGGAGATGGCGCGCGACAACCGTCCGGACCTGGCCGAAACTGGCCAGCGGCCTTTCGCCAATCCCGCGGCGGAGCTTTCCGCCCCGCCTCCACCTCCGACACAGCGGCCGCCCGAGCATTCGCCAGCGCCCGCTCCGACACCAGCACCGACACCGGCCCCTTCGCCCACCGCTTCGACCGAGCGCCCCGAACATGAAGACGAGAAGTCCGATCTGCGGGCGGCGATCGCCATGCTCTCGCGCGCGATCGAAGGATCGGCCAGCACCGAGGGCGATCTCGCCAAGCGGGTCGAGGCACTCGAGGCGCGGCTCGAAGAGCAGGAGCAGAGCGTGCGCTACCTCCTCCAGCTGCTGATCGAATGGCTCGACAAGGACGGCAGAAAGGCCGCCTAGGATGGACCTCGCGCCCGCCCGGCATCCGCAGCCTGCGCCGGACCGGATCGTCAACGGCCTGTCGGTCGATGTCGAGGACTGGTTCCAGGTCGGCGCGTTCGAGAACACGATCGCGCGCGGCGACTGGGACGGCTGCGAGCTGCGCGTGGAGCGCAATGTCGAGCGGGTGCTCGCGCTGTTCGATCGCGCGGGGGTCAAGGCGACGTTCTTCACGCTGGGCTGGGTGGCCGAGCGCGTGCCGCACGCGATCCGCGCGATCGCGGATGCCGGGCACGAAGTCGCCAGCCATGGTTACGACCACCAGCGGGTCTTCACCTTCTCCCGTGAGGAGTTCGCGGAAGACCTGAAGAAGTCGCGGGCGATCCTGGAAGATACCAGCGGCACGAAAGTGACCGGCTATCGCGCGCCCAGCTTCTCGATCGATGCACGCAATCCCTGGGCGCATGAGGAACTGGCCGCGCAGGGCTATATCTACTCCTCCAGCGTCGCGCCGATTGCGCACGACCATTACGGCTGGCGCGATGCGCCGCGCTTCGCGTTCCGCCCGGTTGCGGGGGCCGCGATGATCGAATTGCCGGTGACCACCGCGATGCTCGGCAAGCGAAGGCTGGCGGCAGGCGGGGGCGGGTTCTTCCGTACGCTGCCCTATGGCTTCTCCCGCTGGGCGATCGCGCAGGTCAACCGTGACGACGCGCGCCCGGCGGTGTTCTATTTCCACCCGTGGGAGGTCGATCCCGGCCAGCCGCGCGTGGCGGATGCCCCGCTGCGCTCGCGCCTGCGGCACTACACCAATCTTACCCGGATGGAGGCCAAGCTCGAACGGCTGCTGCGCGACTTCGCATGGGGCCGGGTGGACGAGGTCGTGCAACTGGAAAGCGCGCGGGAGGCGGCATGAACGCGCCCTTCGCCCCTGACGCTCGCGCAGCCGACACGGTCACCCGGGTCGACCTGCACAATGCCGGCGAAGCGCGGCGGATTACCGCTTTCGTGGAAGAGCAGGGTGGCAGTCCGTTCCATCTGCCTAGCTGGCTGAACGCAGTCGAGCGTGGCGCCGGCCAGAAGGCCTGCGGTCTGTTGGCGGAGCGGGCGGGGCGGATCACTGGCTGGCTGCCGCTGACGATATTGCGTTCGCCGCTGTTCGGCCGCGCGCTGATCTCCAGCGGTTTCGCAGTCGATGGCGGCATCCTCTCCAGCGATCCCGATAGCGAAGCGCGGCTGGCGCACGCGGCGGGCGAGCTGGCCGAGCGGTTGTGCTGCGAGGAGGTCGAGCTGCGCGGCGGCACCGTGCCCAGCGGATGGGATGCGGTGACCGGCAAGCACTCGGGCTTCGTGTGCGATCTGGCCGAAGACGACGAAGCGCAATTGCTCGCGATCCCGCGCAAGCAGCGCGCCGAGGTCCGCAAGAGCCTGCAGGGCGAGCTGCACGTCACCGTGGGGGCGGACGAACCCGACCGCGCGGCGCATTACGCCTGCTACGCCGCCAGCGTTCACAATCTCGGCACCCCGGTCTTCCCGCGCAGCCTGTTCGACGCGGTGCTCGACGGGTTTGGCGAGCGCGCCGACATCCTGACCGTTTGGGACGGCGATGCGCCGCTCGCCAGCGTCCTGACGCTGTACCACCAAGGCATCGCCTATCCGTTCTGGGGCGGCGGCGTCTGGCGTGCACGCGCGACCCGCGCGAACGAGCGGATGTATTATGCGCTGATGTGTCACGCGCGCGGGGAAAAGGCCTGCACCCGGTTCGACTTCGGTCGTTCCAAAACCGGCAGCGGGCCCTGGAACTATAAGAAGAACTGGGGCTTTGCGCCCGAGCCGATCACCTATGCGCGGTGGAGCGCGCCGGGTGCAGCGCCGCGCGATGTCGACCCGACCAGCGAGGCCTACAGCCGCAAGATCGATCTGTGGAAGAAGCTGCCGCTGCCGGTCGCCAACGCGATCGGGCCGGTCATTGCAAGGGGGCTGGCATGACGGGCGAAACCCTGTTCCTGGCGCATCGCGTGCCGTTCCCGCCCGATCGGGGGGACAAGATCCGCTCCCACAACGTGCTGCGCGCGCTCGCCGCGCTCGGCCCCGTGCATGTCGGCACGTTCGACGATGGCTCGGGCTATGGCGACCAGTTCCTTTCCGGCATCGCGGCGAGCCATCATCTCGTCCCCCGGCGCAAGCACGACCTGCTCGCCGCGGCAGAGGCGATGGCGAAGGGGCACCCGGTCAGCCTCTCCGCCTTTGCGAACGAAGGCCTGCGCCAGTGGGTCGCGCAGGTGCTGCATTACCGGCCGATCGACGCGATCTACGTCTTTTCCGGCCAGATGGCGCAATATGTCCCGGTCCACTTCCCGGGCCGCACCGTGCTCGACCTGTGCGACGTCGATAGCGCCAAGTTCGAAGCCTATGGCGAGGCCGGCCACGGCCCGAAGGCCTGGGTCCACGCGCGCGAAGCACGGCTGCTCGCGGCGGCGGAGGAGCGCTTCGCCCGCATGGCGGACACCACTCTGCTGATCAGCGAGAACGAGGCGAACCTGTTTCGCACCCGCGTCTCGAGCATGAACCACATCGATCTGCGGGTGATGCGCAACGGGATCGACGCGCAGTTCTTCGCGCCCGACGCGTGCCCGCCGCAACCCACGCTTTATGGGCCGGGGCCGAACATCGTCTTCACCGGACAGATGGACTACGCGCCCAATGTCTCTGCTGTGGAGCGCATGGTGCAGCGCATTCTGCCCGGCATCCGCGACGTGCACCCCGGTGCAGAGTTCCACATCGTCGGCCGTGCGCCGACCCCTTCGGTCAAGGCGCTGGGCAAGCACGCCGGGGTGACCGTGTGGGGCGAGGTCGCCGATGTGCGGCCATACCTCGCCGAAGCGGACATCGTCGCCGCGCCGCTGACCATCGCCCGCGGCATCCAGAACAAGGTGCTCGAAGCGATGGCGATGGCGAGGCCCGTGCTCGTCTCGCCCGAGGCGGCGACGGGGATCGAGGCCGAGGACGGCAAGCATTTCGCGGTCGCCGAGGGTGACCGGATGATGATCGGCCGCGCGCTCGCGCTGATCGATGATCCTGACAAGGCCCGCGCGATGGGCGCGGCGGCGCGCGAATTCGTGCTGAACGAGCAGAGTTGGCCAGCAATGCTCGCCGGGCTGCCTCAGCTGCTGCGTCCGTCCGATGCGGACCCGGTGCGCGATGCCGCCTGAACTGATCCGCAACCCCAGACACTCGCCGATCGCCGCCACCCTGTCGCGCGTTCCCGCCGCTTGGGCGAAAGCGCTCGGCTGGCTGGCGCTGGTGTGGGCCGCGGCTTTGCTGCTGACCGGCGGCCAGTGGTTCGCAATGGCCCATCAGTGGCTGACCGTGTCCGCCTATCAGCACATCCTGTTCGTGCCGCCGATCATCGGCTGGCTGGTGTGGAACCGCCGCGCAGCGCTCACGCAGATCGAACCGCGCGGCTGGTGGCCGGGGCTTGTCCTGATGCTGGGCGCGCTGGCGGTCTGGCTGGTCGGATCGCTGATCTCGCTCAATATCGTGGCGCAGGCGGGGGCGGTGATGCTGTTGCAGGCGGCGACCCTGACGCTGCTCGGCCCCCGCGCGGGCGCGGTGCTGCTGTTTCCGCTCGCCTTCGCGGTGTTCCTCGTTCCGTTCGGGGAGGAAATCGTCCCCCCGTTGCAGATGCTGACTGCCGAGATTGTCATCGCGCTGACCCATCTGAGCGGGATCGAGGCGCATATCGATGGCGTGTTCATCGACACGCCTGCGGGCCTGTTCGAGGTCGCGGCGGCTTGCGCGGGCGTGCAGTTCGTGGTCGCGATGGTCACGCTGGGCGTGCTCGCCGCGAAGATCGGGATGGAGCGCTGGCCGCGCCGGATCGCGCTGATGGCGCTGTGCGTGGTGGTGCCGATCCTCGCCAATGGCGTGCGTGCCTGGGGCACCATCGCGATCGCGCAGGTGATCGGGGCCGAACGTGCGGGCGGGGTCGATCATATCATTTATGGCTGGGTCTTCTTCGCCGTCGTCGTCGCGCTGGTTCTGGCGCTCGCGTGGCGCTGGTTCGACCGCGATCCCGATGCCGAGGCGCTCAGCGCCGCGCGGCTCGCGGACCATCCGCTGGTTGCGAAGCTGGAGCATCATTCGCTCTCCGCGACCACGCTCGCCCCGCTGCTGATCTCGGCCATCGTGCTGGTCGGCCTGTGGAGTGCGCTCGCGACATCGAGCGCGGCGAACGTGCCCGCGCTGCGCGCGCCGCCGGTGTCGGGCTGGACGCAAGTCGCCGATCCCGCGACGCCCGAATGGCGTCCGGCGGGGAAGGCGGCGAGCGCGATCCTGCTGACCCGATATCGCGATCAGGAGGGGCGTTTCGTGGACCTCTACCTCGCCGCTTATACCGGCGACGCCGATCCCACTGTGGGCGAAGAGGGCGCGGTGCCGCCCGAGACGCCGTGGCGCCATGTCGAGGCTGCGCCTGCGCCCGACGCCATGCGGGGCGATCGGCTCATGGCCTATGGCCGCGACCGGCGTGTGGCGTGGACCGGCTTCGTCACCAATGGCACCAGCCAGGCCAATCCGCTGCTGTTCCGCATCTCCACGCTGGGCGACCGGCTGCGCTTGCGGCCCGAGCCGCGCTGGATCGTGATCGTCTCCGCCCCCGAACCCGGTGCTGCTCCCGCGCTGCAGGCGTTCGTCAGCGCCGCCGGTGGCCCTGCCGCGCTGGTCCAGCGCAGCCAGACCCGCTAGGCCGCGTCGCATGTGCGGGATCGCCGGTCTGTTCGCGCGGGAGGCGCATGCCCAGGTTGACCGCGATCTGCTGGTGCGGATGCGCGACCGGATGGTTCACCGTGGGCCGGATGGGGCGGGGCTGTGGTGCGATGATGGCATAGGGCTGGCGCACCGCCGCCTGTCGGTGATCGACGTAGAGGGATCGCCGCAGCCGATGCATTCGCCGGATGGACGCGCGGCAATCGTGTTCAACGGTGAGATCTACAATTATCGCGCGCTGCGCAGCGAGCTGGCCGGGCTGGGTCATGCCTTCCGGACCGAAGGCGATACCGAGGTGATCCTTGCCGCGTGGCGGCAATGGGGCGCCGACTGCCTCGCCCGTTTCGACGGCATGTTCGCCTTCGCGCTGTACGATCGCGAGCGCCGCCAGCTGTTCCTCGCCCGCGACAGGTTCGGCGTGAAGCCGCTGTTTACCGCGCTGCTGCCGGACGGCACGTTTGCCTTTGCCTCGGAACTGAAGGGCCTGCTGGCGCATCCCGCGCTCGACCGGACGATCGATCCGCTGGCGATCGAGGATTACTTCGCGTGGGGCTACGTGCCCGATCATCGTTCAATGCTGGCAGGCGTCGATAAGCTGCCCGCCGGCCACTACCGCATCGTCGAATACGGCAAGCCACCGCATCCGCCGGTGTGCTGGTACGACATCAGTTTCGAACAGCGCGAGACGATGTCGGCGGTGGACGAGGCCGAGGCGCTGCGGGCGCAGCTCGGCACCGCGGTTGCATCGCGCATGGTCAGTGACGTGCCGATCGGCGCGTTCCTTTCCGGCGGGGTCGACAGTTCCGCCGTGGTCGCGCTGATGGCCGATCGCGCTAGCCAGCCTGTCACCACCTGCTCGATCGGGTTCGACGTGGCGGATCTGGACGAGACGGCGCACGCGCGGCTGATCGCCGAAAAATTCGGCTCCGCGCATCACGAACGGATCGTGGACCCGGCGATGTTCGACCGGATCGACGCGCTGGCGGCGATGTTCGACGAGCCCTTCGCCGATGCCTCCGCCTTGCCGACCGCGGCGGTTTGCGCGCTCGCACGTGAGCATGTGACGGTGGCGCTGTCGGGCGACGGCGCGGACGAGGCCTTTGCGGGCTATCGTCGCCACGTATTCCATGCCGCCGAGGAACGCGCGCGCGGTGCACTGCCGCTGCCGCTTAGGCGAGCGGTGTTCGGCCCGCTCGCCACGCTCTATCCCAAGGCGGACTGGGCCCCGCGCCCCTTGCGCGCCAAGACCACATTCCAGTCGCTCGCCCTCTCGGGGGAGGAGGCGTACGCGCGCGCCCTCGGCGTGATGAGCCCCGAACTTCGCGGGCGGATCTTTTCGCCTGCTATGAAGCGCGAGCTGGGCGGCTATCGCGCCGAGCAGCCGCTGATCGAGCTGATGCGCAATGCACCGGCGCGCAGCGGGCTCGACCGGGCGCAATATGCCGACCTCAAGTTCTGGCTGCCGGGCGACATCCTGACCAAGGTCGACCGGACCAGCATGGCGGTGAGCCTGGAGGCGCGTGAGCCGCTGCTCGACCATCACCTGGTCGAACTGGCCGCACGCCTGCCCGAGACGCGGCGGGTTTCCGGAGGGCAGGGCAAGCTCGCGCTCAAGCAGGCGATGGAGGGCACGCTGCCCCGGCAGATCCTTTACCGGCCCAAGCAGGGCTTCGTCCTGCCCATCGCGCAGTGGTTCCGCAGCGAGCTGAAAGAGGCGGCGCGTGCGGCCGCGCGCAGCGAGCGGTTGCTCGACACCGGATGGTTCGACGCGGCCGCGCTTTCGCAGCTGGCGGAAGATCATATCGCGGGCCGACGCGATCATGCGCGCGAGCTTTGGCAATTGCTCATGCTCGAGCGAAGTGTGAGTCTTTTGAGCAACAATTAGACTCTGCCCATCGCAAAAGTGATTCAAAATGGGCCAGTATGGTAAATAAAACATTGCCCGCGACTCCGCCGATCGGTTAGCACTTGCAGCACGGGTCGGATCGTCGCGTCCCGTATGGTGGCAACGGGGGTCTCTATGAATCGCGTGAGCACGAATTTCGAGAGGCACATCATCCTTGATGAGGCGGGCGATCCGGTCCTCGCCGAAGATGCACCCCACATTCAACCCGCGCTTTTTGCGCTGGAGGGGCTGCGGGTCGAATACGACGCCGATACCAAGGCCCTGTGGACCAACATGGTGCCCAAGGGCAGGGCCAGCTTTACCCCCGCAATGCTTGCCGATTTCGAACATTGGCAGGATCTGATCGAGGGCAGTTTCGGCCCCGACGACCTGCGTTTCCTCGTCCTTGGCAGCCACGCGCCGGGCGTATTCTGCTACGGCGGCGACCTCGAACTGTTTCGCCAGCTGATCATCGAAGGCGACCGCAAGTCGCTGGTCAGCTACGGGCACCGCTGCTGCCGCATTCTCGACCGCAACATCGCGGGGCTGGGCCTGCCGATCCTGACCATCGGCCTGGTCCAGGGGGCTGCACTGGGCGGTGGGCTGGAGTCATTGCTGTCGTTCGATTTCATCATTGCGGAAGAAAGCGCGACCTTTGGCTTGCCGGAGATCATGTTCGGCCTGTTCCCCGGGATGGGTGCGCATGCGCTGCTAAGCCGGATGATCGGCACCGTCGCGGCGGAGCGGCTGATTACCTCTGCCCGGACGTATACTGCGGCAGAGATGCACGCGCTCGGCCTGGTGCACGAGGTCGTGCCGGACGGGGAGGGTGAGGCTGCGGTGCAACTCTTCATCACCAAGAACAGTCGCCGCCACGCAGGCCTGCTGGGCTCTCGCAAGGCGACCAAGCGGACCTGGAACCTGACGCTGGCCGAACTCAACGAGATTACCGAGCAGTGGGCCGATACCGCGCTCCAACTGACCGAGCGTGATCTCAAGCTGATGGGCCGGCTCGTCGCGCAGCAGCGGCGCGCGGGGCGCACCCCCGTTCCGGCCTGAGGCGCAGCGCCGGTCAAACCGGCGTCACTCGACCCCGTGGCCGCGCGCCATGTAGTCGTCGCTCTGCATTTCGCGCAGGCGGCTGACGGTGCGTTCGAATTCGAAGCTGCCTTCGCCCGACGGATAGAGCGCTTCGGGATCGGCCGCAGCGGTCGCGAACAGCTTCACATTATGCTCGTACAGCGCGTCGATCAGCTTGGTGAAGCGGATCGCCTCGTTGCGGTTCTCCGGCGAGAGCACCGGAATGCCGACCACGATCACCGTGTGGTAGGTCCGCGCAATCGTCAGGTAGTCCGCCGCGCCGCGGTTTTCGCCGCACAGCCGCTTGAAGCTGAACACCGCCACGCCCTTCAGGCTCTTGGGCACGTGCAGGCTGCGCCCGCCGCCAAGGTCCAGCTCGCCGCTGGGGACGTGTTCGGCATCGTCGGGGTCGAAATCGGTCAGCCGGAAGAACGCCTCACGCACCTGCGCGGTGGCGGCATCGCCCAGCGGCGTGTGCCAGGTTTCCAGCCCGGCCAGCCGATCGAGCCGGTAGTCGGTCGGCCCGTCTAGCGACAGCGTGTCGAGCTTGCGCTCGATCAGCTCGATGAAGGGAATGAACAGCGACCGGTTGAGCCCGTCCTTGTAGAGATCGTGCGGCGGGCGGTTGCTGGTGGTGACGATGGTGACGCCGTGATCCTCGATCAGCGGGGTGAACAGCCGCGCCATGATCGCCGCATCGGCGGTGTTGTTGACCACCATCTCGTCGAAGGCGAGGCAGCGGACATCCTCGGCAATCCGCGCGGCAACGCGCCGCACGGGGCCTTCCTGATGCTTCTTGCGCTCCTCGCCGATCATCTTGTCGACTTCGAGCATGAAGGCGTGGAAATGGACCCGCCGCTTGCGCTCGATCGCGAGGCATTCGAAGAACAGGTCCATCAGCATCGACTTGCCGCGCCCGACGCCGCCCCACATGTAGAGCCCGCGCACAGGCTCGCTCTTGCGACCGCGCAGCCGGGCGAGCAGGCCGGGGGCGGAGTGGTCCTCCAGCGCTTCCTGCACCTGCGCCAGCCGTTCGACAGCCGTGCGCTGGTCCGCATCCTCACGCAGTTCGCCCGCCGCAAGCAGCTCTTCGTATCGCGCAACGACGTTGGTCATCTCAGAAGGTCACCGGTGAGAGAGTTTGCGCAGGATTCCCGAGTAGGCGGCGACGGTATCGTCGTCCTGCACCACTTCGCCGCGCACGAAGGCGAGCTTGCCCGTCTCGCGGACCAGCTCGGTCACTGCGTCGAGCGGGCGGGTCTTGTCGCCTGCGCCAACGAACTGCGTCGAAAGCTCCAGCGTCACCATCGGGCCATCGTGCCCGCGCCCCAGCGTCTGCGCGCCGGCAAACAGGGCGATATCGATCAGGCCCAGAGTGGCCGCGCCGTGGACCATGTCCTGGATATTGGTGTGCTTGTGCTCCGGAATCATCCGCAGCCGGGTATAGCGGCGATCGCCGACCTGCTCGTGGCGAACCTTCAGCGGGCCAAGGACCACGCCGTTATAGCGCGTCGCGTCCTTCAGGTTCCAGCTGAACCAGCCCTCTTCGCCGGGAATCGGGTGGTAGTCGACCGGCGCGAATACCCGCTCCATTCAGATCGCGCGCTCGGCCATCATCTTCTTGGTTTCGGCGATCGCCTTGGCCGGGCTGAGGCCCTTGGGGCACACGTTCGCGCAGTTCATGATCGTGTGGCAGCGATACAGGCGATAGGGGTCTTCCAGCGCATCGAGCCGTTCGCCGGTCATTTCGTCGCGGCTGTCGGCGAGCCAGCGATAGGCCTGCAGCAGGATCGCCGGGCCGAGGAACTTGTCCGAATTCCACCAATAGGACGGGCACGCGGTCGAGCAGCACGCACAAAGGATGCACTCGTACAGCCCGTCGAGCTGCTCGCGCTGCTCGGGGCTTTGCAGCCGTTCCTCGCCGCTCGGCGTCGGGGTGACGGTCTGCAGCCAGGGGCGGATCGAGGCGTATTGCGCGTAGAAGTGCGTGAAATCGGGCACCAGATCCTTCACCACTTCCATGTGCGGCAACGGGGTGATGCGGATATCGCCCTTCAGATCTTCGATCGCGGTGGTGCAGGCGAGCGCGTTGGACCCGTTGATGTTCATCGCGCACGAACCGCAGATGCCTTCACGGCAGGAACGGCGGAAGGTCAGCGTCGGGTCGATCTC
>Ga0208833_1000393_pt1 | contig 11817 bp, 14 predicted proteins | sample DeeseametaMP1788_FD_184181 | JGI IMG/M metagenome (GOLD analysis project Ga0208833, IMG submission 184181) | Marine microbial communities from the Deep Pacific Ocean - MP1788 (SPAdes) | ecosystem: Environmental > Aquatic > Marine > Oceanic | place: North Pacific Ocean | collected 2011-05-03 | reverse complement strand
GAATAGAAACTCTGATGCTGTTTTCGTTACCGGCATGACCACCACAAGCAATATTGCAGGAAGATATATACGGCATAAGCTCAGCATCACGAGCCCAGTCATTAGGCTGGATACTTTCACCAAGGTCACAGTTGATATCAATCGTTTTGATCATAGTTGAAATTATAACAATTTAAACGCCGAGAGTAGACTTTTTGCACCCAGTACAAAAGCGACAATGACAACCAAGAACCCTAATAGATTTTGCCATATAGAGTTTTTATGTTGACCTAAGAAGCTCTGGTTCATAGCCCATAATAAAAAGCTCGCAATGATTGGTAATAAAAGACCGTTAGCGACTTGAGCGAACCAAATGACTGACACAGGTTTTAAACCCAGCGAAGCTACCGCAACGCCAACCACTAATATCACCATCCAAATAGCACGGAATCGATTGCTCTTTAGGTTTTCTGGAATATTGAGAAGCCCCGTTAAAGCATAGGCTGAAGCCAGAGGCGCTGTGATGGCGGATGAAATTCCTGAAGCGAATAAACCAAGAGCAATCATGTACTGCGCCAAGTTACCGAATGCTGGCTCAATACTTTTAGCCATGTCTGCGGCGCTATTAACTTCCAGCTGAGTCCCAAAGAAAGCGCTGGCAGCGGTCGAAACGATAGCAATGGAAATTAAGCCACCGAGCGGAATAGAAATGTAAATATCTTGTCTCGCTTTCCGCAAATCCTCTGGGGTTTTCCACTTTTTCTTGGCACTCGAAGAATGCAGAAATAAGTTGTATGGAACCACGGTGGTACCAATCAAGGCAATAACGGTCAGGGTCGCTGAGTCAGGTAAGCTTGGAACTAATAGCCCTGAAAATAGCTCGCCAAAATCAGGTTCAGTTAAAACAAAAGTCACCAAGAAAGCGACACTCATCAATAAAACGACAGCGATTAAAACTTTTTCAATGAGTTTGTAACTGCCTGTTAATAGAACAAAGAAAGCGACAACACCAATAATCAGGGCGGCCAGGTCAAGCCCTAAAAAGTCGGGGTAATCCCAAACGACCTCGACACCGAGTGTTGCTCCAGCAATATTACCACCCTCATAAGCGGCATTGCCGATAATGATCGCGCTGACCACTAAAATAATAGAGATAGCTTTTAGTGCAGGGGTTTTAATCAGTTCCCGAATCGACTGCCCAAGCCCTTTTTGTCCGATTACGCCTAATCTCGCAGTCATTTCTTGCAGAATCATGGTTGCAAGAATTGAGAATAGTAGTGCCCAAAGCAAACTAAATCCAAAGTTCGCACCAGCTTTAGTGGCTACGGTAACTGTGCCCGGACCGATAAATGCAGCGGCAACCAGTGCTGCTGGGCCGATGGAGAATTTTGACTTTGCCATAGTGGTTGTTGTGTTGTGGTGGTTTTCCAAAAGCCTAGCGATAAAGTGAGGTGATGGCAATTCATTATCTGAAATAAGGGTGTGGTCTTTATCGATAGGGGAAAATAAAGACCACGGGTAACGCGGTTATAATACGGCTATTTCAAGCTCTTCAGGCCAAATGCTAAACTGGACTTGGCCAATGTGTTCTTTTTGAAGCAGGAACATAATGAGACGGGATTGTCCGATTCCGCCACCGATAGTTTGTGGTAGGTGTCCCGCCATGAGCTGTTGATGCCATAAGTAGTTAAGTCGATGCTCGCAGCCACGAATCTGTAACTGTTGTTGCATTACCTCAGGAGAGACACGAATCCCCATTGAAGACAACTCGAAAGAATCTTCTAGTACTGGGTTCCAAACTAAGATATCGCCGTTAAGTCCGTAGTAACTGTCGCTAGACGGAGTACTCCAGTCATCGTAATCCGGCGCACGACCATCATGTATGGAGCCGTCACTTAATTCTCCGCCAATACCGATTAAGAAAATTGCACCATGCTCTTTGCAGGCTTCGTGCTCACGCTGGCTGGGGCTTAGTTCTGGATACTGTTTAAGCAGTTCTTCTGTCTGTATAAAGGTGATTTCTTGCGGTAGCAAGGGGTCGCGAAGCGTGGCGTTTGCAACAACATGATCCGTTTCTTGCATGGTTTTATAGATCTTTTGTACCGTTTCTTTTAAGTAATCTAAGCTACGGCTGCTATCGCTAATTACTTTTTCCCAGTCCCATTGATCGACATATAGAGAATGACGTTCACTGAGACGTTCTTCATCAGGTCGAATTGCCCGCATCTGCGTCACGATACCGCTTTCGGCTTCAAAATCGCTGCGAGCCAAAAGCTGCCGTTTCCACTTCGCTAACGATTGAACAATTTCTAGGGGCTTGTCTAAAGTTTGACTTTGAACTGTCACGGGTCTTTCAACACCGTTGAGATCGTCCTGAATACCATCGCCCTGGTAAGTTAGTATGGGGGCCTGCACCTCCAGTAGAGATAGCTCTTGGCTGAGCCGCTCCATGAAGAACGACTTGGTGCGTTGAATAAGCCTCTGATCTTGGATAAAGGCTTCTTTCGGTAACTTTTTCATGGGTGGTCCTTATATTCAATTTTATCTTTTGTTATTAGTATATTTATACTGATATCGTCTCCTACTCAACACTTACCTAATGAAATTAACTCGTTGATAAAAATTATCTAATAATTGATAATAATATTAATGTTTGTATGATTGCTGGGGTGTTTTCTCATGAAAAATTATGAGATAGATAATTTGGATAAAAAAATTTTGGCGCAGTTGCTAGAAGAGGCTCGAACACCATACGCCAAAATTGCGCAAAGCCTTGGGGTTAGTGCTGGGACCATTCATGTCCGCATTGAAAAAATGCGCCAGGCTGGTGTGATTAAAGGGACGAAAGTTAAGATTGAAGCAAAAGCTTTGGGTTATGACGTTTGTTGTTTTGTTGGTGTTTATTTGAAATCTGCCAAAGATTACCACCCAGTTAAGGAGCAGCTGATCAAAATTCCAGAGGTTATTGAGGCCTATTACACCACAGGTCAGTACAGCGTTTTGTTGAAAGTAGTTGCTCCGGACATTGAGCGCTTCCAACATATTTTGATAGATAAGCTGCAATCGATAGATGAAGTACGTTCGACGGAAACCTTAATATCCCTGCAAAATCCAATTTACAGGGATATTGACGGTTTACTGGTGTGAATTACTGGTGTGAATCGCTCAAGTTGAGTAGATAATCTTTTAAGTCCTCAAATTCATTCGATAATGTTTTTGAGAGGTTAGTTTTATTCATCGCATCCAGAATTGATTGTGGTCGTTTTACGGGTTCTTGCAATACATCTTCCAGCACATCAGCAAACTTTGCTGGGTGGGCCGTGGCAACCACAAGATCGTTACTCTTTTTGTCCTTAAAAAGCGTGCCAGTAACTTCAAGCCCAACAGCGGTATGTGGATCCACCGGATAGTGTCGTTGTGCATACTGCCTTATGGTACGCCGAGTTTGAGTTTCGTTAATACTAACCGCACTCATGTCTTCAAACAGCTGGTCCCAATTTTCTTGGTAAGAATAAAGAATGCGCGCGAAGTTGTTGGGCTGAGATACATCCATAGCGTTGGATAGCGTTCTTTGTGTTGTTTTGGGGCGCCACTGCTTACTGATGAAAAAACGAGGAACCGTATCGTTCTTATTGGTCGCTGCGATTAAGTGTTTAATCGGAGCCCCCATAGCTTTAGAGATCATGGCTGCGGTTAGGTTGCCAAAGTTACCACTCGGCACGATTAACCTGTCGATGGGAAAGTCAGCGGAAGCGTCCATTAGCGCAGGAAGCGCTGTGTAATAACAAACTTGTGCCACTAGTCTAGCTACGTTAATCGAGTTGGCTGAGTTTAAGTTAAGTGCTTGAGCGACCTCTTCGTCGTTAAAGGCTTGTTTAACTAAGCTTTGGCAATCATCAAAATTGCCGTCGACCTTGAGGGTATGGATATTGCTCCCGAGCGTACAAAACAATTGTTCCTGCTCTTTTGAAATCTTACCTTCAGGATACAAAATGACTACATCAATATCTGGCTTACCATGGAAAGCATGTGCTACTGCTGCGCCGGTATCGCCTGAGGTTGCGGTGACAATCGTGGACTTTTCTTTGTTGAAATGTGCCATGCACTCGGCCAGAAAGCGCGCACCAAAGTCTTTAAACGCGAGTGTCGGTCCGTGGAACAGTTCTAGCACGTGTTGCTTAGGCTCTAACGAGTGCACTTTCACAGGGAAGTTAAATGCGCGGCTGACCATACCTTCCAGTTGTTCTTTTGAAAGCTCGCCAGATGTTAGGTTATAAAGGGTTTCAATAGCGATAGTGTTAAAGTCTTTGCTGGCTAGCACATCGCTATCAAGTTTTTTTATGTGCTGCGGAAAATAGATTCCACGATTTTCTCCGATAGGGGAGAGCACAGCCTGCTTGAAGGAAACCACTTGTTTTTGTTGAGCAATATTTACGAAAGACATGGCGCACTCTCCGCGTGAGAATTAATGAGTTGAGCACCTTTAAGGCTAAGCTGACAGACGTGACTAAAAGCGCGCTCATTCTCGTTGTAATGCTTTTGCAAGTATTGCTGCGCTTGATTGCCGGCTGCTAAATTGTCACAAATGGCAAAAATAGTAGGCCCTGAGCCCGAAATGCCCATAGCGCTGGCGCCTTCTTGAAGTAGCTGTTGTTTAACTTGTTTAAAGTTGGGCAGTAGTACGTGGCGATAAGGCTCGGCGATGACATCTTTTAAATGATGTAAAGCGCTTGCTTTGTCCCTCTGGTATAAGCTCTGTATAAAATTGGCCAAGTTCTGCGCGTAGCTGGTAGCTTTTGGCAATTGGATTGCTTCTGGAAGAGCATCACGAGCCCCTTTGGTTAAAATATTAGTGCCCGGGTTGGCGATAACAATATACCAGTCTTCGAACCATGGCAGAGAGTTGCTGATTGAGTTATCGTCAGACATCAGCTGCAAGCCTCCTAAGAAGCAGGGAGCGATATTGTCGTAATGCAGGCTGCCGCTGATCTGAGCTTCCATCTCCACCATCATGAGCAGTAACTCGCGATCTGAGAAGGGCTCTTTATACCAATGATTCAAGGCGACCAATGTTGCAACAATTGAGCTACTGCTAGAGCCTAAGCCGCTACCCACGGGCAGGTTTTTCTCCAACGTCAGCGCGAGTGGTTGTTTGTTTTGAACTGTTGCTTCCAGTTTATGGTGAAAAAGCTGGTAGCAGTGATAAATAATATTATCGCTGGGAGCTGAGGGAAGCTGTTTGGCAAAGCGGCCTTTGTTGACAAGTTCAAAGTCATCGCTATGACTAACGCTAACCAGATCCCCCAATAAAGTACCATCAATAGGAGTCACGGCTGCACCAAGTAGGTCATAACCAACTGAGAAATTGCCTATTGAGGCTGGTGCGAAAACTTGAATACTCATGATGCTAACTCCTGTTCACGATGCGGCAAGGTCTGCAGTATGTCTGAGAAAATTCCCGAAGCAGTGACCGATGCTCCGGCGCCATAGCCTTTAATGACAAACGGTATAGGCGAATAGTAATCACTATAAACCGCAATGGCATTTTCGCCACCTTTGATGGAATAAAGCGGATGCTCCGATGAAACTTGCTGTAACCCCACGCTGAGTTGACCGTCTTCAAAGCTAGCGACGTACTTCAAGGTAGCGTGCTCAGCTTTTGCCTGTTCGAATAGCTGAGCAAAATGAGCATCAATATTCGGCAAGACATGCATAAAGTCATCGACTGAACCGCTGGCGTTAAAGCTATCAGGCAAAAGCGATTGTAATCGAATATCGCTTAATTCGAGTTCAGCCCCAAGCTCTCTGGCAAGGATAAGAATTTTTCGCGCCACATCCATGCCACTCAAGTCGTCACGTGGATCCGGTTCGGTGAAGCCTTGCTCCTTAGCCTGAAAAACAGCTTGCGACATAGGTAAGCCATCTTCAACTAAACCCAAAATGTACGACAAGGACCCGGATAAGATACCTGAAATATTGTGCACCTTGTCTCCTGAGCATAGCAGGGAGTCGAGGGTTTTCAATATTGGTAAACCTGCGCCGACATTTGTCTCGTAGAAGAAATGTCTGAAACGGCGTGAGGCTGACTGACGAATGTCGCGGTAATTCTGCAGATCACTCGAATTAGCTTTTTTGTTGGCTGTAACCAAGTTGAAGCCCATATCAAGGTAGTTCGCATAGTTTGCGCTTACTTCATCCGAGCAGGTGCAATCTACGATTGTCGGGTTTACATAACGCCCCGATCGTAATAAAGCTTTGAGCCTATCCTGACTCAATATGTCTTGGCTTTGCTCTAGCAGTGGTCGCCAGTCCTCACTCTCGATTTTGGCATCTTCACAGTAGTATTTTGAGTTAGCAATTAAGCGGATATTGGCGCTAATGCCTTTCTGACGTAAGTAAGGCTGTTGCGTCTTAACTTGTCGAATTAATTCCGCCCCCACGTTACCGCAACCTAGAATAAACAAGTCGACTTGGCGTTTACGATCAAAGAACTCAGCATACACTCGACGGTAAGCTGATAATAATTGACTATCTTCAATAACTGCAGAAATGGATAATTCAGAAGAGCCTTGCGCAATGGCTTCAATATTTGCTCCGCCTGATGATATGGCGCTGAGAAACTTTGATGAAACGCCTTTCTCATGAGTGAGCCCTTGGCCCACGACCGTCAAAATTGAACGACCAGCGCGAACGTCAATCGGATCGATTTGGTGCTGAGATAGCTCATGAGTAAACTCTTCTTTTAAGGCTTGTTTCGCTAGTACAGCATCACATTGCCGGATGGCGATACAGACGCTGTACTCTGACGAGGATTGGCTGATTAAAATAACGGATATGTGGTGGTTAGCCAAGCAGCCAAATATGCGCTCGGCGGCACCATAGGTATCGCATAAATAGCTACCACTAATATTAATCAAACTAACTCTTTTCTGGCTAGAGATAGCTTTAACCTTAGCGTCATTCGAGCAGCTAGGTGCAATAACGGTGCCAGTCTCTTGAGGAGAGAAGCTATTTTTAACGGTCAGTGGGATACCTTTTTGTCGAACCGGACCTATAGTCTTAGGGTGAATAACTCCTGCGCCATGGTGTGCTAGTTCCATCGCTTCCCTGTAGGAAATGCTATCGATGAGCTTGGCGTTGGCTATTATTTTCGGATCAGCATTATAAATACCGGAAACATCTGTCCAGATTTCGAGTGAGTTAGCATCAGACAGATGCGCCAATATGGCTGCGGAGTAGTCGGAACCATTGCGACCTAACAAGCAAGCTTGACCATTGTCATCGGAAGCGACAAAGCCGGGAGCAATGATAAAGTGTACATTAGAAGGTAGCGGTAGAAACTTCCATACCTTCTGACTCGCCAGCAAGTCCGCTTTGGATTCGAGCGCAGGACCGCTAGCTTTGATAACTAGGCGACTATCCAGCCAGTAGCTGGAGTAGCCAAGGCTCTTTATCAGCGCATCTAAAATCCATGAACTCAGGTACTCGCCTGCGGAAAACACTTCACTTAATCGGTGGGGATCCATATGTTCATCACTATGATGTGCATCCCAGTGCTTGCTCAGTCGTTGCTGTAATTGGTCAAACTGCTGAAGCAGGGCTTCCGGTTGTGGCAGCTCAAGCGCTTTGACAATACTGCTGTGCCGCTCGAAAAGCTGAGTCAGTAATTGATTCGCTGCAAACCTATCTTCAGTTTCAATAAACAAGTGCAGGGTATCGGTGGTGGTCGCTGTCGCTGATACGGTAATAATACTGCGGCTGGTGCGAGCAGTAATGATGTTAGCGACATTGACAAACCCAGCGCTGTCAGCCAGCGAGGAACCACCGAATTTTAAGACTTTCATGATACTTTCCTGTTTATTGATTGAGTGTTAAAAAATACAAGGCAAAAAAAAGCCCGAGGTTTTGAGGCCTCGGGCTTAAGTGTTCGCTATTTCGTTACACAATAACTAGCCGTCGACCTCCCAAGGGAAAATCGTTGTGGTGGTAGTTGTTGTGTTGAAAATAATCATTGAACTGAGATTAACCTTAAATACTTTAGGCGTCAACGCTAATTTCATTGGTATGAGCAGTTAAATTGGTTGATCTTTAGGCGTTAAATCCTTAAAATACGCGCCCTTGGTCATTGTGGCCAAGCTTTATACAATCAGGTTTACTCCTTGTTGCCTATAATTGTTTAGCTTAAAGCTATAAGTTATAGGTGGCTGGAAACCGAAAGGAGACTTTAAATGAGACACTACGAAATCGTATTCTTGGTGCACCCAGACCAGTCTGACCAAGTTCCAGGCATGGTTGAGCGTTACAGCAAGATGATCACTGATGCAGCAGGTACTGTTCACCGTCTAGAAGACTGGGGCCGTCGCCAGCTAGCATACCCAATCAATAAACTTCACAAAGCGCACTACGTTCTTATGAATGTTGAAGCGAATGGCGAAGTTATCGAAGAATTAGAAGATGCTTTCCGTTACAACGATGCCGTGTTACGTAACATGGTAATGCGTCGTAAAGAAGCAATCACAGAAGCTTCTCCAATGGCTAAGAAAGACGAGAAACCTGCTCGTGACGAAAAGCCAGCTAAAGAAGAAGCTAAGAAAGAAGAATCAACTGAAGCTGCGGCTGAGTAATAAGGAGACATATCATGGCACGTTTTAACCGTCGTCGTAAGTTCTGCCGTTTCTCGGCTGAAGGCGTAACTGAGATCGATTATAAAGATACAGCTATGCTTAAAAACTACATCACTGAAACTGGTAAAATTGTTCCTAGCCGTATCACCGGTACTAGCGCAAAATACCAGCGTCAATTAGCTAGCGCTGTCAAGCGTGCGCGCTTCTTGGCTCTTTTGCCATACACTGATAGCCACGAATAAGCGGCATTTAAGAGGGTATAACGATGAACGTCATTTTACTTGAAAAACGTCGCAACCTTGGTGATTTAGGTGATACGGTAACTGTAGCTGCTGGCTATGGTCGTAACTTCCTTATCCCTACGGGCAAAGCAGTTCCTGCGACAAAAGAGAACATCAAGCACTTCGAAGAGCGTCGTGCTGAGCTAGAAGCGAAAGCTGCTGAAGTATTAGCTGCTGCTCAAGCTCGTGCTGATAAACTAGCTGGTATCGAAGTTACTGTTGCTGCTAACGCTGGCGACGAAGGTAAACTTTTCGGTTCTGTTGGTACAGCTGACATCGCTGAAGCAGTTGTTGAGCAAGGTGTTGAACTAGAAAAGAAAGAAATTCGTATGCCGGAAGGCGCTATCCGTCAAACGGGCGAATATACTTTCGAAGTACATTTACACCCAGAAGTTGAAGCTAACATCAAAGTTATCGTTGTTGGCGAATTCGACGAAGCTCAAGCTTAATTCTTAATTAAGCTAAAGAGTTATATTAAAGGCACCTTCGGGTGCCTTTTTTGTTTCTGGTTTATAATCTTTATCAATGCTTTGTTAAAATCCTCTTCGAACGTGCTCATGTACTTCTAGTACATTGCGCTTTCTCAGAGTGTTTTGCCTCGCCTTGATTTTGCTTATAAGCCAGAAATAGAATTCTTTCAAAGTTGCCGGTGCCACGCCTTAGGTTATTCTTGCATTTGTTTTTTAATATCTTTTGGAATGCTTAACCATTGTGTTCTAGGTGTGACTTCTAACTGAATTCCAGCATCATTAGCCACGCTTATGATGTGGCTGAACCAGTCTGAGTAAGACCATTTTCGAGGTCGCGGTGCTTTAAAAGCCTAGAGTCTTTGATCCCAGTAAACTTCGCGACCTTCCCGGTAAATATGTTGGTACATGCTTTTACCGACAATTTCTAAATGAACATACAGTTCTCCCTGATTGTTTATTTCAACTTTTGAAATCGGCTCAGGACGCATCGGTGTTTCCTTTCTTTTTAAAGTGAGGCTTTAGTGCTAATAACGGGAGTAAAGTAAGGAGTGCTACTAGGCTATTAATATACAGGTGAGCTGTAACATGAAAGAACAGCGAAAAAGTTGTATCAAAAACTAGCCATATCATTACTGCTGAAAAGAGAAACCACCAATCCTTTTCTGTTTTACTCAAAAACGCTTTGCCTAAGACGTAATAAAACAATATGCCCCAGCTGGCAACGGTAGGTCCAAACACTCCTATTAGGAACTTCATGGAAGTTAAGTCGCCTTGTGGGAACGTTTCTAGAAGATGTTCAAAGTAGGGCGTGGCGACTGGAGTAAATACAATTAATGGTAACAGAAGACCACCGACTATATGAATTATGGCGATAAGTTTTAGCCATTTTTCAGTGTGATTCATGTCTTTACTCAACGTATTGATTAAGATTTACGTATTGATATTCGTCCATACACAGCTTCATACCACCGTCTTCTCCGATAGGTTCTTTATAATATAAAGTTATTTCAGAATGGTCTAAAGCTGATTGTTTTACGCAAATAGGGCTATATAAGATTTAACTTTTCATCCGGTGAAGACTCAAGATAGAAGTGCATAACAGGCTTTTTACTGGAAAAAACAACATCCTTTATCTCAGTACCATTAAACGTTCTCGGGATAACAACATAATAAAAAGTACAATCAGAATTGTTCTCAGAGATTTTTTCCAGAGTCAGTTTTGGTTTACTTGTTTCGTTACAGGCAAGTGCCGAAACCGAAAAGAATAATACTATTATTGACGTAAGTGTTTTTTGCATAATGATCCTTATTATATAAACCGATCAGTAATATCTTTTGTTGGTATCATACAGTAATTGTGTTTCCCGAACAGTTTGTAGCGATTCAGGGCAATACGGTCATAAACCCAGTCTCTTAATTTTAGAGGAAAGATTCTAAATACACGAAGCCAAGGCCACGGCTTATTTAGGTCTTTTATTACTTCGAAGAAGGCTTTCGAGCGGTAGTAGGGCGTACCATCTTTGAGCAACATCATAGTTTGGTAGTCTTTTGTAGGTAATCCTAAAGAGTTGAGTAGCTCCTGTCCTTTTGGAGATTGTACCGAACAAAACTTAAATTGAGCCTTGGGATCGCGTTTGATGACAAAAGGCACCCATTTTGAGCACAAGACGCATTCGACATCGAAGAGGATTATTGAAGCCATTTGAAGATCTTGTTTGTTTTTTCTTTAAGTCTTTCTTCTTTTGCTTCTTTCATAGCTTCCCTGTAACGCTCAATATTGGTATTAACGTCATCAGTTTTTTTGAAGTCAACTTTTAGAGGGATAGTAAAAGCTATATCTTCATTGGCTACTTGCTTTAAAGGTAAATATTGAGTTATTAGGATGCTAGCTATAAAAGTACTTATAAACAGGAAAATGAATGGTAAGAAACTAGGCCAAAAAAGTGGATTGAAAATATACATCAGTATGGGAACACTAATATAAGTAATGAAAAAGGCAAAATGCATGGTTTTTGAGTAGGTATACAAAGAATCGCAGGCTTGACACTTCATATACTTATGTAAAGCCATAAATTTATAATAAACGGTTTTATTTTTACAGTTTGGACATGTTCTTTTCATTGTGTTCCCTATTTAGTTCTTATAATAGCTTTCCATCGACTACTGTTTAAATTACTTCACGAATAATACTGATAACTTGTTAAATTGTACATAATGGTAGCGGGCAGACTTATCCAGAAGTTATCCACAGACTTATTGTATTGCCTAAAAACTGTTAGTATATAGAATAGTTTTGAGTGGGCTTATTGCCTAGCTCGTATTGATTGACCGCCCATTTTGATAATAGAAGCAAACCATGCTATCAGCACAACAATCTGACAATAGAATCAAAGACTTAAAAGTTCCTCCGCATTCGATCGAGGCTGAGCAATCAGTGCTTGGTGGAGTTATGATCGACAATGA
>Ga0208833_1000391_pt1 | contig 11854 bp, 10 predicted proteins | sample DeeseametaMP1788_FD_184181 | JGI IMG/M metagenome (GOLD analysis project Ga0208833, IMG submission 184181) | Marine microbial communities from the Deep Pacific Ocean - MP1788 (SPAdes) | ecosystem: Environmental > Aquatic > Marine > Oceanic | place: North Pacific Ocean | collected 2011-05-03 | reverse complement strand
CTGTAAAGTAGGTCAAGTTAGTGCCTGCGTTTAAATAGATAGCATCAACATTATGGCGACGCATCAGAAACTGAGCCTTATCGATACGCTTTTGATGTTCAGCGGCGCTGATAGGTTCAATGTCTTGCATCATATTACTAAGCGCTGATAAAGCTTCTAGCGGTGTTTTTCCACCGATGCCACGAGTTGTCATAAGAAGTCCCAGTTAAAGGTTGTAACGTTGGAGTCTATTGTATGCAATTCAGTATCTGGTTCAACAAACATAATGCCCACAAAAAAAGCCTGACAATTTCTTGTCAGGCTTTTTAATTAACCATGTAACTTTATTTGAATTGTTACTGTATTGGTGGCGTACCAAAGTTACAGTTCTTAGTTGGCAACGTGGTATGCTCGAAAGTACTCCAACCATTTGAGTTTCTAGCTCTCACTCTAACTTGAGTAGTTGTTAAGTTTCGTCCGAAGAACATTTTACTTGTATTTGTTCCATTGTATAAGCTACTCCAGCCATTGTAATTATAGCTCACATCAAGATCATACTCTAGAACCGGTAAAGAGGAGTATGCATCCCATAAGATGGAATAGGTTGGAGTCGTTACTGAAGCACAGCCACTATACTGTGAGTTAATATAATCAATCACAGGCGGCGCATTATTATCATCTTTGGAATAAAGCAACTTATTCGGAGACCCAGAGTGCGTATTACTAATCTTTCCTGTTGTTGAATTATTAAGAATATAGCTAGTAACTTGAGCTGGTGTCGCGTTCGGATTGTTTTCTAGATATATAGCTATAGCACCAGTTACATGTGGCGCAGCGAAAGATGTTCCTGATCTAGATATTGAGTCAGTATCATGATCCGAGTCAGCAGAAGTTATACTTTGACCAGGTGCAAAGATATCTACACATGAACCATAGTTTGAAGTAGAAGTTATGTTATCGCTAGAGTTGATATTTCCCACTGTTAACACTGCAGGTTCTTTACCGGGGGAAGCATTACAAGCGTTTTCCGAATCATTACCTGCAGCAGCCACAAATGTAATACCAGCATCAATTGCACTGTTAGCAGCACCGTCTATTGATGGGGTATAACCGAAAGTGGTACTGAAATTAATAACCGCAGGCTTTACATGGTTATTAACAACCCAGTCTATACCCGCTACTACATCGCTAACTGAATGAGACTGATCATTACAAGCTAAATTGGTTTTTATAGGATGTAATGTTACTCCTTTTGCAATGCCGTACTTAGTACCTCCTACTGTTCCTGCTACATGAGTTCCATGCCCATGACAATCTTCGAAACCTCCTGTGACTGATGTGTAACCCTGACCTATTCTTCCGCTAAACTCATTATGAGTAGTCCTAATACCTGTATCCACTACGTATACATGAACGCCTGCTCCGGTAGCAAAGTACTCATAAGAATTGTCTAAAGTTTTATCTCTTTGGTCTACTCTATCAAGACCCCATGATGGAGTTGGACTTTGAATCCCTGAAGATTTCCCTGTTGTATTTGCTTCGATATACTCAACTCGAATGTCTTCTCTAAGTCTTTCTAACTGTGGTTGTGAAAGCTTAATAGAAAAACCATTAATAGCTTTAGTATAAATATGTCCTACTTTACCTCCGTATAATTTCTGGAGGCCTCTTGCATTATTTTTTGATAGATAATCATCTTTTAATACAACTATATATTCGTTTGGTATCTTGTTTTGCGATTTGTTGTTATAGACTTTTACTTTTTTTGCTTCAGCGTTTGGTGTAAGTAGCAGTATTGAAGAAAGTAATACCACAAAGAAACTAACTTTTTTAATCATGTTATTCCTCATTATTATATAAATGTTATGTGAAAAAAATATTCACGCACTGATTCTAGTATTGATTCAATTCGTGCTGCAAGCATAAGTAAATAGAAATTTTGTTATAGTCACTTTCACGATGCAAAGGTGACTTGCATAGATCTTTTTTAATGCGGAAATGATTTTTTTTGTGATTTTTTATCGGAGACGAAATATCGGAGTCGATGAGGATTAATTATTTTGGTCGGCTAAAGAAGTACCACTATAAAGAGCAAAGGTCTCACTTTCGGTGTATAAATTTATGTAGTTAGAAATATTGACTAAGTACAAGAGTGTCAAAAAAAACCTGACAATTTCTTGTCAGGCTTCTGGATGAGAAGCTACTAGAGCTTCTCCGTTCCCCCAAATGGTACTTTGGTAAATGTTACGTGCCACATAAAGCGAGATTGAGAATAGGAATTATCAAGCAATTATAGATCTTTTGGACACGATACATAATATTTTTGGTCATATATGCTGATACTTTGTGCTGACATAAAACTATTATAAAAATTATGTAAGGTTGATGGGGGTAGTCTTTTGAGAAATGTGAATATCAAAATAATCGATCTTGCTTAATTTTATATTGATTTAATTGGAAAATCTTTTCTAGAGTTCTCACTCCAACATTGGGTAAGTTCAATAATTGGTTTATCTGACAGTATTGCTTATTGTCAATAGAGTCTTTAATTACATTGACTGTTCTCACTTGAATGCCGGTAGCTGATGAGATTTCATTTACACTCTTATCACTAAAGAAAGTTTCAAGCTCTCCATATTTATCATCCTTGGCAAATGGGTCGTGTATATAAACCTCGACAATGCAATCGATATTATCAAGATACCTTCCCAGTAATATTAGGACTTCTTCTTTATCCAACCCTCCTTTGTCTGTGCCAAGTAAAGGAAAAGCAACCGACTTTATGGATTTTTTTTTATAAAATGCTATAAACTTTTGAAGGCCTCGCTCAATATAGAGCATCTGTGAAGGGGACTTCCACTCTTTCTTAGTTGGAAAGTTAATTATTTGCTTGGGTGTGTCTTTGTATATCCATAGCTTACCAATATCAAACAATCCCTTCTGGCATAGTTCATTGTACCTATTATACATGTCAGGAAAACGTAGACGAAACTCGAGCGCTAGGCCAGCACCCATGACCCCCTCACAATTAATCGGGTTTACAAGGAACTGACAGTCAGATGTGAATATATTGCCTGTAATTACATTCATAGGTGATTTTATACTTTAAAAAAAGAGTCTGGAGAAACCTTAACAACAGCATTTATATTAGGAAGAAGGGTTAACACTTTCTTTTTAATATCCTCACTTTGAACCAGTATCATTCTTATGTTTTTTGAGGGCACATTGTCATATATGAGTGCCTCAGCCATCATGCTTTGCTTAAGTGAAGTATTGTTCGTGCCGTTTATATGCCATTTTTTATTTAAAATACCCTGCCAGTCTATTGATGTCCATTCATCAATATACTTGAAATAACGCGCATTACTAACTGCTGCATTTTTGTTACTTATTAATGATTCTGCACTCAAAAGAATATTTTCGTTTACACAAATAATAATTATGTCTTCATTAAATCGTTTTTGAGCGGAATAGAGCATTGGGTTCTTTGAGTTTAGGTAAAAGGGAACATATTGGTGCAGCTTCCTTCCAAATATAGGCTCTTCTTTCTCTCTTAATTTATTAACTTCATTATTGCTTATATCAACAACTTTATGAGGGTTTTCATGTGCTTTCAAGCCATACTGGTGGATGTTAGGCAGATTCTTTAGGTGAGTAATGTGTTGTAAGTTTTTGATTGTGGCATGCTTGAATAACCTTTCTTGGTATTTTTTTATTATTGGTAGCAGGGCATTTTTGGGCCAAGCAATGAACTTGGCCTTATCCTTAGTTGTCATGTACTGACCGCCAATACCTTCCCCTTTTTCAGTTAAGTGGTATTTATTATTGTCTTTTATAACTAAACCATACTCAGTTAAATAGTTAAATACTGATTTGGTGCCTTTAATTTTATGAAGGCGAGCAATTTTACTTGTAGACAAATACTCCTGAAATCTTGTGGTATCGCTTAAATCCTCTTTGCCGCTTTGAGAATTACACTGTTTTCGGTTGTTAACTAATGCTCCGACTGCCGCTTTAGTCTTCCCAGCCTCTTGATGGGAGTCTAAATCTATGCTTGGAGCAAGATTTTCATTGCAGCAAAGCTGGAATTCATCAGCTGCTCGCTCAATGTATGAGAAGGTGTTGTTTATATAGTCGGTGCCTTTTATGCTGTCCGAATATGCAATCTTAAATACGTTAATAAGCCTAACCGACTTTAGGAATACTATTTTATCCCATAGTGGAAGACCGCTGAATGTTAGTCTTCCAGTCTTATTCTTTATACGATAAAATTTGCGTTTACTTACTTTCCAACAAATTACTGTTTTATTCTGAATCGAGACTATATAAGTTATCTTATTTTTTTCGGAAATTAATTGAGATATTAATGTCTCATCCTTATATATATTGCATTCATACTCTTTCTTTTTAAATATGCCAGCACAAATTAGCTCCTTACTGCTATCAAAAATTTCAAAACTCCCTAAGGGTAGGTTGTTGTGAAAATTTATGGTATATCTTAAGTTCCCGTTTTTATACCAACCTTTACATTTACCGTGTTTATAATTGTCTTTATATGAAAATAGTTGTCTTATTTGGCCTCCCTGGTAAATAGTCTTTTTAGTAGTATATCTTGATTGTTCTAGCTTTCTAATTCTGTCTCTGTATGTATTAAACTTTCTTAGATACAAACTATCGTCTTCAGCAAGCTCCAAATAAATATTTTTGATTTGTTCTAGAGCTTCTATCTTTGATTGTGTTGTTTTTTCCTCATATGTCTTATCTAATAATTTTTCATATGACTCTGCCTTATATATTAATGAGTGCTTCAATGCTTCTTTTGAAGTCTGATCTAGCCATTTGCTAAATTGGGATAACTTAAATCCTATCAGAATAATTCCATTCTTTATTGATTTTAATAGCTTTCTCATGAGAATCAGTATCGTTTAGCTTTTAATCATTTAAGGGAAAGTTACATAAAGTTGCGACACATAAAGTGAGACTGTGCGACTTATAACAAGAGATTTTGAACTGTCTAATGTCATGCTAACCTATTGATATATTTGATTGTTATAAGCTATCAGTATGCTCAATAAATGTCTACAAGATATTAACGTGGGCGATAAAAAACGGGGGCTACGAGATATGCACCTTGTAATCCATGGTTGTTGATTCTAGAACTGCACTCTTAACGGTTTTTATAGATATAGGAGTACGACTTTTCTAAATGGCCGGATTCCCGATAATAACTTTCAATATTCTTTACAAAGTCATGTGTAAGTAGAACATTGGTAAACTCTCTTGCGCTGCATGAGCCACATATAAATACTGTTTTAGTCATAAAGAAGTAGCATCTATTGCATTGCTTAACTTCCTGAACTCCATTTTCATAATGGCTGATCGCTGACTGGGTGAGTGCGCGTAGATGTTTTTTGAATGGGGCATCAACTTTATTTTGGTGACTAGATGTGTGCATTTCTATCTCATCTTGCTGTTTAAAGTTAGAAAGCACCTTCTCCATCTTAGGGTGATAGAGCCAAGTTTTATTCGATGTTTCATAAAGCAAGTATTGGCGTAGCGTTTCCTTAAAGTGGTCACTTTCTCCTAGCAACATATCTTTTAAACCGCTTAAGTTTATGTGAAGGTGAGGATATTTTTTACCGTTTAATTCGAAAGGCCTAGATTCTAGATAACCCAAGCTTTCTGAGTTAAAGGCAATTGTTAGGGAAAGTTTGTGTCCTTTTATACTAAGCAAGGCGCAATCTTTGTTTTCTTTATAGATGCTATGAGGGAAATCAATTGATTCATATACTATTTGCTTTGATTGAATTGCATCTACTCTATTTATACCGGAAATGAGGCTTTCTCGATCTAAAGTTCCGCTAGGGGTTCTAAATGTATTCGACTCCTGCAATATCTGTCTAACCATCCAAAAAACTGAACGCTCATAGCTAATTGGACAAACGCTTTCATCATTAGATTCTTTTGCCTTATGAGAGAAATGATGTACTTTTTCTGTGCCTTTGTTAGCAACCAAAGGAGTCTGGCAACAAAGGCACATACAGTTACATGCGAGCCCTTTATCGACTTCATCAATAGATACTACTTTTTGAGATTGAATGTGCCTAGCAAAAGGTATGAGTACAGTCATGGCGATATCCTTATCTAAATAGTTTCCTCTAGTGGTGCTTTCATAATTCAGTAGTTTAAGCTTACTTCTTAATGCTGAAAGTGCAATCAATTCAATGCTTTATCGGATAATTGTAATTGAGTTGTGCAAAATTCAATTTTATTTCCATTCAGTTTTAGCTTACTCATCCGAAGGCATTTCATATATTGGAGTTGCGGAAGGGCATGTTGTTCTTTCGTATCTTAAATCACAATTAATGGAGAAATTAAAATGGGTAATTTGCAATTGAGTTTAACCTTAACCGCTAAGAGTAATCAGGGCAATGGAGGTAACTGGCCTAGTAAGACCGGAGGCAAGTCCGGCGGTGGTCGCGGTAATGCACCTAGTCGCAAGTAGTAAACAAACGCTCGCCCTTGTGGCGAGCACTAACAATATAATAGGTGTAATTATGAAGCAATATAAATTTAGTAGCGATAAAGATATTAATAAATTTATCCGCAAGCTAATTAATACTGGCTGGACAGCTTCTCGCGGGAAAAAACATTGGAAAATATCTCACCAAAACGGTAGAAAGGTAACTGTGGCAGGATCGCCAAGTGATAGAAGAGCAATATTAAATCTAAAAAAGCAAGTAGAACGTATAAAAAAAGGAAAGTACTTATGAGTTATGGGTTTGCTCCTGTTCAATTATTATTAAAAGAAGTTCGAAAAGCATTTGGGCTTACTCAAGATAAAAAGATCAATAAATCTATTAAAAGTGGCCTTGTCACAAAATATGAATTAAATGATATTTTAGAATGTATTCAGGAAGACTTAAAAGATCATGTACCGCTATTATTTGAAGGGATTATTTCTTTCATTGATATCATAATAGTTGATTATATTGAATTAGCAGGCAAAATACAGACGGTTGGAATCCCAAGGCCCTATTTGACTAGGTATCTAAATTTAAGGTACGCAGAATCATTGACTATGATTACAGATTCTATGAAGCCTATTTTGGTAGCGCCCTTGTCTCCAGCTATTAATAGTTTGAATATATCCGCAACAGAGCGAACTATAAATAGCTTGGCAGATATTCCTGGGTGGAATGACTATTTAAAAACACTAACTAAAGAGCAAATAGATCACTTGGCATTGTGGGGAAGAGGGAAACACTTACCCAGTTCTGTTAAATCTATCAAATTTTGGGGGAAGACTTCTCTTATAACCGATGAGCATTGGAAGAAAATCATTACAAGTTTAAACCTTTCTAAAGCTATTGATGGACTCAAAAGAAATGGAATCTTAATTGCTCACGATAAACTTCCGAGTTCAACAGTTAGAGACTACTTCCTAACAGTACACTCCAGATATTTCCTCAAGATGAATAACCTGCAAAAAGAGTTAGTTGAAATATTTAGTTTATTTGAAAGTGACAGAAGCAAGGACTATGTTAAGGAGAAAACAAAAGAGTTGATTGCAATTGCAGCTAAAACGGCGAGCGATCCTAATCAATATCTAGTAAAAAGAGCTGAGGCTCACTGGCACGTGTTTAATGGTAGCCTAATAAAAGCCAGTAAGATTTATAAATCTTTAATTTTTGATTGTCAGTATATGGCTGGTTCTGATTTAAATAAGATTCTAATGGAAGCATTAGTGGTAGGATCGATGCAGAAATCACCAGACAAAGTTCTTTTGAAAAATTCTTACAACATGCAAGTATTTTTCGGTTTTGAAAAGGATTATGTCAATAATAAAGAAGTTACTTCAAATAATTATGATGATAATGTTGAAATTTGGCTAGTGCGCAAATGGAAAAAAGAGTTTTTCAGTATCTTTGAGTGTAAGAAATATTTTGAAGGGGTAAGTTATAATTTACGACCTCCATTCTTGCAATTGCATGCTAATGAAAAGTTGAGCCGACCTGATTATCGATTACCAAATCGTAAAGTGAAACTAAAAGAGTACGATCGTAGAATCCCACAGCTTAACTACTGGATTGGAGTTGGGGAATTGGGGTATGTTAAAAAGCTATTAGCAAAAGGTGCAGATGTGCTCGTTAGTTCAGATCAAAATGAAACCCCTTTAATTTTAGCACTGCAAAAAGCAGATAAAACGAACTTCCTGAATAAACCGGAATGGAAAGAACTGGCATTTTTAATATTAAATGAACTCAAACAGATGCATAATTCCGATACAGCTGAAACTATCCGAGATCATGTTAATTTGAAGACTCAAAAACGACATTTAAGAGCGATAGAGTTGGCTATAGATAGTACAGCTCCCACAATTGTCGATACCATGATTAAGCTTGGTGCAAATTTAAATAGTGATGAACTCTATACTGGATTGCCACCACTTTATTATGCGTTAGAGCGACTTAGAATTGTAAAATATATAAAGTCGGGTGGGAGGATTTCTTTTTCGCCCCATGACTGTAATAGTGAGATTATTTACCGCTATGGAATTCCAAGTATAAGCTTAGATAATCAGCTTTTGAAGGAATCTTTCATACAAGTTAACAGGTTATATAATGAACAGTTTAAATCTTATGTATGCCCCGTCAAGCTTCGCCAAATTTGTGAAAAATTAATTGTAAATGGCGCGGATGTTAATCAAAAGATTACTCTTAGTAATGGTTTACAGTACACTCCTTTGGCTCTTTGTGTAGAAATAAATGAGCTTGAATTGTTTAGATTAATGCTTGAGCACAACGGAAACATTAATTTCACATATATCGATAAGACAACGAATAATCGAGTGAATTTGAGAGATATTGCTAATTACTTTAAAGCGACAGACATAATGCCATATTTAGCAGGTATTAATATGTAGTGATAATTTGAGTCCAGTTACTTGTATAATCTGGGCTTTTGCGTTCGCTCTTCATTGACCACTTTTTCTTGAAGCCTTGGAGAGCGAACTTAGCAGTTCCCTTACCATACTTTGCATTGATTGAGTCTACTGTCTGCATTAACTCAGGGGAAGACTTAACACTCATAAAGAAGTCTTTCTGATGTCCCTCAGAGGTGGATAAGTCATTCAGCATGATACCAACCTTCTTGTAGAGGAACCCTTTCTTATAGATCTCCTGAAGGCCTCTCATGGCACTCTTTAAGAACACCCCAGTATGGTCTGTAGCTTCAGGTAGTGACAGCGTAATGGACTGGCAGTATTGCTTGTCTTGAGTAGAGAAAGGATTCGTTCTAATGCCTACTGTCATCGACTTAGCGAGTGAGCCTTGCTTTCTTAGTGTCTCACAGCCTCTAGTGACATGGTAAGCAATAGCCTCTCGTATTAGCTGTAGGTCATCAGTCTTATTAGAGAATGAGCGTGAACAGACAATTTGTTTCTTTGGTGGTGGGCTATCCTCTAATGCAATGCAGGACTTTCCCCTTAGCTCCAATACAGTCCTCTCCATGTTCACAGAGAACATACGCTGAAGAGTCTTATAGTCTGCATTGCGTAACTGTAAGGCGGTATGTATGCCTATCTTGTTGAGCTTCTCTGAGAGTCTACGACCTACGCCCCATATCTCACCTACAGGAAGATTCTCAAGAGCATTCTTTACCGTGTACCTAGAGTTCAACTCTAAGACCCCATTAGGCACAGCCAGAGACTTAGCGTAGTGGTTCGCTATCTTGGCTAATGTCTTTGAGGGCGCTAAACCAATACAAATAGGAAGCCCTAACCACTGTTGAACGGTCTTAACAATCTCTTGGTTATGCTCAATGAGGTTGGTGTGCTTAAAGCCTTCATAGAGAAGGAAGCTTTCATCAATGGAGTATTGCTCCACTTGGTCGCAGGAACGCTCAAGCACTGACACAAAGCGGTTAGACAAGTCACCATAGAGAGCGTAGTTAGACGATAACACCTCCACGTTATGCTTACGGACAATATCCTGAATCTTGTGTAGGGGCGCACCCATCTTAATGCCTATAGCTTTAGCTTCATTAGAACGGGCTACCGCACAACCATCGTTGTTACTTAGGACAATAACAGGACGACTTCTTAAGGCCGGATTGAAGAGCCTCTCACAGGAAACATAGAAGTTATTGACGTCACAAAGGGCAAACATCTTAGACATTACAGCTTCCTGCTAATGCCAGTGACAACGCCCCATACCGTTAAGTCCATCTCACCTGTAATTCTAATAGGTTCATAGCCAGGGTTATCTGATACCAGAGTAAGGCCATCATTCATGTTGAGCCGCTTCACCGTGAACTCATTGTTAACGATAGCCACAACCACTGAGCCATGCTTAGGGCTTACTGAGCGATCTACTACTAGTATATCGTCAGGGAAAATAGTGTTGGTCATCGAGTCACCCTGCACACGAGCAAAGAAAGTCGCAGTAGGGTTATCGACCATGATTTGATTCAAGTCTAAGGTATCGCCTAGGTACTCTTCCGCTGGGCTAGGAAAGCCAGCAGGAACCTTAGAGGTAACGATTGGTAGCTCTAATGGTGAGTTCGTCGGTGTCAGGATGGAGACTTTAGCCATGCTCAAAGGTGTCTGTGAGTAGACCTACTATCTTAGCAGAGTCGAGGCTAGTTTGTGGAGCTAATCAGCATCAATAATGAATGGTGTCTCAGCAGGCGTTAAGTCTCTAGCGCCGTGTAGCTTCGTGGCTTCTATAGGTGTTCTAAGTGTTGGTTCAAGCAGATCATTGAAAGCATCAATCTCGGTGAAGCTCCTATCCAGCCAAGCATTAAGCGTGTCAGGCTGATCTAAGGGGAGCATTAAAGGGAGAGACTTCTTATGAATATCTTCGAGCTTAGGGTTGCCTCCTAGCGTAATGATAGATGCTGAGTAATGAACCTCATCATTGATGTACCACTCCTTGAACAGACCACCAAAAGCTATGGCTTGGCCCTCAGGTTGCAGGTAGTGATACTTTTTGTCTTGTCCTTCAATAAAGCCAGTAGCGGGGATTATACAGCGTGACTCTCTGTAAGGCTTCTTAGTCAATCTACTTTCCCTAAGACGGGCACTCTTGGAGTTAAACGTCTTCCACTTATAGTCCGCCTTAAGCTCGCCATCAACATTCTTGAGGAGTAACCACCACTTAGCATCAACTATCTGGCGAGTACCTTCAGGTGACTCATTGATAATCTGTATGCTGGAAGCTGGTACACGTATCCCACGGGATTCAACAGGCTCATCTATTCCTAACTGGTTAGCTAGCTTGTCAGTGAATGGGCTGTTAATGACGTTGTATGCACCGCACATAGAGAAAAACCTAATATCTTTTTTTAAGCATATTAACCATTAATGAGCAGGCTTATCAATAAATTAAGTCTATGCTTGTAGCTTTTGGGCTTGTGATTGCATCATAGTAAATATCGCCGAAGCTAACTCTTCTGGGAAGTTAACAGGGAGCATGGCCTCTACCTTTGCTATCACTTTTTCAACCGATTCTACTGTTTCATCGATTATACCTTCTGCTTTACAGACTGGTATTCCGGCCTGCGTAGCCTGACGGATAAAGCGGCCCCGAGTAATTTTCCTAAAGTGGTAGTAGTTTCTGCTACTTCTAATAGCCATTGCCATCTTGGCATTTTGGTAAGGTATTTGACTGTTTTTGTTACCAATGAGATGTGAGGCCGAAAGGATGTCGTATAGAGGCGTCATTTGGTAGCCGCCCCTAGAGTGGTGAAAGATGCTGAAGTTTTTGGCATGGGCGTCAGGGGCCATTAAGAGCCAGAATATTAATTGGGATTTAAAGAAATCTACCATATCTATACGGGAGGTAGTTGAGCTAGACAAAACGCTCATGCAGCT
>Ga0208833_1000383_pt1 | contig 11992 bp, 14 predicted proteins | sample DeeseametaMP1788_FD_184181 | JGI IMG/M metagenome (GOLD analysis project Ga0208833, IMG submission 184181) | Marine microbial communities from the Deep Pacific Ocean - MP1788 (SPAdes) | ecosystem: Environmental > Aquatic > Marine > Oceanic | place: North Pacific Ocean | collected 2011-05-03 | reverse complement strand
GCCCGCCCAGTAGTGCTCGACCTGCAGCTGCGCCTCGGCCATCGCGATCTCCTCGCGGTCGAGCCGTCCGGCGATCTCGCGCTGGGTCGCGGTGAATTCCTCGGTGCCCTTGTTCTTGAGCGCGCGCACCGGGATCACCGGCAGCCGCGCATCGACCTGGACGCTGGCGACCGCTTCGCGGGCGGAGGCACGGAAGAACGCCTTCTTGAAGTTCTCGTGCGCGATGCTTTCGGTCGCGCAGGCGAAGCGCGTGCCGAGCTGGACGCCGCAGGCGCCCATCTCCAGATAACCGGCAATCGCGCTGCCGCGCCCGATGCCGCCCGCGACGAAGATCAGGTGATCCTGCGACAGCTCGGGCAGCATTTCCTGCGCCAGCACGCTGGTCGAGACCGGCCCGATATGGCCGCCCGCTTCCATCCCTTCGATCACCAGCGCGTCCGCGCCCGAACGCAGCAGCTTCTTCGCCAGCGCCAGCGTGGGCGCGAAGCAAATAACCTTGGCCGGGTTCTTTCCGCCCTTGATCGCTTCGACACTGCCCTTGGGCGGGATACCACCCGCGAGCACCACGTGCGTGACGGCGTGTTTTTCACACACCGCGATCAGGTCGAACAGCTGCGGGTGCATGGTGATCAGGTTGACGCCGAATGGCTGGTCGGTGCGCTTCTTGGTCTCCGCGATCTCGGTATCGAGCAGTTCGGGCGTCATCGCCCCGCAGGCGATCACACCGAAGCCGCCCGCGTTGGAGATCGCGGAAACGAGGTTGCGTTCGGAAACCCAGCTCATCGCGCCGCACAGGATCGCGTATTTGCTGCCGAAGAATTGGGTGCCGCGCGCCATCAGCGCGTCTGTCTTGGGAGTGTTGCTCATGCGATCAGCGGTTACGAGCCAACCGCGCGGTGGGCAAGAACTACAACCAGCCAGCGCCTTTCAGCTCAGCGATGCGCGCGCGGGAGACGGGTGCCTCCAGACCGCCGGTAAGCACCAGCCGCAGGTTGCGCCCGTCGCGCTTCACATCCTCGACCGCGTCGCGCGCGACCCACCAGCTGCGGTGGACCTGTGCCCCCTCGATCGCGCCCAGCTCGGCCACCGCGTCGCGCATCCGCAGCAGGATCAGTTCGGAGCCGAGCGCGGTATGCACACGCACGTAGTGGTCCTCCATTTCCAGCGCGAGCAGGTCGCTGCCCAGATGCGCAGGCAGGCGGTCGAGAAAGCGGGCTTCTGGCGCAGGAGGAGTTTCGACCTGTGAAGCCGAGAGTGTCGGCAGCGGAGCGTCGGCTACAGCCACGGCCTTGCGGCGCTCGATCTGGTGGAACAGCACGGTCACGCCGCTGCCGACCAGCAGCACGTAGGGGTAGGTCCGCGCGAAGTTGTCGAACGAAGGCAGCGAGAAGGGGCCCGGCAGCTGACCCGCCCAGAAAACCGCCAATGTCACCGGCACGCTCGCCAGCAGGCACGCCGCGATCCATAGCGGCCATCCTGGCAGATCGAGCCGGGGGCCGAGGCTGGTCACAAGCGCGCCGATCGGTCGGAAGCAGGAATATCCCGTCACCGCGAGACCGACCCAGTAGATCAGCCGGACGGACAGCGGCATCTGGAAACTTCCGAAGGGGCCCATCACGGCCAGCACCACGCCGAGCACCACCATGATCGACAGGTCGATCAGCACCTTGCGCAGCACCGGGTGCTGGACAGTATCCTCGGTGCGGCGCTCGCTGGTGTCCATCGGCGCAAAGTGGCGGACCATTCGCGCTTCGTAAAGTGGCAAACACGCGCGAATCCGGCGCTTTCGCGAAGGGTCTGCGTCGTCCGCGAAGTCCGTGTTGCACGCGAACGGGCCTGAGGCATCCAGGGGGAGACAGACATCCAGGAGACCTTCGCATGACCACCCCCGCCGCCTCCGGCACCCGCTCGAAGCCCCGGTTCGACAACGGCCCGTTCCTCAAATCTCTGATCGCTGTCGTGGGAGCGCTGATGACCGCCGCCATCGCAGTGGCGGTCTTAAAATTCCTTGCCGGGCTCGCACCCGACGACGGCCGCTACCGCAACATCGCGATTGCGATCCACATCGTCACCGTGCTGCCCTGCGTGCCGCTGGGTGCGTATCTGCTGCTCTCCACCAAGGGCACGAAGCTGCACAAGATGCTCGGCAAGATCTGGGTCGGCCTGATGGTCGTCACCGCCATCGCGATCACTTTCGTGCGCGGTGGGACGGACTTCAGCTGGATCCACATCTTCGTGCCGATCACGCTGCTGGGTGCGTGGCAGGTGGTCCGCACGGCCCGGAAGGGCGACATCGCGAGCCATCGCCGGAACATCACCCGGATGTACCTCGGCGCGCTGATGATCCCCGGCCTGTTCTCTTTCCTGCCGACCCGCCTGATGGGGATGTGGCTGTTCGGCTGAGGCGTCAGTCGTACGTCAGGGCGACCCGGTCCGCTGCCTCGCTCGCGAGGCGGCGGGCTTCGTCCGTATCGCCCGCAGTTGCCAGCGCGACACCCATGCGGCGGAAGGGGCGCGTGACCGGCTTGGCGAAGATGCGGACATCGGAGCCGTTGGCCATCGCCTCCGCCAGCCCGTCGTAGGAGACGTTCTCGCTCTCACGATCGGCAAGGATCACCGCGCTGGCCGCAGGGCGCGCGCGGATCGTGTCGGGCACGGGCAGGCCCATCACCGCACGTGCGTGCAAGTCGAACTCGGTCAGGTTCTGGCTGACCAGCGTGACCATCCCGGTGTCGTGCGGGCGCGGGCTCAATTCGGAGAAGATCACCGCATCACCGCGCACGAAGAACTCGACACCGAACAACCCGTGCCCACCCAAATTATCGACCACCTTGCGCGCCATCTCCTGCGCTTGCGTGAGCGCGGCCTCGCTCATGCCGTGCGGCTGCCAGCTTTCCTGATAGTCGCCGCGTTCCTGCCTGTGCCCGATCGGCGGGCAGAAGGTGATGCCGCCGGAATGCCGCACGGTCAGCAGCGTGATCTCGTAATCGAAATCAATGAACTGCTCGACGATCACCCGCGCCCGGTCGCCGCGCATATTGGCCACCGCATAGTCCCACGCGGCCTCCAGCCCGTCTGCATCCTGCACCGTGCTCTGGCCCTTGCCCGACGAGGACATGACCGGCTTGATGACGCAAGGGAAACCCGTGTCGCCCGCCGCCGCGCGCACTTCGTCGAGACTGGTCGCATAGCCGTAGCGCGAGGTCCGCACGCCCAGCTCCTGCGCCGCCAGATCGCGGATCGCATCGCGGTTCATGGTCAGCTGCGCCGCGCGCGCGGTGGGCACGACATGCACGCCGCCCGCCTCGACCTCGGCCAGCACCGCGGTCCGGATCGCCTCGATCTCGGGCACAACATGGTCGGGGGTGTACTTCTCGATGACGCTACGCAGCGCATCGCCGTCGAGCATCGAGAACACCTCGCGCGCGTCGGCCAGCTGCATTGCGGGCGCATGATCGTAGCTGTCGCAGGCGATCACGTAAGCGCCCAGCCGCTTGGCCGAGATGACGAACTCGCGCCCCAGTTCGCCCGAGCCGAGCAGCAGGATTTTCCCAGTGTGGCTCACGCCGCCAGCCTCAGGCCGCGTCTTCCGCGTCGAGGCCGTAGGCCGTGTGCAGCACGCGCACTGCGAGCTCGGTCTCGTCCTCGTCGATCATCACCGAGACCTTGATCTCGCTCGTGGTGATCGCCTGGATGTTGATGCCCCTGTCGGCCAGCGCGCGGAACATGTCGCTCGCCACGCCCGCGTGGCTCTTCATGCCGACGCCGACCACGCTGATCTTCGCGATATGGCTGTCGGTGATGATCCGGTTGTAGCCGATCGCCTCGCGCTTGTCCTCCAGCAGGGCCTGCGCACGCGCGAGGTCGGTCTGGGGGATCGTGAAGGTCACGTCGGTCTCGCCCTTGTCTCTCCCGACGTTCTGGATGATCATGTCGACATTGATGCTGGCCTCGGCCAGCGGGCCGAAGATCTCCGCCACCGCGCCCGGCTTGTCGGGCACGCGGGTGAGGATGATCTTGGCTTCGTTCTTGTCGTGCGCGATGCCGGTGACGAGCTTGCGTTCCATTTTTCCCTCTTCGACCATCCGCTCCATTTCTTCCTCGGAGACGATCAGCGTGCCCGGCAGATCGTCTGCCGGGGTCGCGTCATCGTCCACGAAGCTGGAGAGCACCTGTATGCGTACACCTTCCTTCATCGCGAGGCTGACAGAGCGGGTCTGCAGCACCTTCGCGCCGACGGAGGCGAGTTCGAGCATTTCCTCGTAGGTCACCGCCTTGAGCTTGCGCGCCTTGGCGACGATGCGCGGGTCGGTGGTGTAGACCCCGTCGACATCGGTGTAGATATCGCAGCGGTCCGCCTTGACCGCTGCCGCAACCGCGACCGCGCTGGTGTCCGACCCGCCCCGGCCAAGCGTGGTGACTCGGCCTTCCGCGCTCAGCCCCTGGAAGCCCGGGATCACCGCAATCGTGCCCTCGGCCATGCTGGCGAGCAGCGCATCGCTGTCGATCGCATCGACGCGCGCCTTGGCATGGGCCTCGATCGTGCGAATCGGGAGCTGCCAGCCGAGCCAGCTGCGCGCCTTCTGCCCCAGCGACTGGAGCGTCATTGCGAGCAGGCCGGAGGTGACCTGTTCCCCGCTCGCCACGACCACGTCGTATTCCGCCGGGTCGTAGAGCGCGTGGGCTTCTCGGGCGAAGTTGACCAGCCGATCGGTCTCGCCCGCCATTGCGGAGACGACCACCGCAACCTCGTTCGCCGGCCCGCCGTCTTTGGGAGCCGCCTGCTTGCGCACGATCTGCGCCACGCGCCGAATGCGCTCGGTCCCCGCCATCGAGGTCCCGCCGAATTTCATCACGATCCGCGCCAAGGGCGAAGCCTTCCTCGCTGGTGCCACTTTCGGCGCGGTGTTAGGGAGCGGGGATGAGCGATGCAACAGCAACCATTCGCCCCGATGAAGCCGCCCATTTCGGCGCACTGGCAGCGGACTGGTGGGACCCGAAGGGCTCCTCCGCCATGCTCCACCGTTTGAACCCGGTGCGGCTGGGCTTCATTCGCGAGTCGATCGACCGCCACTGGGGCGGCGATATCGAGAGCGCATCCCCGCTTGCGGGCAAGGCCGCGGTCGACGTCGGCTGCGGCGCGGGCCTGCTGTGCGAGCCTTTGTCGCGCCTTGGCGCCGAGGTGACGGGCGTCGATGCCGCACCCCAGAATGCCGCCGCCGCCGCCGCCCATGCGGAAGCGGCCGGGCTCGACATCCGCTACATGGCGGGCGAGATCGGCACGCTGGACCTCGGCAGTTTCGACCTCGTCACCTGCATGGAGGTGATCGAACATGTCGCGGACAAGCCCGCCTTCCTCGCTGCGCTCACCGCCAAGCTGGCCGATGACGGCCTCCTGATCCTGTCCACCCCCAACCGCACCGCCGCCAGCCGCCTGCTGCTGGTCGGAGCGGCGGAGGCGGTCGGCGCAGTGCCGAGGGGCACGCACCACTGGGACGACTTCGTGACGCCCGAGGAGCTGACCGACCTGCTAGCCGATGCGGGCCTGACCGTCACCCAGACCCAGGGCATTGCCTGGCGTCCGGGCAAGGGCCTGCACCTGAGTGACGACATGAGCCTGAACTACATTCTGGCCGCGCGGCGCGCCTAGTCTGCCCGCACCAGCCCGGGATCGTCGGTGAAGTAGCCGTCGACCCCGACGGCCTTGAGCAGCTTCACCAGCCCCCGGATATCGCCGATCCCGTTCTCGCTGGCGTCCGATCGCAGCGATGCGGGCAGGAACACGTTTTCCTTGCGCACGGTCCACGGGTGAACCTTCAGCCCCGCCGCATGGGCATCGCGCACAAGATCGGTCGGCGTGCCGTCGTCGCCGAGCACATGGCCCATCCACGGGCCGATCCCGTCGGCATAGGTCGCCACTTCGGCGAGGCCGGTCGGCGTCATGATCCCCGCCCAGGTCATTCCCGGTTCGTCATAGGGGCCGCCTTCCGGACGGATCAGCAGGATCAGCGGCGCGTCGATCATCTTGTCGAGCCGTTGCAGCGGCGCGATGTCGAACACCTGGACGAACACGTCCGAGTCCGCGCCATCCAGCCCTTCCTGCTTCAGCTGCCGGACCAGCAGGTCGACCGTATCGATCCCGCTTTCCTGCAACAGCCAGGTCGGGTGCTTGAGTTCCGGATAGAGCCCGATCTTGCGGCCCGTTTCGGCCTCCTTCGCACGTTTGAGCGCGATGATGTCGGCGAAGGTCGGAATCGCGTAGAGCCCGTCGAAGCGCGCATTGGCCGGGCGCAGCGCGGGCATCCGCTCCTTCGCGCGCAGCGTCTGCAATTCGGCCAGCGTGAAGTCCTCCGCGAACCAGCCGTTGACCATCTGGCCCTCGATGTTCTTGGTCCGGCGGCGGTCGGCGAACTCGGGGTGGTCGGCGACATTGGTCGTCTCGCCGATCTCGTTCTCGTGCCGGGCGACCAGCACCAGATCCTTGGTCACCACCAGATCGGGCTCGATATAGTCCGCCCCCTGATCGATCGCGCGTTCGTAGCTAGCCAGCGTGTGTTCGGGCCGTTCGCCGCTCGCGCCGCGATGCGCGATCACCAGCATGTCACCATCGGCATTGACGGGGGTCAGGTCAGCCATTCCATGCGCGCTCGCACAGACGGGTGACAGGGCGATGGCCAGTGCCCCAAGCCATTTCAGCACAATTCATCCTTCCATTCCGGTTCCTTGAAGCCGACCAGCAGGCCGCCCTCATGTTCGAGTACGGGGCGTTTGATCAGGGTTGGATGTTGCGCCATCAAGGCAATCGCCTTCTCTTGCCCGAGATCGGCCTTGTCGCCCTCGTCCAGCTTGCGAAACGTCGTCCCGCGCTTGTTGAGCAGCACTTCCCAGCCCGCGGCATCGGCCCAGCCGCCGACCTCGTCGGCGCTCGGCGGGTCCTTCTTGAAGTCGCGGAAGCTGTGCTCGATGCCCTGCGCCTCCAGCCACTTCCTCGCCTTCTTGACCGTATCGCAATTGGGAATGCCGTTGAGCGTGGTGGTCATGCGTCCTCATCATGTTGGTAGTGGGTCACCTGCGGATCGAGGCAGGTGAACATCGTGTAGCGGGCATAGTGGTGCTTCCTGCCCGCGCCCTGAACGCCGGCATGGTCCGGGTGGCAGCGCCACGCCTTGGCCGCCTCGCGCGTCGCCCATTCGGAGATCGTCACCGTCTCGCCATCATCGGCGGCGTAGGTCTTCACGGCGAGGAAGCCGGGCTGCTCGCGCGCGAGCGCCTCCATCGCATCGGCGTGTTCGGCATAGGCCGCCGCGTCGTAGCCGGCGCGTTTGCGGCTGCGGAAGACGACCAGGTACATCAGTCGATTCGCCCGCCAGCCGCCGCGCGGCTGACACACCTGACACACAGTCCAGAGACACAAAACGCCCCGCCGGGCAGGTGCCGTGGCGGAGCGTCTGGCAAGCGGTGGGCGTGGCTCGACATGAGCGCGGACTTAGCGCGCCACGCATGATTAGGACAGCGCCATGCGCTGCCCCGACCGATGATTTTGCCTAGCCGAAGCGGAAATCGAGAATCCGGCCCGAGGAGCTGAAGGCGCAGGTGAACTGGTCGCGCGACCGGTCGCGCACGTCGATCCGGCCCTGCACAGTAAAGACGCCGCGCTCGCGTTCCTCGGCATAAGTGATCTGGACCCGGCCATAGCGGCTTGCCTCGCGCCCGCAGGCGTTCACCGCCGCGCGCTCGAACTCACTGTTCTGGCGGTAGGAATAGCCGTAGCCGTCACCATACCCGTCGCCATAGCCGCCACCATAACCATCATTATAGCCGCCGCCCGGACCGTAGCCGTCATCGTAGCCATAGCCGGTGCCATAGGCGCAGCCGCCCAGCAGCAGGGTGCCGGCGAGCAGAGCGGGAATCATCAGTTTACGCATGGAATCTCTCCCCATTGAATCGCGAGGCCACCAATCCCGCACCTGGAATGGAGTCTCTACGATCGGAGAAATCCTGTGTTCCCGCCGTGGCTTAGCAGCGCGAGGCTGAGCGGCGGGCATGGGGCCTAGGGCGCGTGGGCATCGGCGATCGCGACCGCCAGCGCATCCGCCGCGTCCGCCCCGGCGATGGTCACCCCGGGCAGCAGTACCTTGAGCATCGCCTGCACCTGCCTCTTCTCCGCCGCGCCGGTGCCGACGACCGATTTCTTGACGTAGCGCGCGGCATGTTCGCGCACGTCGAGCCCGTGCGCGCCGCACGCGGCCAGCACGCTGCCGCGCGCCTGCGCCAGCTTGAGCGTGGATTTGGGATTCTTGTTGAGGAAGATTTCCTCGCACGCCCCTCGCACGGGCCGATACTGCTCAATCACCACCGCCAGCTCGCGCTGCAGCTGCGCCAGCCGCTCGGTCATCGGAGCCTTTGTGTCGGTCGCGATCTGCCCGTTGGCGATGTGGGAGAGGCGCGATCCCTCGCTGCGGATCACGCCCCAGCCGGTGCAGGTGAGCGAGGGGTCGAGGCCGAGGATGATGGTCATTGTCTCGTCCCCAAGCCGTCATGCTGAACTCGTTTCAGCATCCCGTCCGCCAACCGCGCCGATATGGAAGGTGGCAGGGCTGGACCCTGAAACAAGTTCAGGGTGACGACCACCCCACCAACAGTCGCAGCCTAGTCCAGCTTCTCCATCACCTCGTCGGAGATGTCGTAATTGCCCCAGACGGTCTGCACGTCGTCATCATCGTCGAGCGCGTCGATCAGCTTCAGGAGCGTGCCCGCGTTCTTCTCGTCCATGTCGACCGTGAGGTTCGGCTTCCACGCCAGCTTGACGGTCTCGGCCGAGCCGAGCGATTTTTCGAGCGCTTCGGCGACCGCATGCAGGTCGTCCGGCGCGGTCCAGATTTCGTGGCCGTCATCGGTGCTGGCGATATCTTCCGCGCCCGCTTCCAGCGCGGCTTCCAGCACCTTTTCCTCGTCGCCCGCATCGGCGGGATAGACGATCAGGCCGAGCCGCTCGAACCCGTGCGCGACCGAACCTTCGGTGCCAAGGTTGCCGCCGTTCTTGGAAAACGCGGTGCGGATATTGGTTGCGGTGCGGTTGCGGTTGTCGGTCAGCGCCTCGACGATGATCGCGCTGCCGCCCGGGCCGTAGCCTTCGTAACGCACTTCCTCGTAGTTATCGCCGTCATTGGCGGAGGCCTTGTCGATCGCGCGCTGGATATTGTCCTTGGGCATCGACTGCGCCTTGGCCGCGTTGACCGCGAGCCGCAGACGCGGGTTCATGTCCGGGTCGGGCATGCCCATCTTCGCCGCGACGGTGATTTCGCGCGAAAGCTTGGAAAACAGGTTGGACCGTTTCTTGTCCTGCGCACCCTTGCGGTGCATGATGTTCTTGAATTTGGAATGGCCTGCCATGGGAACCTGCAAAAAGTGATGCTTTTCAGGGACCCCGGACTGGAGCCCCGTCAGACAGTCGGCACTAGCGAAGGTCGGCGCGAACGACAACGCCGTGTCGCCCGCGCGTTTCGATTGGACTGTGCGAACTAGATCCGCACCGCCGTACCGCTGGCGCTCACCATCAGCATCGAGCCGGTATCGCCGATTACCTCGTAATCGAGATCGACGCCGACCACCGCGTTTGCACCCAGCTTCTGCGCCTCGGCCTGCATTTCCTGAATCGCGTCGTGGCGCGCTTCTTTCAGCACCTTTTCATAGGAGCCTGCGCGCCCGCCCACGATGTCGCGGATGCCCGCGAACAGGTCGCGGAACATGTTCGCGCCGATGATCGCCTCGCCGGTCACGATGCCGAGGTAATCCTGCACCGGGCGCCCTTCGACGGTGGGCGTGGTGGTGACGATGATGCCGCTCTCGGCGGTCTTCCACGGGCTAGCCATTGACGATGATTCCTCCGTTGGGGTGCAGTACCTGGCCCGACATATAGGACGAATCCTCGCAGGCAAGGAACAGGAAGGCGGGTGCAACCTCGTTGGGCTGGCCGGGGCGGCCCATCGGGGTGTCCTCGCCGAAATCGTCCATGTTCTCCGGCGGCTGACCGCCCATGGGGTTGAGCGGGGTCCAGATCGGGCCCGGCGCGACGGCGTTCACGCGGATGCCATCCTCGATCAGGTTCTCGGACAGCGAGCGGGTGAAGGCTGTGATCGCGCCTTTGGTGGCGCTGTAATCGAGCAGGATCGGCGCCCCCTTGTACATCGTCACGCTGGTGCAGTTGACGATCGCCGCGCCCTTCTTCAGGTGCGGGCGCGCGGCCTGCACCAGATAGAACTGGCTGAAGATGTTGGTCTGGAAGGTGCGCTGCAGCTGCTGCGCGGTGATCTCGGTCACATCCTCGTCGGGATGCTGCTCGCCCGCATTGTTGACCAGCACATCCAGCGCGCCAAAGCGGTCGATCACCGCATCAATCAGCCCCTGGCAATGGTCTGGATCGCCGAGGTCTCCGGCGGAGAGCATGACCTCAGCCCCCTCGGCCTCGCACGCCTCGCGGGTGATGTTCGCATCGTCATGCTCTTCGAGATAGGCGATCGCGACATTCGCGCCCTCGCGCGCGAACAGCACCGCGACCGCGCGGCCGATGCCGCTGTCGGCACCCGTCACCAGCGCGGTCTTGCCTTTCAGCCGCCCCGATCCGGGATAGCGCGGCTGCCACTGCGGCTTCTTGTCGAGGTCGGTCTCGTGCCCCGGCATCCGCGGTTCTTCGGATGTCTCGGGGACGAAGGCGGTGTCGGTTTCGGTCGGCTGGGTCATCGGCGGGCATCCTTGAAAAGAGGGGCTTTTCCTCTCTCAAGCAGCGCCCCGCCCGATGGGTTCCGGCACCCGCTTTTGTTAAGCGGGCAAGTCGGCTCAACCCATGCCGAGCGCGGCCTTGTAGGTGTCGAGGATCATTTCCTGCTCGCTGCGGTCGTCGGGCTTCATCTTCCGCAGGCGCACGATCTGGCGCATGATCTTGGGATCGTAACCGACCGCCTTGGCCTCGGCATAGACGTCGCGGATATCGTCGGCGATGCCCTTCTTCTCTTCTTCGAGGCGTTCGATGCGCTCGATCAGCAGGCGCAGGCGGTCGTCGGTGGTCTCGGCCATTTGGGGGTAATCTCCGGTAAGGGGTAGAATCGGTTGGCCGCTGGGTAGCCAGCAGGCGCCGGATCGTGAACCCGGCGCGTGCCTAATCCACGCGATTCTTCTTGAGGCTCGCCTCCATCCGGTCGAGCTGCTCCTGCGTGGCGGGGGTCTGGCGGGTCGCCTTCCACTCGTCCTGCGGCATCCCGTGGATCAGCTCGCGGGCCTCGGCCTTGTCGCCGTCATAGCCCGCATCGCGAATCCAGTCCGCCAGGCAATTGCGGCAGAAGCCGGAAAGCCCCATCAGATCGATGTTCTGTGCATCGTGGCGATGGCGCAGGTGGCGCACCAGCCGGCGGAACGCGGCGGCGGCGACCGCATCGTCCAGCTGGTCGAGGGGATCGGGTGATTGCGCCATGGCTGGGCTCCTTTGGCTCTTGTCTTGCAACATTCCCCTGCCATAGCCGTGGGCCATGCCCAAGCCCGATCCCCAGCTCAGCCCCCGAAGCCGCAAGGTCAAGATCCTCGCCACCGTTGGCCCCGCCAGCAGCGATCCGGAGATGCTGCGCCGCCTGTTCCGGGCCGGTGTCGATGCGTTCCGCGTCAACATGAGCCATGGCGAGCAGGCGACCCACGCGAAGACCATCGCCGCGATCCGCGCGCTGGAGAAGGAATTCGACCGCCCGATCGCGATCCTCGCCGATCTACAGGGGCCCAAACTGCGCGTCGGCACTTTCAGGGACGGCAAGGCGGTGATTCGCCATTCGGGGCACTTCACGCTCGATCGCGACCCGACGCCGGGCGACGAAACCCGCGTCCACCTGCCCCACCCCGAGCTGTTCGGCATTCTCGAAAAAGGCCAGCGGCTGCTGATCAATGACGGCAAGATCCGCCTCAAGGTGATCCGCGCGGACGAGGACGCGATCCTGTGTTCGGCGGAAGT
>Ga0208833_1000374_pt1 | contig 12063 bp, 9 predicted proteins | sample DeeseametaMP1788_FD_184181 | JGI IMG/M metagenome (GOLD analysis project Ga0208833, IMG submission 184181) | Marine microbial communities from the Deep Pacific Ocean - MP1788 (SPAdes) | ecosystem: Environmental > Aquatic > Marine > Oceanic | place: North Pacific Ocean | collected 2011-05-03 | reverse complement strand
CCGCTGATGTCGAAGCTGATGTTACTTGCGCCAGCTGGGACTTCCATGGTGTACATAATGTCGTTGCCCTGAGAGGCTGATAGACCTGTTTCAGCAACACCATTCTCTAGTACGTTATCGCCTGGAGGATCAGGATCTGGAACGGGATTTGAGCCAGTACCACCTTTCGCCAATTCAGCTAGATAAGTCACTGATAACTTAGCAAAGTTTACAGAGTGACTGGCATCAAAATGATCATCTCGTGAGGTGTGGATATCACCATTGTGTTGCCCCATGTAGGCTTCGAATGGCATTGAGGCTGGGTAGCCTTGATTGTGCCACGAAGCATGATCCGAGCAACCGTAACCACACTGGTCGTAATCGTAATCGATACTCGGCAGGTACGTATCAATAAGATCTGCCAGGAACTGATTTTGATCTGAATTGGTGTAGTCAGTCATGAACACAATATCTTTGTTACTTCCTTTGTAACCCGACATATCAAATTGAACCACGCCAATAACGTTGGCGTTATTATTTTTGTGCTCAGTGGCAATTTCGTTGGAGCCACGTAACCCCACTTCTTCAGCAGCATAACCAATGAGTTTGATGGTGCGCTCGGGTTTAAAGTCAGTCTCAACAATGGCGCGTAGTGATTCGGTCGCAATAGCGATACCGGAGGCGTTGTCGTCTGCGCCAGGTGCTCGTCCTGAAGTATTTGAACTGTTGATGGAGTCTAAATGGCCACCAACGATAACAATCTCGTCAGGATTGGTTGTGCCTGTAATCGTCGCGATAACTGACGGTTGGCTCCAGTTGCTGTGGTTGTATACCTGCACGTCAATGTCGTTGCGCGTACTAGCAATTGACTGCCATTCATCTTTAATCCAGTTTGCAGCATCGACGCCGGTACCGCTGGTGTAATAGCGGTTATTGTAGTTACTTAAGGCGTTAACCGTTGAGGTTAAGTTACTGCTCGATATTTCTCCGAGCAAAGCATTAACAGCGTCAGGGTTATCGAAGGTGTAATTGACTGCTGCAAATTCTTGAGTTTGGTGAATACTGTGAGCATATTCTTGAGCTTCTTGCTGGGAGCTGTGGTAGAAAAAACCACCGCAACGCTTGTGCTCAACATGCATCATGTTGCTGAGCTCATTAATTTTTGACTCCGGAATCTGTGCGATAGCGACTTGGTTACTCTGCTTTTGCCCGATGATTCCAGACAGCTTCATTGGAATGGTTGATTGATATTTACTTTGGATTGTTTCTACGGCATCGCCGCCAAGTGTAATCCATATTTCTTGTTCACTTGTTGGTTGTTCGGTTACTGGCGCTGATGGTTTGTCAGCGGCTGCACTTTGTGCGAAGACAAGTGATCCAGCAACCACTCCTGAGATCAGGAGACCGGTTGATAGACATTTCATAATGTGTACCTACAAATTAGGAATTTAGGGAAGGAGGGACGGTGGTCCCTCCTTGAGTTGGTGAGATTATTGAGGAGTTGCAGTGATGTTTAATGTAACACCAGAAGCTGCGTTATAGCCTCGTAATCCGATGTGCCATGTGCCTGACTGTGGCGCATTAATGGTGCAAGTTTCTTCGTTGCCCCATTTGTACGGACGGCAGTCGTAGCTGGATGTTGTCGGCTGCGAGCCTTGACGAACATACAAGTCAGCGTCGCCTGAACCACCTGTAATAGTGACGGTCAAGGAGCTGTAATCACCATTCAAGTCTTGGCTGTAACGTGCCCATGCACCTTGAGCCACTGACACATTGCTGTAGGTTTCGTCAATTGGCGGTGTGCCTGGGCCAGTTCCGTCGTAACTACCGACGAGTGTTAAGCCAGAGAAGCTAGAGTAGGCTTTAACGCGCACGTAGTAAGTGCCTTCGCCGTTACCTGAGCAGCTTTCGCTGTTACCATTTTTATACGGACGGCAATCGTAGGTCGAGTCTGTAGGAGCTGCGCCTTTGCGTACATATAAGTCTGCATCGCCAGTACCGCCGCTGATGTCGAAGCTAATGTTGCTGGCGCCAGCTGGGACTTCCATGGTGTACATAATGTCGTTGCCCTGAGAGGCTGATAGACCTGTTTCAGCAACACCATTCTCTAGTACGTTATCGCCTGGAGGATCGGTCGGATCGCCGCCACAATCACGGCCCGGGCTAACGTTACTGCTAATGCCAACAGCTTGTAGTGTCGCGTTTACATCATCAACGCTATAACCCAAGTCACATGCTGAATCTAGTACGCCGTCGCCAGCATCATCCCAGTTAGTTCTTGCGGTCCAATAGTTTTGGTTAGCGCGAGTGTAAACTTCAAAGGCTTTTTTCGTATCCCAACCCGTTGTGGTTGCAAGCAGATAGAAGGCTCTGTTGTAAACACCTGAACTGTGGTGAACGTCCATACCTGAGTAGTAATCGCTTTGGTGGCCAATAGAATTACCGTCTTGAGTTGGGTCGTCCATGTAGCGAAGTGCGCCATTACTTTTGAAGATTTGCTCACCGACTAAAAAGTCATTGGTACCGTTCATATAGAACTCAGCCGCTTCACCCGACATATCTGAGTAAGACTCGTTCAAACCGCCTGATTTACCACTGTAAACTAAGCCTGAGTTTTGCTCTGTAAAACCGTGGCTCACTTCGTGCGCCATAACATCCAGCGAGACTAGTGGGTAAAAGCGATTAGCACCGTCACCAAAAGTCATTTGCTGGCCATCCCAGAAAGCGTTCTCGTAGTTGTTACCGTAGTGAACACGTACACGGAGTTTCTGTGTTAATGGCGCTGTGTTGAACCAGTCACCGAACATGTTGAATACAACGCCACCGAAGAAGTGACCATCATTTAATGGCGAGTAAGCACCATTAATTTCTTTGACCGTATTCTCTGGGCAAGTAAAGCTATGGATACTACCGCCGCTTTGCGAGTTGTTCATGTTGATAGTATCAACATTGCTGTTGCGCATGGTACAAGTATTACCAGACTGAGCGACGTTCATTGGATCGAAATCGGTGCCGTAAACGTAGCGCCCAGTTTTTTGGTTACCGCCAGGGCCAGTACCATTTGCAGTTTGTAGGTTCTCGTAGCTGTGAAGTACATCGCCAGTTTTAGCGTCAACAAACATTTGTGGGCGAGATGGCTTATCGCCATGCGACACGTAGCTTACCGAGTAAACAAGTTTTGCAACGCCGTCGTTACTTTGCCAAATAACAAGATCTGACTGCTCATTCTCGAAGTGAGTTGGCGCACGGCTTGTTTTGCCTTGTGCGTTAAATTGCTGCGTGTTTTTAGCGATTGAAAGTGCTTCTGCCGATGTGATGCTTGGCTTAACGCTAGGAACATCTTGTTCGATATCGCTTAAAACTGCACCGTGAGCGAAGCTAAAAGCGCCCGATGATGTGCGAGTGATAATAACATCGTCGCCAACCACTGGAATACCTTTGTAGAACTGCTGGTAACGTTTGGTCACATTACCGTTGTTGCTGTAGCTCTTACGAACTTGTAGCGAGTCGCTGTTACCGCTCAAGCCAGCAATTTGCTTAGCATTCATAGACACCGAGCCAGGTAATGCTTGTTGCTCGGCTATCATGTTATTGACGGTAGGGTTATCGCGTAGCGACTGTCTCTCGGCTGCGTGACCAACGGCGGTCAACATGCACAGCGATACAGTGCTTAGCATGAACTTTGAACGAGTGTTCATAAACTTCTCCTTCTCATTTTGAGATAGACTTATCTCTTATCAATTTTAGTGCTGAAGTCTTTTCACATGCCCCCTTAGTTTTTATGTCAATTAAGGCCTATCAGACAGTGAGAAAAGTACCCCCTTCAGCTTGTTGTGTTTTAGATTTAATCTAAATATTTCTTCAACACGTCAAGTAACCTATCAGCGAAATTCTGGCTGTTCAATTATTAAACTGTATCGAATTGTATTGTTATGTAGCTTTGTGACAGAGGCGAGTAGTAGATTGTGAGTTAATGCCTCATTCAGTGTGAAGTGACGCAGTTATAAAGCATTAGCGCATCATTTATCTCAGAAATGACTTAAGGCTGATGCAAAAAAGTGGGCACCGAGGTGCCCTTTCTTAGGGGAGTTGCAGTAGAGGAGAGTTTGTATTTAAGTGTGACATCCTTGTCTTGGAGTCGTCCTATGCTCTGGGGGATATTGATTACCGTCGCGTGATTATTTTTGAGCTATAGCGCTGTGGTTAAGTTGCTCGCTAAAACTCATATCGCTAGTTTGATGAAAACCTACTAGCAAGTTTGAGTTAAGTTCATAGCGCACGGTATAAGTCACGCTTTCACCACTATCTAATGATAATTGCTGCGGATCCGATAGCTGGTTAGTAGCACTGTCAGTGCTGACCTGATAATTAATCAAGGCGCCTGGGTTCGGTAATGGAATATGGTAGTAGCCGTTCAATGCACTCTCACTACTGTTGGTGAACGTTTGGGAAAGGGTGAGTACGGTTAATCCCTCGTAACGCTCTTCTTTAATGCTACTGGCGCTAGGTTGGATAGGTTGAACATTGCGCTCACTATCAAGAGTATTCACCACGCCAAAAAGTTTTATATTTTCCAATGGCTCAGTAGGTTGATCGGCTTTTAAATTGACGCTAAGCCCTAAAGCCATGATTGCGACTACTGCGAGTGTTGCTTGCTTGAACTTATTGGTTGTATTCATTGTTTGCTCCTTTAGAGGCTTCTCTTTGGTGTGAAGCCATCTCGTTGTTCGATGGTGTTATTACACCGAACCTTTGTGGAGCTAATCTGTGAATAAAATGATGGAAAATTAATCGAATCGGGCAGAAAAATGGCGACCGAGAAAGTCGCCATGATGTACTTGGATCTTAAGTTACGGAGAAATAAGTGACAATAAACTTATTGCTTCTTCATAGTAAAGGAGAAGGTTACAGGGACTTCGTCACTGATACTATTAAGACCAGCAATGTCTTGCAGTTTATCAACACCAGCTTTAAGACCAAGATGTTCTGCTGAAAGAACGATAGGTTTAGCTGTTTCGACTTTTATGGTTTCTGCGTTAATTCGCGTGAGAGTGACTTCAGCTTCGATGTCAGTCTTATTTCCAGCCAAATCGAGCTCAGCATTCATGGTTTTCGTTTTGCTTTTAGCTGGAAGATCTTTTGAGGTGATCTTTCCAGTAATAGTGGCTTTTGGTGCTTTGTCCGTCATGAACAAGTGCTTTTGCATACGTTCGTCACGAATCTCGATCCCGGTATCAACGCTAGTCAGATCAATGCTTAAGCTAAAGTTACCTTCAGCACCTACTGCTGCATCAAAGCTTTTGAACTGATGCTCTTCAGTAATATCACCGTTTTTGGTGCTACTAAAATGAAGTTCTGATTGCTTTGAGTCGAGACTCCACTGACCAACATGCTCTTTGCCATTTTCGTTACTGCAGGCCGAAATTGCTAATAGCGCACTCAGGGATAAGACTTTCATTAAAGTGTTGTTGAAAAGAATATCTTTGGACATCTTTTGCTCCTTTGATTTCAATGGTTTCGAGTGTATCAAATCTTAGATGAAAAAAAATCCAGTGTTTTGGAGAGAATGAAAACTAATGTGAAATTTCTGGTTGCGAACCGAGTAGACGCTGAGTTTTAAAGTCGTAAAAACAAACCTTCTCTGCTTAAAAAATAGCCAATCAATACTGGCTTAGAGTGGGGCGCTGATGGTATAATTCGCGCCCTTTTTTGAACAAATCAGCTAATTTTAGCTAAATTGCGAAGCGTCAGGAGCAAGTAAGGTCACATGAGCAAGAAACTATTTATCAAAACCTGGGGTTGTCAGATGAATGAATACGATTCGTCGCGTATGTCGGATCTATTGAATAAAACCCATGGTTTAGAAGCGGCGGCATCGGCAGAAGAAGCTGATGTGGTGTTGCTGAACACTTGCTCGATCCGCGAAAAAGCTCAGGAGAAAGTGTTTTCTCAGCTGGGTCAGTGGAAAAATCTGAAAAATGATAACCCAGACTTAATTATTGGTGTTGGTGGCTGCGTGGCTTCGCAAGAAGGCGAGGCAATTCGTCAACGTGCGCCGTATGTGGACGTGATTTTTGGCCCGCAAACGTTGCATCGCTTACCTGAAATGATTAAAGAAGCGAGCGGAGAAGGCACCACTAAAAAAGCGGTGGTTGATATTACCTTCCCTGAAATTGAGAAATTCGACCGTCTGCCTGAGCCTCGTGCTGAAGGGCCGACAGCGTTCGTATCGATCATGGAAGGCTGTTCAAAGTATTGTTCTTTCTGCGTGGTTCCTTATACACGTGGTGAAGAAGTCAGCCGTCCGTTTGATGACGTGTTGGCTGAGTGTGCGCAATTGGCTGAGCAAGGTGTTCGTGAGATTAATTTACTCGGCCAGAACGTGAATGCTTATCGTGGGCCAACTCACGAAGGTGATATTGCTGATTTAGCTGAGTTAATTACTTACGTTGCGGCAATTGATGGTATTGATCGAATTCGCTTTACCACGTCACACCCGGTTGAGTTCTCTGATCGCCTGGTTGAGGTGTACGAGCATGTGCCTGAATTGGTGAGCCATCTACACTTGCCGGTACAAAGCGGTTCCGATCGCGTGCTAGCGCTTATGAAGCGTGGCCACACAGCTTTAGAGTACAAGTCAAAAATTCGTCGTTTACGCAAAATTCGTCCGAACATGTCGATGTCTTCTGACTTTATTATTGGCTTCCCGGGTGAAAGTGAAGCTGATTTTGAAGATACGATGAAGTTGATAGGTGATATTGGTTATGATCACTCTTTCAGTTTTATTTACAGCGCACGTCCCGGTACGCCTGCGTCAGATATCGTTGACGACACGCCAATGGAAGTGAAGAAGCAGCGCTTATCAATTTTGCAGCAGCGTATTAACCAACAAGCTTTCTCGATCAGCCGCAACATGGTTGGAGGCAAAGAGAAAGTGTTGGTGGAAGGGCCATCAAAGAAAGATCCGATGGAACTTCGCGGTCGTACCGAGAATAATCGTATTGTTAACTTCATGGGCCCACACAGTTTAATTGGTAAGTTCGCTGAAGTGACGATTACTGATGCATTCCCAAATTCATTACGCGGTGAATTCGAGCCAGATGGCTTGGTTCACTAAGCTAACCATCTTTATAGGATAGTTTTTGTCTCAATTATCAAACGAAACTTTTGAGTTATTGCCGGCCGATAATAACCGTTTATCGGCTTTGTGTGGCTACCTTGACGAACATTTAAAGCATATTGAGCGTCGTTTAGGCGTCGAGGTTAATGTTCGTGGTAATTCTGTGAGCCTGATTGGCGAAGGCGTCAACATTGCGGCGGCGCGTCAAGTGGTTGAAGGCTTGTACGTTGATACCGCTAAAAAGAAAATGTTAGACAGTGCCGATGTTCACTTGGCTATTCAGGAAATTTCAACAGAGTTAGAAGCGGCTAAGCCTAAAGGGCACGTTGATGAAAACGTCACCTTGGTCACAAAGCGCGGATTAATTAAGCCTCGCAGTCCTAACCAGAAACAATACCTGCAGAATATTATCCACCACGATATTAGTTTTGGTGTCGGTCCTGCGGGTACTGGTAAAACTTATCTGGCGGTGGCTAATGCGGTGGATGCCTGGGAAAAGCAACAGGTTCGCCGTATTTTGTTAACGCGCCCAGCGGTTGAGGCGGGTGAGCGTTTGGGTTTCTTACCTGGCGACTTGGCTCAGAAAGTCGATCCATACTTGCGTCCTTTGTATGACGCTCTGTATGAAATGTTTGGCTTCGAGAAAGTGGCTAAACTGATGGAGCGTAACGTGATTGAAGTCGCGCCACTGGCTTACATGCGTGGTCGAACCTTGAATGATGCTTTTATTATTCTGGACGAAAGTCAGAACACCACGGTCGAACAGATGAAAATGTTCCTGACGCGGATTGGCTTTAGCTCGAAAGCGGTGGTGACGGGCGATATTACGCAGGTCGATTTACCTCGCGGACAAAAATCTGGCCTACGCCATGTGATTGATGTCTTAAAAGACGTGGATGGCATCAGCTTTACCTTCTTCCAGTCGAAAGATGTGGTGCGTCACCCAGTGGTGCAGCGTATTGTGCAAGCATATGAAGATGCTGACGTGGCGGAAGCTAAGCGTTCGGCGGATACGGCCAGCGATGCGGCGAAAAAGCTGTAAGTCTTGGCCTGATAATTTCGATTCATGAGCATCATTGATTTAGAACTGCAAGTTGCCGATAACGCTGAAAACTTACCGCAAGAAAAGCAGTTTTTAGCCTGGGCTCAGGTCGCCGTGACGAAAGTTATGGATAGTACCCAGCCCGCGGCACTAACTATTCGCATTGTTTCCAGCGAAGAAAGCCAACAGTTGAACCATCAATACCGTGGTAAAGATCGTCCGACTAACGTGCTGTCATTTCCATTTGAAATTCCCCAAGGTTTGCCACAAGACTTGTTGCCAGAGGAGCATATCCTTGGCGATTTGGCGGTGTGTTCGGATGTTGTGGCAAATGAAGCTAGGGAGCAGCAAAAAGATTTACATGATCACTGGGCGCACATGGTGGTACATGGGTGCTTGCATTTGTTAGGCTACGATCATATAAAAGATGAAGAGGCTGAAGTCATGGAAGCGCTGGAAGCTGAGATTTTAGCAGAACTTGGCATAGGCAACCCCTATGTCATTGAAGACTAACGATTTTTAATTGTGTATTTGGTAACTAGAGGACAAGATAAAGCGCCATGAGCGATGACAAACCTCCGTCGAGGAGCTTTCTTCAACGAATTTTCGATATATTCCATTCTGAACCCCAAGATCGCCAGCAACTGGTAGAAGTGCTGCGGGTCGCAAAAGACGATAAATTAATTAAAACCGACTCCTTGGCAATGATGGAAGGGGTGTTGCAGGTCGCGGAAATGCAGGTGCGAGACATTATGATTCCACGTTCGCAAATGAACGTGATTCATGAAAACGCTACTTTGCAGGAAATTTTACCGATTGTTAGCGAAACTCGTCACTCACGCTACCCTGTTGTGGGCGAAAACCGAGACGATATCGAAGGCATTATGTTGGCCAAAGAGCTGCTGAGTTATGCTTTTGATGAAGAAGGTCGGGAAAAGTTTGATATTAAAGATGTTTTGCGTCCGGCCTATATCATTCCTGAAAGTAAACGCTTAGACATTCTACTGACAGAATTTCGTTCAAAGCGTAATCACATGGCGATCGTCGTGGATGAGTACGGGTGCGTGTCTGGTTTAGTAACGATTGAAGACGTTCTAGAGCAAATCGTTGGTGATATTGAGGATGAGTTTGATATTGATGAAGAAGAGAGCAATATTAAGCTTCACTCTAATGGCGAATACATCATTAAAGCGCAAACCGATATTGAAGACTTTAATGAACGCCTAGGCTCTGATTTCTCAGATCAAGAGTTCGACACAATTGGTGGTTTGTTGGTTAACAAGTTTGGTCATATGCCGGCCCGCGATGAAAGCGTAAAAATGGGTGACTTTAAATTTACTGTATTAAACGCCGATCAACGCCGCGTTCATTTGTTACGCGTGAAGCCGTTAGTGCAGGAACAAACGAACTAGCTCATCATCAACAATAATAGAATTATAGAGAGTCAATAATGACAGAAAAATTTGCCAGTCCAAACGGCTGGCTGGCATTTTTTATTGCCCTAATCTCAGGAGCCGTTTACCCCCTAGCATTTGCACCATTCAATTGGTGGCCGTTGGCGCTAGCCTCTATTGCCACTTTCTGGTGGCTTATTACTGATAAAACACCGAAGAAAGCTTTTCGGCTGGGTTGGGCCTATGGCTTTGGTGTGTTTATTGCTGGTGTGTCATGGGTTTATGTTTCGATTAACACTTTCGGAAATGCCTCGCCAACTTTGGCCGTTATATTAACCATTGTCTTTGCAGCGATATTAGCCTTGTTTTACAGCATGCTAGGTTGGGGCATGCAACGATTCTTTAGTAAGTACTCGCTTATCTCAAGAATTATATTGTTCAGTATTATTTGGGTTGGACTGGATATAGCGCGTGGCTCAGGATTTGTTAGTTTCCCATGGCTATACGCAGGTTATAGTCAGACCGAAGCCTTGATGAAAGGGCTGGCAGGTTTCTTAGGCGTGCACGGTGTGACTTTATTTGTGGTCATTCTAAGTTGTCTGCTGGCAGAAGTCGTGTCGACCAAAGGTTACGCACAACAGCGTCGCTTTTTACTGCCGATACTGGTGGTGCTAGTGATTCCTTTTCTTGCCACTTTACACATGTTCTCGAAAACAGCGACTAAAGAACAAACCCTAATCTTAGCGCTGGTTCAGCCAAACGTTGATCAGCATATTAAGTGGGATCATCGCTACTTTAACGACATCATGTATGGCCTATTTGAACAGACCGAGCCTTACTGGGGCGCAGATCTGGTGGTGTGGCCGGAAGGCGGTATTCCATCGTTTGAGAATAATGTTCCGGGTTTGATGTCTGAATTGGAAGGTCTCGCGAAGGATAGCGGCACCGATTTCATTACTGGTATCCCAATGCGCGAACCTGATAATCGCGAGATTTATTACTCAGGCGTCAAGTTACTAGGCGAAGACAGTCAGTCGTATCATAAGCAGCAACTAGTGCCTTTTGGTGAATACCTGCCCTTTACCGAATTACTTCGCGGTGCCATCGACTTTTTTGATTTGCCCATGTCGAGCTTCACGCCAGGCGATTCGGCTCAAGCGCCACTGCGCACTGAAAAAGCGGCGTTAGTCCCCGCGATTTGCTATGAAATCGCCTTCTCAGGCCTAATCCAAAGCCTTGGCCAAAAGTCGCAAGATCAATTTACCGCGATTCTAACTATTAGCAACGATACCTGGTTTGGTGATAGCTGGGGGCCGCTACAACACTTCCAGATCGCTCAAATGCGGGCTATCGAAACAGGACTTCCCGTGATTCGCGGCACTAATAACGGCCTAACAGCAGTCATCGCCTCAAACGGACGTGTGATGGAACAAATCCCGCGCTTCGAGCGTAAAGTTCTCGCTGGCGCTTTCGTCCTCGATAATAAACCAACATGGTTTTTACAGTATGGATACTGGACGTTATTGGTGTTGGTTATTGGTTTGTTGGGAGTGGCGTTTGGTTTGAGAGGAAAGTTGGGATAACTAAATGGATGGTTTATTTGAAGGTATTGTTGGAGGCTCCTTAGGCGTTTTATTATTAAATATTAAATTTAAGGAAAACAAACCCATTTGGTTAAGAAGTCTTTATTTAGCAGTAATATTTTTTGTGCTATTTAGCGTAATAGAAGTGTTATTTAGGGAAAGCTCGATTACTACTTTCTGGGATACACTGTTCGGTTTTTTCTGTTGGATATATTTGCCCATAACTGGCCTACTTTATTTATTCTGGTACGGGGACAAGTTAAGAGAAGAGCATAAAGATTAAGGTCTGGCTTTTAGACGTAACTCATCCTATATCACTGTGTTTATTAGGAGATGAAAGGCTATGTATAGATACTTATTAGTTCTAATTGGGGTCACTAGCTTATTTGCATGCAGTGAGAAGTTAACGCGGGAGGAGCTTTTATTCCAAGTTGATGCTTATATCGACCAATACAAAAAGAGGTCACTAGAAGAGGGGCAGTACTCTCTATGGGCAGAACATTATCATATTGCTGCCCCATATGAAGAATTACTATTATTTGACAGCCTAACTTTGCAAGGGTTTTTGATTATTTCTGACAGACAAAGTTTTTCTACACAATTTGAGAAAATACTCGCTGAGAACTCTGAAATTCTATATACAGAGGCTCAAGAAAAATTGAAAGTAGTGGTTTTCGAATTTAATAAAGCAACTTGTCCAAGTATAGAGAAGTATAAAAAAAGTCTAGAATCTGCGAAAAATGAACTTGTTAATTTAACATCTCCTTTCCGGGTAGGATATCGAGTTAGTGCTACCTTCCACACTGGCGAATATCTTTTTGAGGGAGAGAAAAGTTACGCTAATTTAACGACTATTCAATCTTATATCCATGATGAGCCAGTTATTAAAGAGCTTTTGGAATTATTAGAGGTAATAAAAGCCTGTAAGAATCAAGCTTCTGTTAC
>Ga0208833_1000371_pt1 | contig 12110 bp, 10 predicted proteins | sample DeeseametaMP1788_FD_184181 | JGI IMG/M metagenome (GOLD analysis project Ga0208833, IMG submission 184181) | Marine microbial communities from the Deep Pacific Ocean - MP1788 (SPAdes) | ecosystem: Environmental > Aquatic > Marine > Oceanic | place: North Pacific Ocean | collected 2011-05-03 | reverse complement strand
AGGGTCAGCGCAGGCGGGTGACGCCGATGCGGGCCTTGCGGATCTGCTTGCCGGTCCAGGCGAACCGCACCCACTTCTCCTGGGAGAACAACCGTGTCTGGTCGGCGTGGAACTTCGAGGTCGGGTCCTCGGACTGGCTGTAGGTCAGGATCGTCCGCGCGATGGGCGCGCCCTTCTTGCGGAACGCGATCGCCTGGATGTGCGAGGAGCCGTAGGTGATCGGCTGGTACCTGTCGTCGTTCTCCTCGGGCAGGTAGGACTTCAGGGCGTTGGCGTTGCCGGCTGAGTCGCCGAGCCCACCGCCGAGCGGGATCGCCGGAGCGCCCCGGTCGCCGGCCACCTGCAGCGAGCCCCACCGGGCGTCGAAGGCGACCCCGGCGTCACGCACCTCGTCGATGGCGTCCTGCATCGCCTGCACCACCTGCGGGTCCGCGGTGTTGAGCCCGGCCGGGGTGTTGAACGGGTCGCTGGGGTCGAACGGGGTGGTCCAGATGGTGTTGATGCCGACCACGGGCAGCGCGGAGGGCAGCTTGGAGACGAACGCCTCGAAGAGGTGCACGCCGCGCGAGCCCTTGTCCGAGCGGCCGTCCCAGGCCGCGAGCGCCTCGCAGGCCTCGGTCTCCCCGGTCGCCTCGCAGACGGCGTCGAGCGCGCCGTCCTCGCGCATGACCTCGGCGGCCATGACGCGATTCTCGTGCTGGTGCCCGGCCAGGCTGCGGGGCGTCTCCTTCTTCCCCGCGGCGAGCCGGTCGGCGACGTACGCCGCGACCACGCGGGTGCGCATGGTGCGGGCGCAGTCCTCGCAGCCGATGATCGCGTCGTAGCCCTCGAGCCGGACCTCGTCGTTGGGGGTCCAGTAGGAGTCGTTGGCGTTCATCACCCAGTCGCGGGTGACGACCGACGGCAGGTTCTCCGGGCCGAGGATGCCCGGACGCGAGGCGTCCTCGTCGGCACCCCAGGCGCACGAGCTGCCGGCGCGGGTGCCGTCGAGACCGGGCAGGCCCGCCACCTCGTTCAGCACCCGGCCCACGACGGTCATGCAGGTGGACGCCATCTCGTCGGTGACGTGCGGGACGACCGAGTGGTCGGCGTACAGCACCTGCCCCTTGCGGTCGGCCGCCGTGGTGTTGACCCACGGCATGCCAGCCGCGCGGTCCTGGCGGCGCAGCAGGTCCTCCACGTCCGTGGCCTTGCCCATGTCCAGGAACGTGTCGATCGTGCGCAGGTGCTCGGCGTTGGCGTCACGGATCGCCCACAGGCTCGCGAGACCCCACGGCATCAGCAGGTCCGGAGCGTCGATGACGTAGCCCTCGGCGGTGCGGTAGACGTCCTCGGTGACGGTCTCCAGCGTCCCGTCCTGCCCCTTGACGACGACCTCGACCTCGCGGTGGTCGAGCTCGGCGGGGCCGGCGTCGGTGAGGTACGTCGTGGGGCTGGCCGCGACCGGCGTGAGGTACTCGTACGGGGTGAACCGGTAGGCCGTGGAGACCGTGTGCGACCAGGCGACGTCGTCGTTGAAGCCGATGTTGACCGCGGGCGAGCCGACCAGCGAGGCACCGGCGACGTCGTACGTGCCCGGGATCGTCAGGTGCTGCTGGGTGAAGTGTTCTGGGGACATTACGACTGTTCAAGCCATACACTGTTCAAGTGACGCCAGCCGAGAACGAGCCAGGAACACACTGGCTAGTGCTCTTCGTCGACCAGGACAAGCAGGTACCGGTACACCTGCATCCCGACCTCGTGGCACTGGCCGATCTAGCCGACGAGGAGCAAGCCCACGGGGTCACCTCGGGCACGCCAATCATCGTTTCGCCTGAACTCGAACTCGACCCACGACTAGTCGCTTTCTGCACTCAGGGTCCCCTCGCTTCGAGACGTGACCTGACCAAGGACGCGTACGCCCGCAACATCGCCGACTGGTGCTCGTTCCTCTGGAGCGAAGACCTGACATGGACCGATGCGACAGAAAGCCACTACGACGACTACCGGCGCTGGCGGACTGATAGGAACCTGCATCGCTCGCCCCTGCCTGGTGAGCGGAAGGTGCACATCCGCGAGTCGTCATTCGATCGTGCCCACTTCGCTCTCAAGTTGCTCTACGACTGGGCCGTGAAGCAAGGACACGTGGACCAGTCGCCCGTCCCAGAAGCGCGACCCGCTAAGTCGCCCAGGGGACGCAGTAGGCCGACAGGTCACGCGTCGCGTCCTGAGCGCTTTCGCTGGGTCACCCCAGCCTCTTATCAGGTATGGCGCAACGTCGGGCTGCTTGGGCACGAAGCAGTTCGGCGAGACCGTGCTGTCGTTACCGGACCGCCACTCACCTCATGGCGTGGACACAACACAGACCGGGACAGCGCACTGACCGACCTCATGATTACCTCGGCGCTGCGCAGTGGCGAGCAGCGGGCGCTACTGCTACCCGAGATGCCTGAGCACTCGATTGACCTGCGCTTGGCCACTGAGACCGCGAAGTACCGGAAGAGCCGCATCTACACGCCGCTCCCGTTGGCGTTGGATCGGGTTGCGCGTTACTGCCAGGGCGAGCGAGCCAGGGCGGTACGGCGAGCCCAGGCTGCTGGCCGCTACGAGACACGCGCCACCAGTGAGCGGCTGCTCGTCGTTCGCTGGGTCCAGGACGGACGAGACCTGGCATACGAGGCAGAGGACGGGCGCTGCGGGCTGCTCGACGACTTGACCATCATCGAGCGCTCTCGGGTGTTCGTACGAACTGAGGGCGGCGAGTTGGAACCACAGTCGCTGTGGCTGAAGGACGACGGTTCGGCCATGACGGAGGACGCTTGGAAGAAGGTCTTCCGACGTGCCAACAACCGCGTCCTCACGCAGTGGGAGGGCCTCGGTGCAGACGTTCGGACCGTGCCATGGATTAGTTCTCACAGCCTGCGCTTCTCGTTCGCCCTGTACGTGCTCGCAGCCCTGCACCGGCGCATCGACGAACGCGACGGACGTGACCCCCACGGCGCATACGACGAACGGAACTACGAGACCGCCTACGACATCGTCAGGGACATGCTGGGACACGCCTCTGTGGTGACTACGAAGGACATCTATCTGGAGCCCGTGAAGCGGCTCCGCAGCGCCAGCCTCTTTAACGATGTAGCAACCGCGACTGACCTGTCGGAGGTCATCGCCAGACTGGTTGGCGATAGCGACCGCGTTCTCGACACCGGCACCGTGTTCGAGAGCGGGGACTGATGCCGCAATCACCCAAGCGTGCCAAGGGACAGCCCATCCCGTCACGCCTCGACGCAGGCCGTCTCTCACTAACCTGGACGGTGCCGGGCGAAGACGAGCCACGGGTGATTGACCTCAGCGGCGAGCCGGGGTCAGTAGCCCTGCGGCTTGACATGCTGCGCGCGTTCGAGGAGAAGACCAAGGTCGACTGGCGCGAGACCGCCACCGTGTTCCGGGGGCTCAACGCTGCCAGGCATCTGCTGGGCAAGTGTGACGAGCAGGGCATCGGGTCTCTCGCCGACCTGCAAGTCGACGTGTACGCCGCAATGGTGGAGGACCTCGCCACCGGTTGGTCGGAAGCGACACTGCAGACCTTCAAGGTGCACATCAGGTCTCTGCTCCTTGTCGCGCCGAACCTCCCCATTCGGACAGCGTGGTTCGTTGGCACACGGACGGGAGGACGCCGAGGAGAGAGCGACCGCGCCGCTTACACCAGAGACGAGTTCCTGGCGCTCGCTGATGCTGCACAACGAGTGGTCAGTCAAGCCCACCGGCGCATCACCCGCGCCTATGCGGACGCATTCGTCGGCTCAACACTTCCCGCGTGGCGCGACCTCCCGGCAGGGTCAGAAGACCGGCGCAAGCGCCTCCTCTGGTTACTGCTCACAGATAGTGAGCGGCCGACCTATGCCGTCTACAAAAGGGACCTGGGCTCTCCTTCTGTAACGGACTTGCGATACCCCGACGCGAACTCTTGGTACATGTTCAAACACTGGTTCCTTCTCACGGCAAGAGAGGCATCAGCCGCAGCGACCCTTCTCACCTGTCGCGAGGGTTACAACACCAGCACCATCGACCGACTCACCGTTGCAGACCGAAGCGTTGGCGTAGGCGACCCCGACAGCGAGTTCTTCGCTGTGCTCAATGACAAGGCCCGGCGAACAAGCAATCGATACTTCACGAGCATCCACGAGGACTCGAACGACGACATCGAAGATCCGGAAGAGGCTGCTCACGAGGTGGGATCTGCCACGCTGCGCACGGGACGAGTGTTCAGGCTGCTACACGAAGCCACCGACCCGGCGCGGCATCACGCCTCCGCAAGAGGGCTAGCCACTACGACTCTGCTGATATACGGCAGCCCCGGACCTGCCATCACCAAGACGAGTGGACATTCCCAGCGCAGCCTCATGCAGGGGCTCATGTCCGGAGTGCCGGACCAGTACCGAGATGGCGGCTGGATACCGACCGGGTTGCACCTCGACTTCCAGATGCTTCACCGGACGTACCAAGTCGTCATCGAGCGTGCGCCCACCCACAACACCCGCAACACCCACACTCGCGCGTACCTCGCCAAGAACCCCGAAGCGCGAGCGCAAGCAGACGCGACAGCGCGAGACGGTTTCACGCAGTCGGTCGCCACCGCGCACCAGCGAATGGCGCTGCGAATCAGCGCCGAAGCCGAGGTCAGCGCCGAGGTCAACTCAGGACTCAAGGACACGGCGACTGTTGCGTGCGCCGACATCACCCACCACCCAGTCACCGGCACCATCTGCCGCGACAACTTCCTGATGTGTCTTGCTTGCACCAACGCCATCGCCACCGCCCGTCACGTACCCCGACTGGCTCTACTTCATGGGGCTCTCGAAGACTTGCGAAGCACCATGACCAGCACGGCTTGGGAACAATGGCGCGACGATTACCTGCGCCTGCACGCCTTCCTTGTCAACGAGGTCCGGCTCGACCAAGACGGCATCCGAGAAGCCGCGCAGCGAGCCACCAGGGCCGACCGTCTCAACGTATCGCGCGTCCTCGAAGGAGCCCTTGATGTCGACCAGTGACGCGGAGTGGGTGGAGGCTCTCGCGGAAGAGGTCGATGCCGGAGAAGTCGTCAGCCTCAGTCCCGACACCCCCGCAATCGAGTCCCATCGCATCCTGAACACCGCCGCTGCCGTCCCTGTTGCAGGGGATGACCGGTGGGACCTCTCCGCACTCAACCAAGACCCAGGCGTGTCCCCCGTCGCGCTCGTGTTCACAACCACCCGCGCCACTGGAGTCGTCTACCACCCAGAGCGCATCGAAACGCTCAAGCGAATCGCTTACCTCCTCATCAACCGTCGCGTTCCGGCCACTGTCGCCATGGCTCCTGACAGCAAGCCAGGGTCTCCCTACGTACCGGCCCCCTCCGTCTACCAAACCCTTCGCGCCCTGCGCCGGTTCATGGAGTGGGCTGAAGCCATCGCCGAGGCTGAGGTCCTAGCCGACTGCACGCCCGCCCTGATGGACCAGTACGCCAACGCTCTAGCCCAGAGGGACATCGAAGACCAGTCGGTAAGAGCAAGCCTCTACCCACTGTGGCGACTGAGCCAGATGGCGAAGTGGCTGCCCTCACAAGACCAACTCCCCGTGCCGTCCTGGAAGTGGGACACCCCCGGCACTGGGCGGGTGCAAGTCGACCCGGACGGGTCCGCTTTCGCTGTCATCGACCCCGAAGTTCTGGACCCGCTGCTCACCTGGTCCTTGGCTTACGTGCGTGACTTCTCACGCGACCTCCTGCCCGCACGGGACCTGGTGCGGAATCGTCTAGCCTCTGCTCGACCGGTCTCCGAGGAAGAGGTCGGGGCCTGGATGCGTGACTACCTCCAACAGACCGGACATCGCATCCCGCTCGATCCGCAGTTACCGAGGCCCACCCCAGCCCTGCACTACCTGTCGTACCTGTCCGGCATCGACTACACATCACTCAGGGTCTGGTGGGATACGCACCGCAAGCGACGACCACTCATCATCCGCGACCGCGACCTGCGATGCGACCTCGGTGTGACCGTCACCGCGACGCTGCACGACGGCCTCCCCTGGGCCGATGACATCGAGTTCTACGACGTGTCCAAGGGCAACCAGACGCGCGGAGTCAACGGCGCTCGGGCGCTTCGACATCTCCAGACGGCGTGCTTCATCGTTCTGGCCTACCTCAGTGGATGCAGGCCACAAGAGTTGCGCACTCTTGAACGCGAGGGCTGCATCATCGAGGTCCCGGCACCAGAACCAGGCGGCATCACCGGCTACCTCGTGCGAGGAACCCTTCGTAAGGGCCAGGAGTCCGGTGGCACGAGTGAAAAGTGGGCCACCATCAAGCCCGGAGCAGACGCGGCGCATCTCGCATCCAGGCTCGCTGAAGACAGTCGCTGGCTCTTCCCTGGGCCTGACGGCAAGCCCATCAGCACCGTGCGAATCAACGCCCGCATCGACGACTTCATCAAGCACGTCAACAACCTGCCGCTCCAGGACCGACTCCCCGGCGCATTCCGCATCGGCGGCGACCAGGAACCTGACGTCACGACCCGGCAGTTCCGACGCACCGCGTCCTGGAACATCCTGAACCAGCCGGACGGTGAGTTCGCACTGGGCAACCAGTACAAGCAAGCGAGCACCACGCTGGGCCGAGACGGCTACGCGTCGATGCGCAACGCTGGCGTGACGAAGATGATGGACGCCGACGCTGCCGCCGTCCACCGAGCAACCCTGGTGTCGGTGAGCGAAGCAATCCTGAACGGCGCAGGAGTGTCTGGTCCCTCAGCGGACCGACTCATCGCCGCAGCCCAGTTGGCCCAGCCTCTGAGAGCCGTTTACGTGGCGCCAGCGGCCCTTGCGGAGATTCTGAGCGACGCCGACGCGCAGGTGTACGACAACCCAAGTCAGCACAGCCTGTGCGTCTACGTGCCTGCCCGAGCCAAGTGCGCAGGCACCGACGACGCACCCGACCGTGGGTCCTGCGTCAGAAACTGCACCTGCCATGCCCGCACCGACATCCAGATGGACGTTCTCGCGAAAGAGGCGGAGCGCAACCGCATCGAAGCCGAATCACCCCTGACCCCGGAGCCCCTCAGGGTTCGACTCCTCCAGGTCGCAGAGCAGGCGGAACAGGACGTCGACCAACACCACCGTGAACGCAGGTACCTGCCGATAGTCGAAGTGACCAACCAAGCGGGCGGGGTGTCCGATGGCGACTGAAGCACCAGGCTGGTGCAAGCGATGCCTCAAGCCCATCGAGCAGGCTGAGCGACGCCAAGGTCGGGCTCGTGAGTTCTGCGGCGATGCCTGTCGCCAAGCCCACGGACGTGCCCAGCGGACCCACCGGTTACTCGTGAAAGAGGTCGGTCTCAGCGAGGCCCAGGTCGGACGGCTACTCACTCTCTTCAAGGTCAGCGAACGTGACGTGAGGCTGTCACGTTCTGGTTCGGAGCAGGAGGCTTCTGATGCCACGACGTGACCCAAAGGTGGTGCGGGCTATCCAGGCAGCGTCCCAAAGGATGCTTGACGGCAACCCCATCGAAGTCGAGGTAGGGCGTCTCAGCGTCATAGCCCTGTCTGAGGAGTCCGGGGTAGCGCGCACACGGCTCAACCGCGAGTACAAGGAAGAACGCGACGCACACACCCTTGCAGTGCTGAGGGCACAAGCACCAGGCGAGCCGACCACTCCGAGGGAACGAGAACTACGGGACCAGGTAGCGACCCTCACCGACCAGGTCGAGGTCCTCAACGACCAGCGGCTAGGGCTGTCTCAGTTGCGGGACTCTTGGAAGCAGGCTGCCGAACACTTCATCCGAGCCGCACACGTCAAGCAGGTGGAGGTCAACCGTCTTCGTGAGAAGGACGCCGTGTCGATGAAGGTCCGAGCGCGGCTCAAGAACGAACTGGAAGACGCCATCGCGAGAGCCGAGCAGGCCGAGTTCGAACTACTGCAACGCGAAGCCCAGCCGGGCCAGGCGACACCTGTTCGGAGCCTTCGTCCTGTCGGTTCTTCCGACATCCCAGACGAGGTCTGACTGGGTGTGTCCCTATTGGTGACGCCAGTTACCGGATCTGCCGATGAGCGGGCTGCCGTGCGCGACCCTCCCGACTAATGTCCTTCCATGCCCTTGGCGCAACCGGCCAGCGATGACGAGCCGTTGGACCTGCGGTCGAAAGATCAAGACTGGCTGGTGTCGTGGCACCGTCCTGACGACCAGCCGCTGGGCAAGCGACACGGTGCTGCGGGGGTCTGCCTTGGGCCTGGTGGCGCTCTCGTCCTGATCAGCGACGACGGAACTCTGTGGGACTTTCCAGCAGGACGCCCAGAGGGCGACGAGACGGACGAACAGACGCTCCGCCGGGAGGTGCGCGAGGAAGCGTGCGTCGAGGTGACCGCCTCGCGTTTGCTCGGGTACGCACGCAGCGAGTGCATCGGCGGTCACGAGGTTGGTCTGATCCTCGTACGGTCGCTCTGGCGAGCCGATGTGACGATCCACGATTGGGAACCGCAGTTCGAGATCCCACACCGGCTACTGATACCCAACGCTGACCTGACGTCCGAGGCGCTGGATCGGCTCACCGCCTTCACCGGTATTCACATGCGCGCCTTGGTCGAGGCTGGCCTTCACGTCTCGGGTTAGCCGACCACCCGCTCATGCCGCGATCCGCGCAGTCGCGCGAATTGCAGTAGCGAGCACCTGATGCACTGAACGTCGGAGGTAGGGGTTACCGACGAAGTGCCCGTTCGATATCGGCCAGTTCGTGCGGAGTCAGCCCGCGCTCGGCGTCGGGCGCGATGAGGTGCGCCCTGATCCCCCGTTCCTGCAGTCGCGTTGCACAGAACTCGCCTCTCGTTTGCTCTGCGTGCTCGGAGGCTTCCCCCTGATCGAGTTTGCGGCCCAGGTCATCATCGCACCAGACGATGGTGGAGACGTCGTAGTTGTCGTCCAGCCACGCGTCAAGGGCCCACCACTTCCACCAAGGCTTAAGGTCCCACGCCTTCCCAGCGCGCTCGTGGGCGCGAATGCGGCCCTCCTCCGGACCGGCGATCGATGGCCAGTCACGGCCTGGAAAGGGACGCATTGAGGACCGCATCTCGGCGTCCCAGTCAGTGAGCCACCAGGACCGCACCCCCGGCACCTGAGCAAGCGCATCGAGTCGCACGCACAGGCTCGCGGAGACGAGCACCGGACCCAGCAGCCGACCCGCGACGACGTCATCTCCCCAGGTCGTCGTCCCGTGAAGAGGGGACACGACGCCATCCACGTCGACTACCAGGGCTTTGGTGTCCCTCACGTGGCAGGTCTACCGGAAGCCGCCGACATGATGCCCCTCAACCCGCGATGCGGCTTGCCTACAGGTGCACACATCTGGCGCGTAGCGTACGCCCGGCGACCATCCGGTTCTGCCGCCGTCCGCGCGGTCGTGCCGATGGACGTGCGCTTCTCCCATTCTGTAATTGACTGGGACCTGTCCGCAGGCCGTGAGAGGTTGTGCCCCATGTCTTCTCTCGGGCGCGACTTTCGGTGGCTGTGGTCCGGCAACGCAGCGGGCAACATGGCTGATGGCGTTGCCTTCGTGGCCATCCCTCTGGTCGCGACCTCGATCACCACGAATCCGACCTTGATCGCTGGGCTGGCCCTCGTGTACTCCGGAGTCCGGATGCTGTTAGTGGTGCCGGTGGGGGTGATCGTCGATCGGGTAGATCGACGGCTGCTGATGTGGCTGCCGAATGTGCTCAGAGGCGCGACCCTTCTCGCGCTGTCGCTGGCCTTCGCCGTCGGCGTGGAGTCCTTGCTGCTGTTGTACATCGCCTTCGCCCTCGTCGGCGTAATGGAGATTGCCGCCGACAACGCCGCCATCTCAGTCCTGCCCGACTTGGTCGAGCAAGATGATCTGGACCGGGCGAACGGACGCATCGCGACTGCTCAACTGGTGGCCGACGAGTTCGTCGGGCCTCCGTTCGGAGGTTTCCTGTTCGCCCTCGCGGTCGCTGCGCCTCTAGCCGCAACAGGGGCTCTCTACGGGGCAGCGGGGCTCTTGTTCCTGGCTATACCCCGTCAACCACGCCCGGCGCAAAGCGACGTAGGTGCAACCAAAAGGCCCTCGATGTGGCGCGATGCCGCTGCGGGCGCCACCTGGATCCGCAGCCAACAGTTGCTGCTCGGACTGGCGATTACCGGCGGCCTCGCGAGCGTCGCTTACATGATGACCTTCTCCATCATCGTGCTCTACGCCACCGAGACCCTCGGCGTGACATCCACCGGCTACGGCCTGATCCTCGCCGTTTCGTCACTGGGCGGCCTCCTTGCCTCTGCCTCCACAGCGAGGATGCGGCAGTTCCTCGGTTACAGGCTGTTGGTGCCGGGGGCGCTGGCTCTGGGCTCGATCACCATGCTGGGGCTCTTCTTCACGACCAGCCCCTACGTCGCAGCCGTTCTGCTCGCGGCCTACATTTTCCACGTCACCGCCTGGAACATCTGCGTCGTATCACTGCGTCAGCGACTGGTGCCCGACGACATGCGCGGGCGGCAGAACAGCCTATTCAAACTCTCAGGCCTGATCGGGCTCGTCGTCGGAGCAGCCATCGCAGGCCCCATCGCCTCCACCGCCGGGCTTGCCACGCCCTTCGGCATAGCCGGGCTCATCTTCGGCGGCTGCACCGCCTACACGGCCTGGCTGCTGACATCTGAACCCGACGTCGCCAGCCGTGTCACAGTCACCACCGCCACCCCCAACTAGCCGAGAACCGCATGTGGTCTGGGCGATGTACAGCATCGCGTCCACCATGCTCCGCAGGTCGTCGGCGTGCCTGCGGCCCCGCTTGCCCGGCGCGTCGGGGACAGGCTCCAGCAGGTCCCGCTGCTCATCGGTTCGGTCACTGGGGTACGGCATGCGCCGCACGGTGCCTGTGCAACTCGCCCAGCCATCGGGATACACCCAGTGACAGGTCTCCCAGCCATCCTCGTGGCGGGTCATCATGGTGTACCGGTACCTGCTTGTCCTGGTCCACGAAGAGCACCACCGAGTGTGTAAACAGAACAGCCCTGGGAGGTCCCTATAAGAAGTGGTAGCGACCACGCCACGGGAAGTGCGGGTTGCCCAGGATCATCGCGCTGCCGGTGGAGGTGTTGTCGCTGCCGACGGCAGTGGCGTTGGAGCCGAAGGGACGCTCGGGGTCGCGCCCCAGCCCGGCGAGCAGCGCGTCTCGGTCGACGTCCGCGGCCCTCACGGGCAGCTCCGGCAGCCCCGGGTCGGTCGGGCTCGGCGGGGCGGCGTCGGCGATGGCGCCCACGAACACACCGGTGGAGGCCAGCAGGTTGGCCAGGTAGACGCCGTACCAGAGGTCGAGGGTGGTCACGTTCGGCTTGACGTACGCCGCGCCCCTGCACGCGGGGTCGGTGACCCTGTTCTCCCGGACCCAGCGGTTGATGCCGGCGACGTAGCCGTCGACCATCTGCCGCGCCTGCCGGCCCGGTCCGCGCGTCCTGTCCTTCAGCAGACCCTCGACGACCTTGCGGTCGTGGAGGTCGGTGACGACGGTGTCGACCTGCAGGTTGGTCGCCCGCAGCGTCACCTGGTCGTCGTAGACCTCGTCGGGGCCGAACCACCGCGACCGCTCACCGCGTCCGGTCACCAGGGTGTCGAACAGCGTGCACAGGCTCATCTCGGCGGCGGCGTACCCGCTGCCGTAGCCCAGGCCGACGAAGTCCTTGGCCTTGATGTGCGGGATGCCGTGCTCGGTCCAGGTGATGTCGGCGCGGTAGCGGTCGGACTTGCGGGCTGCCTTGCCGGCTGCTGGCCGGTCGGCCCTGCGCAGGTCAGGCGCCGAGGCGGCGGGAGCGCTGGCCGTCGGCGCGGCGCCGACGGCCGACGAGGTCGCTCCGGTGGGCACCGCCACCAGCAGGGCACCGAGGCCGGTCGCGAGGGCAGTTCCGAGAGTCGTGGAGAGTCGCACGACGGCTCAACGGCCGAGTGTGACGGTGGTTACTCCCCGGTCACGAGTTCGTGAGGAGGCCTCTCAGAGACCCTCAGACCCGACCCTGCTCCGCGAGCGTCGGGAACGGGTTGAACGTGCAGCCGTCACGGCCCTTGGACTGCTGCATCATCACCGGGGCCGGCTTGCC
>Ga0208833_1000370_pt1 | contig 12120 bp, 10 predicted proteins | sample DeeseametaMP1788_FD_184181 | JGI IMG/M metagenome (GOLD analysis project Ga0208833, IMG submission 184181) | Marine microbial communities from the Deep Pacific Ocean - MP1788 (SPAdes) | ecosystem: Environmental > Aquatic > Marine > Oceanic | place: North Pacific Ocean | collected 2011-05-03 | reverse complement strand
GGCGGATATGGGTGGCCGGGTCATTGATGCGGTGGTGAATCGTATCGGTGTGGCACCTGAGAAGGTGGACGACGTGATCTTCGGTTGCGTGAGCCAGATCGGTCCGCAGACCTTCAATGTGGCGCGTACCTCCATTCTCAGCTCCTGTCTGCCGGAATCCGTCCCCGGTGTCACCATCGACCGCCAGTGCGGCTCCTCACAACAGGCGATTCACTTCGCCGCCCAGGCGGTCATGAGTGGCACCCAGGATCTGGTCATTGCCGGTGGTGTGGAATCCATGAGTCAGGTGCCCATCGGTGCGCCGGTCACTGCGGTCAAGGAAATGGGCAACCCGTTCACCGGTGAAATCAGCAAGCGTTATCCCGGTGAGACGTTCAGCCAGTTCATCGGCGCCGAGCGCATGGCGGAGAAATACGGGGTAAGCAAGGCCGAGCTGGACCAGTTCGCCTACGATTCCCACAAGCGCGGTGCCGCGGCCACGGAAGCGGGCCGGTTCAATGACGAAATCATTCCGGTGCCGATTACCCTGGAAGATGGCAGTAGTGATGAGCACATCGTGGACGAAGGGATCCGCTGGGAAGCGGAACTGGATGCCATCAAGGCGCTGCAGCCGCTGCAGGAAGGGGGCCATATCAGCGCCGCCAATGCCAGCCAGATTACCGATGGCGCGTCGGCGGTGATGATTGCCAGCGAAAAGGCGGTGAAGGAATACGGCCTGACGCCTCTCGCGCGTATCCATGCCATGGCGGTGGTGGGCTCCGATCCGACCATGGTGCTGGAAGGCCCGATTCCGGCCACCGAGAAAGTGCTCAAGCAGGCCGGCATGACCATTGGCGACATCGATCTGTATGAAGTGAACGAGGCCTTCGGTTCCGTGCCCCTGGCCTGGATGAAGGCGGTAGGCGCCGACTACGACAAGCTCAACGTCAACGGTGGCGCCCAGGCCCTGGGCCATCCGCTGGGTGCCACCGGCACCAAGTTGATGGGAACCCTGGTCTACGAACTCAAGCGTCGCGGTGGCAAGTACGGTCTGTTGGCTATCTGCGAAGGCCTGGGTACAGCTAATGCCACCATCATCGAAGTGCTGTAAGAGCAGTTTCAAGTTGAAAGTGGAAACGCGAGGTTAGTGCTCGCCATCGATGAAAGGTTGGGTGCCGCGCGGCGGCGTTGTTCGATCTGAAAAAAGCCGCCACGGTTTTCCGGGGCGGCTTTTTTATGGTTCATCGCGGGTTTCCGGGAAAAGCGGCTTTGATCTTCAAGAAGAAGTAGTCGTTATCCCGGTATCCATAAGCCATTCGCTTGATTACCTTGATCTTGTTGTTTACCCCTTCCAGAACGCTGGTGTTCAGTCGGTATGAAGCGCTGGCGATAACGCCTTCGGCATAAGGCTTCAGGAGCCGGGCGAAGCGTATCAACGGCTCCAGCTTGCTGGCCTGAGCCTGTCGCATCCAGTGGGTAAACCGCCAACGGGCCGCCCGCTCGCTCTTTGCGTACCACAAGCCTTTGAGCTGGTCTTTCATGATGTAGACGAGCATCAGTGGCTTGTTCACCTCCAACAGTGCCTCCAGCTGCGCCTCCTGGTCTTGTTTGAGATTGCTGCGATTGCGCAGCAGCAACCAGCGTGAGCGCTTTACGGCTTTACGGGCTGGCTTATCGTGGCGTAGCTGATTAGCCTGATCCACACGCACCCTGTCGATCACTTCCCGGCCGAACTTGGCCACCACATGGAACAGGTCATACACCACTTTGGCTTGAGGGCAGTGCTCCTTTACCTCCAGATCCATCGCCGTGTTCATGTCCATTGCGACGGCCTGGATCTGCCTGCAATGCTTGCCCATCCACTCGAAGAAGGGCCGAATGGCCTCCCGGGAGCGGCCTTCGCCTACCCATAGCACTTGGGTGCGCTCGGCATCCATGACGACCGTGGCATAGCGGTGCCCCTTGAACAGGGCAAATTCATCCATGACAAGAAACCGGACCTGATCAAGATCCGGCTCAGGCACACTCCGGGCCAGGCGAGCCTTGTCCAGCGCCTTGAGTGTATGCCAATGCAGACCGCTGAGGAGGGCCACATGCTTGATGGGCAAGAACGTCAGCAACACCTCGATATGCTGCTGAAAGCGATGGGTGATCCGTGAATGCGGGGCCAGCCAATCAAGCTGTTCCCGAGCGACAGAGCAGCGAGGACAGCGAAGCCGCCGTACCGGCACGTCCAGCCAAACCTTGTACTCGAAAAGGTCACGATCACGGACTCGTCGCACGGTAGTGTCGTGGATCTGCTGGCAGGGTTGCCGGCAATGCTGACACCGGGGAGGCTTGTCGGGGTCGGGAATCAGCTCAATCAGGCAGTGAGAATCAGGGAGGTGAGTGCATCGGGCAGGTAAAAAACCTTCCCAGCAAAAGCCGGGGATCGTAGCATCGAGCATGGCGGCGGTGTCCTTGTCTGGTTGCTTGGTCGCACAAACAACTTAACTCGGATCACCCGCCGCCACCTCATTCGTTCCCGCTAATCCGCGATGAACCTTTTTTATGGCCGTAAACAACTGCGACTTGCAAGGAGGTAGGGTGCACTGAGCCTAAGGCGAACTGCACCATCAAACGCCGGGCCGGTGCAGTTCGCCTTGGGCTCAGTGCACCCTACGCAATCCGTGGCAATGATCAGAGGGCGCCCGGCATGTCTGCCTTGTCAGGCGCCGCTGAGCCTTTCCGCCAGCCACACTCCGGCCAGAATTATGATGGCCACCGATCCCACCGGTACAAAGACCCGTCGATAGGCCACCGTTTCCCGGACCAGATAGGCCGCCGGTACAAACAGCAGCACGATGGCCACTTGTCCCAGTTCCACGCCGAGATTGAAGCCCAATAACGGCAGGAAAATCCCGCTGTCAGTGAGGCCCAGATCAGCCAGTACCGAGGCAAAGCCCAGACCATGAATCAGCCCGAACACAAAAGCCATCACCCAGCGTTTGGGAAACAACCGGGGTACCAGATTCGCCGCTGCACCCAGCGCTACGGTGATGGCGATGGCGGACTCCACCAGCCAGGTGGGCAGCGTGATGATGCCCAGTGTTGCCAGAGCCAGGGTTAGCGAATGGGTGACCGTAAAGGCGGTAACAATCGCCAGCGTCTGTGTGAGCGCGCCGGTGATAGTGGGTGCCGGCTGCCAGCCGCCCCGCTGCCATAGCAGTACCGCCGGGAACAACAGCGTCAGCAGGAACAGGATATGGTCATAGCCGATCAGGATATGGTGCACACCCTGGCGGATGAACCCCTGGAACGCCTGCCATTGTGCCCCGGCATCCGTGGACATCAGCTGGTTGCGGTGCTGGTTGCTGAACACGGCGGTGAGCGTGGTATCTCTCTGCTCCAGCCGTAACAGGCCATGGTGGCTGGGGTCTCGATCAAACAGGAACTGATAGCCCACGGCCAATTGCTCCGGCGGCCGCTGGCAATCGCCGCGCCAGTGCAGGGCGGCGTAGGTGCCATCCACGTGGTCGATGGCCTGCAGCCGGGTCAGGTTGAGGGCACAGGCGTGTCGCTGCTCGCCATGCAGTGCCTCGATGGTAAGGGTGGGGAGCACGGTAGCGTCCAGGTTGCGCTGCTGGCGGCGCAGTTCCCCCCAGGTGATGGTGCCATCACCGTTTTGATCCAGGGGCAGCACCAGCTGCAGGTCGCGCAGGGCGATATCCCAGCGCCCCTCTATCAGGGCGTTGCCGGCATTGCTGTTGATCACCAGATAGCTGTCGCTGGGTTTGTGGGCGAATGCCTGCCCGGCCAGCAAGAGCAGGAAAAGCAAAGACAGGGATTTCATTCACTGGCTCCCTTGGCAGGTTGAGTGAGTTGGGCATCGTCAACCTGGTATCGGTCTACAAAGGCCTGTAACTGGCTCAAGGTTGCCTGATCGTCGGCGGCCATGGCGCTGGCGTGCAGCAGTCGCAGGTCAGCCAGTTCCCGTTGCTGCTGCCAGTTTTCCCGGGCCAGGGTGAGGGCGCCTTGCGGATCGGACTCTACTTCAAGCAGGAAGCGGGCGTGCTCGCGCAGGTGGCGCTGGCGACCGGTGTCCTGGTCGGCGGCCATGTGTGCCCGGTAGTCCTGCCGCCAGGCCTGGGCCTGAGGGTGCTCAAGGCGTTGCCCGGCAATGGCCAGCCTCAGCAAGGCGCCTTCCCTGTCCTGCCAGTTGGTGAGATCGCGGATGACCGCCTGTGCCTGGTTGCTGGCCAGCCACAGGTCACTTTGCAGGTAGCGTAGATAGGGATCATCCGGGGCCTGTTGCAAGGCGTCACGCAGGTGCTCGGTGGCCAGTTCGAGACGGCCCTGTTGCAGCGCTATTTCCGCGCTCAGGGTGTTCAGCCATTGGGCGGATTTTCCCTGTGGCGCGGCCGGGCTGGATGCCAGGGCCTGCAGGGTGCGATAGGCTTGCTCCCGCTGGCCCGTGATGGCCTGGACGCTGGCCTGACAGAGCAAAACGGTGGTGGGCGGCAGCGTACGGGATGCTGCCTGGCAAGCCTGCCGGGCCTCATCGAGCCGGCCTTGTACCCGGTCAATATTGGCCAGCATCAGCCACGCTTGTCCCTGGTTGGGTGACTGCTCCAGCAGTCGTGTCAGGCGATGACGGGCGCGGGCAAATTGATGACGTTGCTGTTCGATACGGGCCATCAGCAGGTTGGCTGCCGGTGACGACATGTCCTGACTGAATGGAGCCAGCGTGGCCTCGGCGTAACCGAGAAAGCGGGGATCGCCTTGGGCACTGGCATAGTCAATCTGTGAGCGGGCCAGTGCCAGCGCTGCTGACAGGTCGCTGGGTGGAGAAGGCGCCTGCAGCGTTGCCGGAACCTGGGGAAGGCGGGCGAGAACCACATGGTCCCCGCCCGGTGTGTAGGGGGCGGCGCTTGCGAGGGCCGCCATGCAAAACAAAAAGAGAGTCACCGCAACCGACAAAAGACGCCATATTTTGGCGCCTTTGTCAGTCCCGGAGAAGCTCTCTGAAACGTGCGGGTGAAAAGCCTCCACTACCGCATCGCGGTAGTGGAGGCTGGTCTCATTTCTCCGCTGCCAATACATCGTCATAGGCGTTCGGGTTATTCAGATCACGAAAAATGAAGCGGGTATCATTGATGGGAACCGGATCCCGGGTATCCCCGCTAGTGGCTAGCTGAGCTTTCACAAAGGCGGTGTAGTTGATCGCCACCGGCGCCTGCTGGCGGGGACGGTCATTGTCACTGCCAAAGCACCCGCTCAGCACCAATGCACTCAGGCTGATGATGGTAGCCAGTAGATATCGCATGATGTCCTCCTTCACTCTGCTGCGGCAACGTTATCGGCGCCGGGCAGTGGGGTGTTCAGGTAGGGGAAACGGGTCAGGTAGTCCGCCGCGTTGGGCAGGGCACCGTCGTTGACGATAGCGCCACCGTTGACCTGCATTTCCTGAGTACCACAGGAGCCTATTTCGCCACCCGCAGCTTCACCGTTCACGTCGGCGCCACACAGGAAGCCTTCAGCCGCGGTGAGGGCGATATCTACCACATCATCAATCGGGCGTCGGCCATTGGGGAAGCCGGCAAAGTCGCCACCTGCAACACCCAGATCATTCTGGCCACCTGCTGCCGTTGCCGGGATCCCGGTGTTCAGGCGCAGCATTTCGCTGGCGGTAACGGTGGGCAATTGAGTGACGCCGGGCACACCGGTAAGGAAGACAGTGACCAGGTCATTACGGGGCGTTTCTGGCGCCGGTACACCGAACAGGATTTCTACCAGCGCAGGCAGGCTGGGGTTGGTGACATAGGTAGCAAACTGACCATCATCCTTGGGTTCACTGCTGTTGAAACGGTCCTTGTCGGGCAGGCCGATGACCACTTCATTGACCAGCGGAGAGCCAAGACGGGACACCTGGGTAAAGGCGCCGCCTTTCACTGCCGGGCCTTTGGCGTTACTGCTGCCGGTGGTCTCGGAACCCTGCGGTGCCGGGTTGATGACCGTTGCCTGGCGGACGCTGGCGGTGGTCCAGCCGCCGATGACAGTATTCTCACCAGTGAGGCAGTCAGCCGGAACTTCCAGTGCCAGGCTGGTGATGTTCTTGTCGGCAATGATGTTTCTGCGCGAGTCCCGTGCACCCAGCGGATTCAACGCCACCAGGTCGAAGACCTCACCCAGATTGACGACAAAACCTTCCTGGCGCTGTCCGGCAAATACGCGGCCGGGCATGGGGCAGTCAGGGATAGTCACGTCGTAGATAAAGTTATCTGCGTAGGCTTCGTAGTCATCAATGGATTTGGTGCCGATGTTGTCCAGCGGTTTGGCAAAGCTGCTGTCACCACTGCCGGCCTTGGTCAGGTTTTGTACGTTGCCGGTACGACGGTCGCCGGTCACCATTTCTACGGTGAAGCTTTCCAGGACATTCTGGGCATCGTTGTTTTGGCCGGTTACGGCACCGATATTAATCAATGGTACCGGGACAGAGGTACCGCCTACATCGACCGCCAGGTCGCGGCGTTCGGTGTTGAACTGGAAACGGAAGGTAATGTTTTCTTCCGCGTTGCCATCGTTGTCGATGTGAATTTCATAGATGGCATCATCGTCCAGAGAAAAATAATTGGGGCCACCGTAGGCATCCTGCAGGGGTAGGTAGTTGGCGATCAGAGTGACATAACCCTCTCGGCCGGATTCATAACTGTTGAACATGTAGAAATCCGTACCGTCGACTTTGGGCATACCGGTGATAAATGGCGCTTCTCGGTGGCTGGATGCCATCGTGCCGGCACTGGCCAGCAGAGTGGCGGCAGCACAGGCCGCAGGAAGCAGGGTAAGGCGGGATAGCATGACGAATCTCCTTTCTTGTCGGTGTGAGAGTAGTACGCGTCAGGAAAGGAACTGGATGCAGAATTTCTTTTTCTTTTTTTTGTGCATCCAAATCGGTTTTTTTCACGTATTAACGACAACGCATCTGTCATTAGTGAGGAACGACTTATGGTAATACAGGGGGTGCCTAGTCATGGCGAAAGCAGACGACGGACTAGTACGCGCACTGGCTCGCATCGCTCAGGGCGACCGTCAGGCTTTTGCTGGTTTTTATCAGAAAACTCATCGCGCCGTATTTGGCATGTGTTTGCACTTGCTGCGTGATCGTGATGAGGCCTGTGACGTGCTCCAGGAAACCTATATCCAGGTCTGGCACCACGCCGGCGAATACCATTGTGATCGCGGCAGCGTGCAGACCTGGATGATGTCCATAGGCCGTTATCGCTGTCTTGATGCCTTGCGTCGTCGTCGCCACGAAGCGGATTACGATAGCGTAAGTGACCGTCAGGAAAGCAACACCCTGGGCCCGATGGATAATGTTGGCAATCTGCTTGATCGTCAACGACTCAATCACTGCCTGAAAGATCTGGATGAACGGTATCGTTCCAGTATCGAGATGGCCTACTTTCGTGGTTTCACTCATCAGGAGCTGGCGGTCGCCATGGGTGAGCCGCTGGGAACCACAAAAAGCTGGATTCGTCGCGGGCTGGATGTATTGCGCCGGTGTCTGGACACATGAAGCCGGATAATTACGAACGGAATCATGCGCTGGCCGCAGAATATGTGGTTGGTACGCTGCAGGGTGCCGCCAGGCGACGTTTCGAGCGCTGGATGATGGTCTCTGCCCGGGTGCGCCGTCAGGTGTGGTACTGGGAGCGACGGCTGCAACCTTTCAATGAATCCTTGCCGGAAGAGGTTGCTCCGAGGGCCGTGTGGAACAGCATCGAGCAACGACTCTTTCCAGCCACGGCACCGGTGGCTGCGCGGTGGTGACAGACCCTGACCGCCTGGCGCTGGAGCACGGGTATCGCCGTTCTGGGCGTTTTTGCCTTGCTGCTGTGGACGCCATCACCGCCAGTAGTGACGCATTATGTGGGTGTGGTGCAGAGTCAGCAGGCCGAGCCCCTGTGGCTGGTGAACGCCTCTGGGGATCAGCGCTTGAGCGTGAAGGCCATGCCGCCGGTTCAGCCGGCGGACGATGGCAGGGATTACCAGTTGTGGTTGCTTCCGGAATCCGGTGCGCCGATATCACTGGCATTGCTGCCCACGGGTGGTGCCCGGTTGCAGATGAATCTCAGCGATCAGCAGGTGCGCCAGTTGTTACAATCTCGCTCTCTGGCGATCAGCCTGGAACCGGCGGGTGGTTCACCGACCGGCCAGCCCACCGGTCCGGTGGTGTATCAGACTCGTCTGGTGCAGCTGTAACGCGCAAACGGAAGTGGGCGCATCAGACGGTGAGTTCACTTTCGGCTTGCTCCAGCGACTCCATCGCTTCCAGTAACTGTTCTTCCAGCTCGTCGTGCTGTTTTTTCAGGCGTGCCTGATCGCCAAGCAATGCATTCATTTCGTTTTTACGGCTGTCGTCAGTGTACAGGCTGTCGTCGCCCAGGGCGGTTTCGATCTTGGCCAGCTCCTGGTCACATTGGCTGAGCTGTTTCTCCAGTTTTTCCACTTGCCGCTTGAGGGGGCGTAACTGTTCCCGTTGCTGGGCGGCCTGCTGGCGGCGGGCTTTTGCATCCAGGCCATCGCCGGCTTTTTCTTCCTTGACGGGTTTGCCGTCACGGCGGTTCTGCTGCAGCCAGCGGCCGTAGTCATCCAGGTCACCCTCGAATCGGGTCACCGAGCCATTGGCCACCAGCCAGAACTCATCCACGGTGGTTTCCAGCAGGTGCCGGTCGTGGGATACCATCACCACTGCCCCTTCAAAGGCCTGCAGGGCCATATTCAGGGCCTCTCGCATGTCCAGGTCCAGGTGGTTGGCGGGTTCATCCAGAATCAGCAGCGCCGGTTTTTCCTGCACGATCATGGCCAGTGCCAGGCGCGATTTCTCCCCCCCGGAAAAACGTCCCACCGGGGCAAACACATCATCACCGTGAAAGCCGAACCGGCCCAGCTCGCTGCGCAAGGCGGATTCACTCCATTTGGGATGGAAACGTGACAGCATCTGGTAGGGCGTATCGCTGTGATCCAGCCGGTCCACCTGTTGCTGGTGGAAGTAGCCAACCGCCAGGTCGTTGTCCTTGTCGAATCGGCCCGCCAGGGGCGCCAGCTCGCCTACCAGGGTGCGGATCAGGGTGGATTTACCGGCGCCGTTGGGCCCCAGCAAACCCAGTCGCGATTCCGGTCGCAAGCTCAGGCAGACATTGTCGAGAATGGCCACTTCTCCCTGCTCGCTACGGTAACCGCAGCGCACCGCATCCAGATTTTCCATGGGGTTGGGCAGTTTGTCGGGCTTGTGGAAATCGAAACTGAACCCGGAATCCACATGGGCCGGGCCGATCAGTTCCAGTCGTTCCAGTGCCTTGACCCGGCTTTGCGCCTGCTTGGCCTTGGACGCCTTGGCCTTAAAGCGGGCGATGAACTTCTGCATGTGGGCCACCTGGGCCTGCTGCTTTTCATGCATCTTCTGTTGCAGGGACAGCTGTTCGGCGCGCTGACGTTCAAAATCCGAATAGCCGCCGCTGTAGTGCTTCAGCTGTTTGTGTTCGATATGCAGGATCTGGTTGACGGTGGCATCCAGGAAGGCGCGGTCGTGGGAGATCACCAGCAGCGCCCCCGGTTGCTGCACCAGGTAGCTTTGCAACCAGAGGATGGCATCCAGATCCAGGTGGTTGGTGGGCTCATCGAGCAGCAGCAGGTCCGCATCGCTCATCAATACCTGGGCCAGGTTCAGGCGCATGCGCCAGCCCCCGGAAAAACTGGCCACTGGCTGCTGTTGCTGCGCTTCGCTGAAACCGAGCCCGGCCAGCAGGGTGGCGGCCCGGGCCGGCTGTTGCCAGGCGTGCAATGCTTCCAGTTCGCCATGGGCATGGGCGATGGCGTGGTTGTCACCGGCGGCTTCCGCGTCTGCCAGTGCTTTCTCTGCCCGGCGCAGGGCGCGATGGCCGTCGAGCACATAGTCGATGGCCGGCTGTTCCAGTGCGGGTACTTCCTGGGCCATCATGGCCAGGCGCCAGTCCGCGGGCAGGTTCAGGTTGCCGCCGTCGCTCTCCAGTTCGCCCATGATAAGCTTGAACAGCGAACTCTTGCCGGTGCCGTTGCGGCCCACCAGCCCCACGCGCCAGCCCTTGTGCAGGACCACGCTGGCGTCTTCCAGCAAAAGGTCGGGGCCGCGGCGAAGGTTGATGTGTTCCAGAGAGAGCATGGATAGATCCGGGATTGATGAGAACCGGCGCAGTGTAAGCCAGCAAAGGTAACGGGGGAACCGTGGACGACTCCATAAAGCAGGATCTGTGGCGCTATGCCCTGGGGCGATGGCAGGACAAGGATTTTGAGCGTGCCTGCCTGCACCTGCAGGACGAATATCAGGTGCCGGTGGCCCTGTTGCTGTCCGGCCTGTGGCTGGCAGAATCAGGCAAGCAGCCGGATGCAGGAGTAGGGCGCCGAATGGCGGAGCTGGCAGGGCAATTCGAAGCCGATTATCTGCGCCCACTGCGGGCCGTTCGCCGCAAGGCTGGCGACGATGCGCGGCTGCCGGAATTCAAGCGGCAACTCCAACACGTGGAGCTGGAAGGTGAGCGCTGGCTGCTGACAACCCTGCCGACCCTCTGCGACAACCTGTTGCCTGCCGGCAAGCCGGTGGATGCCATGGCTTGGTTGTTGGTGCTGGTGCCGGAAACGGCCCAGTGTGAGGGGGTGCAGGGCGCTCTCAACGATCTGGTAGCGCTCTAGGCATTGCGACGAAGCCGCTGTAGGAACGGAGCGTAGCGGAGTAACGCACGTTGTGCAGTGCGGCCCGAAGGGTGAGCGTAGCGAATACACCTCTTGAGGTGCGAATCCGAGCCTTGGCGAGGAAACGGTATCGCAGCTACTCCCATCCCTTTCCAGAAAAGCCTGTTGAGCCCTGACATTCCTGATCGGCCTTCGGCCGATTCCGCGTAGACACGCGGTTCGCCCCTCAAGAGGAGCTCCTACGGTGCCACCACCTCGCGCTCTCGCGCTTTGAACTTTTAACGTCCTCCTGCCATCCTTCATTCCCCTTGTGTTTCACCGGACTGTCCCATGACCACCGACTTGGCCTTCGACCGCGATCATCTCTGGCATCCCTATACGTCCACCTCGAAACCCTTGCCCACCTTTGCGGTGGCCAGAGCCGAAGGGGTGCGCTTGACGCTGGAAGACGGGCGCGAGCTGGTGGATGGCATGTCGTCCTGGTGGGCGGCGGTACATGGCTATAACCATCCGGTGCTCAACCAGGCTGCCAAGGACCAGATCGACCGCATGGCCCATGTGATGTTCGGTGGGCTGACCCATGAACCGGCGGTGGAGTTGGGCAAGAAACTGGTGGCATTGACGCCGGACCCGTTGGAGAAGGTGTTTCTGGCTGACAGCGGCTCAGTCTCCGTGGAGGTGGCCATCAAGATGGCCCTGCAGTACTGGCTCAGCCAGGGACACAGCGGCAAGGACAAATTGCTGGCCCTGCGCAATGGCTATCACGGCGATACCTTCGGGGCCATGGCCGCCTGCGACCCGGTCAACGGGATGCACTCCCTGTTCAGCGGGGTGCTGCCCAAGCACTTCTTTGCCGAGGCGCCGCAGTGCCCCTACGACAGTGACTTTGATACCGGTGATCTCAATTCCATCCAGCAAATGCTGGCGGATCATCATCAGGAGATCGCCGCCGTGATTCTGGAGCCGGTGGTACAGGGGGCCGGTGGCATGCGCATGTACCACCCCACCTACCTGAAGGCGGTGCGCGCCCTCTGTGATCAGTATGGGGTGCTGCTGATCTTTGATGAAATTGCCACCGGCTTTGGTCGCACCGGCAAGCTGTTTGCGCTGGAGCATGCGGATGTGTGCCCGGACATTCTCTGCCTGGGCAAGGCTATCACTGGTGGCTACATGACCCTGGCGGCGACCCTGTGTACCGATCAGGTGGCGGCCGGTATTTGCGATGGCGAGGCCGGTGTCTTGATGCACGGGCCCACCTTCATGGGCAACCCGCTGGCCTGTGCGGTGGCCAATGCCAGCATTCAGCTACTGCTGGATTCCGGCTGGCAGGAAAAAGTGGCGGCCATCGAGGCGCAGCTAAAGGCGGAGTTGCTGCCACTCAAGGACCTGCCTGCGGTGGCGGATACCCGGGTGTTGGGCGCCATCGGCGTGATG
>Ga0208833_1000362_pt1 | contig 12266 bp, 7 predicted proteins | sample DeeseametaMP1788_FD_184181 | JGI IMG/M metagenome (GOLD analysis project Ga0208833, IMG submission 184181) | Marine microbial communities from the Deep Pacific Ocean - MP1788 (SPAdes) | ecosystem: Environmental > Aquatic > Marine > Oceanic | place: North Pacific Ocean | collected 2011-05-03 | reverse complement strand
CCAATGTCCCGCTGGTGGTTATTGAGCCACCCGAGTAGAACCAAGGCTGATTCAGAGAGTTCAATAGTATTGATTCGGAGGAATCTGCATGCCGACGTGTGGCTATCCGGAATGCAAAGAGGACGGTGTGCAGATCAGCCGCCTATCACCCGAAGGATTCCTAGTCGCCACAGGCAGCAAGGCCTACTCGTTCAGAGAGGCCTACCGCAGGTTCCACTACTGCGAGGAGCATCACGACGAACTGATGACCTCGGTGTGGAACAGGGTCAGAAAGTCCGAGGACAAGGACGACGATCACGTCGCTCCCACCGCCATCTGACTGCGGTATGTTCATCAAATCAACCTGCGCAGTCAGTGCATGGCTTCGTACGTCAGCCATCTCGAATGCGCGTACACCGGGCAGCGCTACGAGGCCGATGGATTGCACACCGTGTCCGATGCTGGCAAGCCCCTCCTGGTGAGGTACGACCTCGGCAGGCTGGGAGACGAAGTGCAGAGGGAGGACATCGAGTCCTCGGACGAGCCGGGATTCTGGAGGTACTCGCCCCTACTGCCCGTAGACGACCCCGCAGACCGAGTCTCATTGGGAGAGGTCATCACGCCCCTCGTCAGCCTCGAGCGCTCGGCCCACACGCTGGGAGCCCGACCGGGCAAGGTGCTGGTGAAGGACGAGTCGCGGCTGCCGACTGGCTCGTTCAAGGCGCGGGGGCTGGCTCTGGCCGTTTCCATGGCCAAGCAGCTCGGCATCAGCCATCTAGCCGTTCCGACCAATGGGAATGCAGGCTCCGCTCTCGCCGCCTACGCCAGCAGGGCGGGCATCAGGACCACCATCCTGTGCCCGTACAACACACCTGAGATCAACTCGCAGGAGACCAAGGCCCAAGGCGGTGACACCCACCTCGTTAACGGCCTCATCGGGGAGTGCGGTCGAATCATCTCCGAGGGCTCGGACGAGGTTGGGTGGTTCTCCGTCTCAACCCTCAAGGAGCCTTACAGGATAGAGGGCAAGAAGACGATGGGAATCGAACTCGCCGAGCAGATGGGCTGGCAACTGCCTGATGTCATATTCTACCCGACTGGCGGTGGAACCGGCATCATCGGGATGTGGAAGGCCTTCGCGGAACTGACTGAGTTGGGCTGGATAGACTGCAAACTTCCCCGAATGGTCGCAGTGCAGTCTACCGGCTGCGCACCGATTGTCAGGGCCTGGGAGGAGGGCGAGGAGTTCGCCGAGTTCTGGGAGGACGCCGAGACCGACGCATCGGGAATCAGAGTCCCTGCCGCCCTAGGCGACTTCCTCATACTGAGGGCCGTCCGAGAGTCCGGTGGATTCGCGATCGCTGTCAGCGACGAGGAGATACATCGCATGGTGGAGGCAATTGGGCACGAGGACGGGTTGCTGATGTGCCCCGAGGGCGCTGCCACGGCTGCTGCCTGCAAGGTCGCTCTCGAGAAGGGCATGATCGGCGAGGACGACACGGTCGTCCTGTTCAACACCGCGACCGGGCTGAAGTACCCAATGCCAGCAGTCACTTCCCTCATCGACAAGGACGCCGATATCGACTACGGCCTCTTCGGCTACTAGATCAGGCCGAGGGCGTCCTCGATTCGGTTCAGCTCCGGGCCTGTGGAGCCCGAGCCTACGAGCGCATGCGTGTCGCTGGCTGCGCAGCCTGCGCCGACGTGAGGCGAGCCGAAGGTCACGGTCCCGACCATCACCGGGACCTTCATCGCAGCCTCGATGGCCTCGGCCTCTGCCTTCGAGATGTCAGGGTGTGCGAGGACTCCTTTGCCGTTGGCGACCAGCATGCTGCCCACGGTGTCATGGCCTGCTACTTTGCAGCGAATCGCATCGACGCCCAGGACCTCGCCGATCATATCCACGCCCGCCTGAGGCACGACTGGGCTGACCACCGCCCCGTGCCGGTTGCACTCGATTAGGTTGCCAGCGGCGTTGACGCCGCTCTCCATCACGACGACGTCGCAGAAGCTGGTCAGTTCGTCCAGGTCCTCCTCGGTGGCGATGTCCGCGACGGCGATGCCCCTGCTGTTTCCCCTCAGGAGGCTGCCGAGCAGAGACGAGCCGCCCACGAAGAACGGATGCATCTCCATGTCGAAGGCTGACTCCAGCTCCTCTACAGCCGCCTCATCGAGCGAACGTGGGTGGAACAGGATGTCGTCGATCACGGACAGGTAGACTCCGACATGGGTGTGGCCGAGTATGTCTCCAGTAGTAATCGACATGGTTCCACCTGGATATCTTGGACTATGGCTCTGCCTGTAATCTCGTTATTGGTGCGGGGGGTGAAGGAGAGTGGCACAGCGACGAACGTTCCCGTGGGCTCTCGCGCCACAGTACAGGAGTCGACGCAGGAGGGCTTGACTTCCGGGTTCGGTATGGGACCGGGTAGAACCCCTCCGCTGTGGCCGTGCACAACTCATCCTTCGAATGTGAATTGATATGCGCTATTGGACAGAGGCCCACAAGGGCCTTGGTGTTGTAGATCTAATTGGATGCTCGGGGGGTTAGTGCAGCTGGGCTGAATACCTCGGCGAACCTCGGTACTTACACCCGCTGTCTATCAAACTCGTCTTCTACGAGTCCCCTGAGGTGCCTCGTCTTTCGGGCGACTTCGAGCTTAGATGCTTTCAGCTCTTATCCGCTAGAGCGTGGCTACCCAGCATTGCCCTGCCGGACAACTGGTAAACTAGTGGCTCCGAGCCCTCGTTCCTCTCGTACTAAAGGGCCCTTCCGATCAGGCACCTGATACGCCTCAACCACAAAGCAACAAACCTGTCTCACGACGGTCTAAACCCATCTCACGATCCCCTTTAATGGGCGAACAACCCCACCCTTCCCAGCTGCTGCACCAGGAGGTTGGGAAGAGACGACATCGAAGTAGCAAGCCACCAGGTCGATATGTGCTCTTGCTGGTGACAACTCAATTATCCCCGAGGTAACTTTTCTGTTATCAATGGCCCCCAGAAATGAGGCACATTGGTTCGTTAGGCCCTGCTTTCGCATCGTCGATCGTTATTGGTCCGATCCACGTCAAGCCAGCTTTTCCCCTTACGGTTAACGGTGGAGACTGAACCACCTAAGCTGACCTTTGGGCACGCCTGTTAGGTTTTCGGGCGCGTGGCGCCCCACCCAAACTGCCCACCAAGCGGTGTTCTCATGAAGAGTGAGTACAGCCACACACTAAGGACGGTGTCTCTATGGACGACTACTCCCGGGACTAACGTCCCGAGGATCAGCATCTCCCGTCTACTCAGCACAAAGTGTGCGAATGTACAGCGCCAGGCTGCAGTAAAGCTCTACGGGGTCTTCGCTTGCAGGTTGAGGTTACTGGACTGTGCGCCAGTAATAGTCAATTTCGCCGGACGTACCGCGGAGACAGTGGGACTCTCGTTGTGCCATTCATGCAAGTCGCCAATTAAGCGACAAGGTATTACGCTACCTTAAGAGGGTCATAGTTACCCCCGCTGTTTACCGGTCCTTCGCCGGGTTGAAACCCGATTTCAGATACCGGCACTGAGCAGGATTCAGCGACTATACGCAACCTTTCGGTCTAGCAGTCGCCTATGTTTTTATTAAACAGTCGGAGTCCCCTGGTCACTGCGACCAGCTTATCTCTAAGCTGGCACTCCTTCTCCCGAAGTTACAGAGCTATTTTGCCGAGTTCCTTCGCGGTACTTTGCCCGTCACACCTTAGGCTGCTCACCCAGGGGCACCTGTGTCAGTTCTCGGTACGGTCACCTCTGCGGCTTTTCACGGGACCCTGGCCTCATTCGTCTTTTGCTCACGCCTTCTCGATCTTCTCACCGTTACGGTTCTCCGATCGATTATCGAACGCTTCGACACCCCATGACAGGAGTGCACGAACTAGCCCGAGCCGTCACCATATTGCAGAGGGGCATACGAATATTAACGCATTTCCCTTTCGAACATCTCGGTTAAGAATGTCCTTAGGACCGGCTAACCCTCGGCTGATGAACATTGCCGAGGAACCCTGGCCCCTTCGGTGGTGCGGATTCTCACCGCACTATGCTGCTACTCTTCCCTGGATTCTCATACGTAGACGGTCCACTAGATCTCACAACCTAGCTTCTACCCGACCACGTCGCCGCGCTACCCCATCTCCTTTCGGAGGGTCAGCGTATCGGTATTCAGTTTGAGTCCCGTCCATTTTTCGGGCCCGCAAGCTTGACCAGTGATCTGTTACGAACTCTTTCAAGGGTGGCTGCTTCTAAGCCCACCTTCTGGTTGTCTTCGACCACGGACGCCGTTTGTGATTAACACTTAACTGAAATTTTGGGACCTTAACGCTGAGCTGGTTTCTTCACCTTTCGTCACGGTAGCTTACCCACCGTGGCTCACTCCCCGCTTCTACGACGAATGCAACTTTGGAGTTTGACAGCGTGCCGAGGGATTGCTCCCCCTAAACACCCAATCAGTGCTCTACCTCGCATTCCATCTCCACGGAGGTCTACCTACGAGTAGTCTCGCGCGGAACCTGCTATTGCCCATCTCGATTGGACTTTCACCCCTATACCCAGCTCTTCCGAGCGATTTGCACATCAGCAACGGTTCGTCCCTCCACCCAATTTTCATCGGGCTTCAGACTGGCCAGGCATAGATCGATAGGCTTCAGGTCTCCCACCATTGACTCCGGGCGAGCGCACCCAGTCCCTGACCGCTTACGCGGCTGCGGACCTTTCGGTTTCCCTTCGGCTTCGCAGATCAACTGCTTAACCTCGCCAATGATCAGAACTCCCAGGGGCATTTTTCGAAACGCAAGAATAGACGCTGCTCATATCTTCGCTTTCACGCCTATTCAGCTTGTTCCCGACTGGTTTCAGGGTCTTTTCACATCCCGCTAAGGATACTTTTCAGCTTTCGCTCACGCTACTTGTCAACTATCGGTCTCGAGTAGTATTCAGGATTGGAAGTCTCTGCCTCCCATATTCACGCGCGATATCCAACGCACGCTACTCAGGATTCATCACTTGGCCATATGCAGTACGTGTACGGGACTTTCACCCTCTGTGGTGCGCCGTTCCAGGACGACTTCCACTTCCTGCACTTAGACTACAGATGATCCTTACCCCACATTTCTCCAAGGTTTCCCAAAGAGATTCGGTTTGTCCTATTCCGTGTTCGTTCGCCACTACTAACGGAATCTCGATTGATTTCTTTTCCTCTCCCTACTGAGATGTTTCAGTTCAGGAGGTTCCCTTTCCTCATTGAGGAATGGCACAGAGTGCCAGGAGGTCCAATTCAGCTATTTGCGGATCCATGAGATTCTTGCCTCTCCCCGCAACTTATCGCAGCTTGTCACGACCTTCTTCGGCTCTCGAGCCGAGCCATCCCCCAGTCGGGTTGTAGCATCTTGTGATTCTACAATCCCACCTTTGTGAGTCCTCTGGTGTCCAGGCATATCAATTCAGGTATCTCAGGCCACTCCGTCTCCCCGCAGGGCTGAGCGGCCTCAACCACTTACTATGGTACCTGATAGTACCAAAGCGCACTAAATGCAGGTTGGCGACCTACCTTTGGTATTTGAACTAAGCGGGATTCACCCGCCCCCCTTAGGGGGCGGTGAAAGTAGGGTCAGTCATCATCGTTCTCTGGGATGTGATCCAAGCCGAATGCCAAGGAGGTAGAGGAGAGTGCCCCGGGGCTGTCCTCGAGGCCGAACAGCAAACTACCCTCAGCAGGGGGCTCGGGGGCCACGTCCAAGTCGAATGGGAGCTCAGAGGAAGCAGGTATCGAAGCGTCTCTGTCGAGGTCGAAAGGGAGGTCGATGGGCTCGGGCGAGGATTCTGTGTCAGAGTGCTCCAACTCGGTGACCGGGGCTGGTCCCGAGCCCTCGTCGCTGCCGCATGCAGGGCACGACGGGGAGCCGGCGGACACCAGTCCGCATATCGGGCATTCGTACACTGGCCTCGCTGCCCGGACTCACGCTTCACGCTGTCGGAGAGTCGGTCAGGCGAGGCGTCAGAAGCTGGTGTAGAGGACGCCGTGGAAGACGATGATGAAGACGGTCGCGATGATGCAGGTGATGACCATCACAGGCAGGCCCACCCTAGCCCACTCCGCAGTGGTGATCGGTCTCGGCCCGCGCTCGCTGATGGCTACGGTCATCACGTTGGCGCTGGAGCCGATGGGAGTGGCGTTGCCACCGAATCCAGCCCCCATGGCGAGAGCCCAGAACAGAGGTGCTATGTCGATGCTCGGGTCGGCTTCGCCGATGCTTACGATCACTGGGATCATCGCGGCGGTGAAGGGGATGTTGTCGATGACCGCGCTGGCGATAGCCGAGACCCAGACGACGGCTACGGCGAGCATCACCTGGTTGCTACCGAAGTTGTCGTAGATCCAATATGCCAGATCGGACATGTAGCCTACGTTGCCGACCGCTCCGACTAGGATGAACAGGCCGGCGAAGAACAGCAGGGCGGCCCACTCGATCCTCTCGGTGACCATGTGCATGAGACCGCCCCTGAGCTCGTGGTCCTTAGGGCGGGCCGCGACGAGCGCCAGACCTGCTCCGGTCAGTGCGATGGCGTGGATCTCGATTGCTAGACCAAGGAACTCCTTGGCGGAGAACGTCATCACCGTCAGGAGCAGGATGGCCAAGGTGGTGTACATGAGCCTCTTGTCCTCGACGGCATCCCACTCGTCCTCGGCGAGGATGGAGTCCACATTCGCAGGCTTCGAGTCGGCCCAGTCGCGGTAGTACCAGCGCATGTAACCCAGCGTTACGATCCATGCCAGCAAAGTCAGGATGCCTAAGCGTAGCAGGAACCCGTTGAAGCCGAACAGGTGGTCGAGTCCGAGATTGGCTGCCTCGGTGGCTATCATCACATTAGGCGGGTCGCCGACCATGGATGCGACGCCGCCTGTGTCGGAGAGGATGGCCTCGGCGATCAGAGGGGGTATTGGATTGATCTCCATCCTGTTGCAGATTCTCAGGGTGACTGGGGCGATGATGATGATTGCCGTGACGTTGTCGATGACCAGTGAGATCACGGTGGTGAAGGTGCCGAGCAGGACGATGAGTTTCCACGGGTCGCCCCCGCTCATCTTCGCCGCCTTTATGGCGATGAACTCGAAGAATCCGCAGAGCTCGAGGATGGCGGCGAAGACCATCATGCCAAGCAGTAGTCCGATTACCTCGAACTCGATCCAACCAAGCATCGTGTGTTCGAGAGAGTATGTTTTGACCAACTCTCCAGCGCTATCGTAGACCTCGTGGAGGTGAAAGACGCCGGTCGCATGACCGTATAGGAGCATGACCGTCGAACCGAACCAAGCCGCGATCGTGCGGTGTGTGGATTCGGACAGGATGAGTATGAATGACACTATGAAAACAGCCAGAACCACCTGTTCGTGACTGAGCATGGCTTGCCGACCATTGGGGCCTCTAAATAAGTGACCATGCAACCCTATCCTCAGAGAGGATAGTTTTCGGCGTCCTCAGTAGTTCCCAGACCAGAACACGGCGACGTTGCCTCGGTGGTGGACCAACCTCGAGCCAGTGGCTTCTGCGAGGAGGCCGAACATCTCAGACCTCTCTGCAGCACCATTGGCCACTCCCCGATTGGCCTTCACCTTCACTAGGCCACGCTTGGAGAGTTGGTCGCTGAGTTCCTGGACCACCGAGTCGGTGACCCCATCCTTGCCAATCCTGACGGTGACTGATGTCGTCTTATCCTTGGCCTGGCGCCGCACGGAGTCGGGGATGCCGGGGCTAATCAGAATCGCCCCCCGAGAAGTCCGGGCCAGAGCGCTCGATTCTGCCGCAGTTCTCGCAGGTTATGACGAGCATGCCCCCTGTGATCCGGGTTCGGGCGGTGCGCCCGGGAATCAGGGCTGATTCGCAGCCCCGGCAGATCAGTCGCGAGGTGCCGGAGTCAGGACGCTCGCCGTGACGCTTGCCTATGCGGAGTATGTCACGCGCGGCGGCGTCGGCGAGCCGAGGGTCGATGGCATCGGAGTCCTTCAGCAGGGATGACAGCTCATCGACGGCCCTCGAGGCCCTCCTCTTCCTCTTCGAGTCCCTACTGCCATGACGGCGCGGCTTCGTCATCCTGACCTCACAGGGCACCGGAGAGGGCTTCCTCTATGGCCATGCCGACTTCGTCGATCGAGCGGTCTCCGTCGATTCTGACCAGCAGGCCCCTCTGCGCGTACCAGTCGGCTAACGGGGCCGTCTGCTGGTGGTAAGCCGAGAGCCGTTTCCTGACGGTCTGCTCGTTGTCGTCCTCGCGCTGGATGAGACGGCTGGATATCCCGGAGGGAGCCGGATTGAAGGCGACATGGTAGATGTCGCCGGTCTCGGGGTCCATCCTCCTGCCGACGATGCGCTCGACTACCGCATCGTCCGGGACCTCGATTGAGATGACGGCATAGACCTCTGCCACCTGTGACAGGGCCTCGGCCTGGGGGATGGTGCGTGGGTAGCCGTCGAACAGGACCCCCGAGGAGGCGTCATCGTCCTGCAGCCTCTCGGCAATTAGCCCGATGATGATGACGTCGGGCACGAGGACCCCGGCGTCCATGTAGCCCTTGGCCTCCATACCTAGCTCGGAGCCAGCGGCCACCGCGGCGCGGAGCATGTCGCCAGTCGATATCTGAGGCTTCCCGGTGCGAGCGACGATCCTGCCCGCTTGCGTCCCCTTGCCCGCGCCCGGGGGGCCGAACAGGACGACTGAGCCGCTCATCGGCTCGACGGACGTGGCGTGGGTGATAAGCCAAGCGCAGCCTAAGGCTTGTTCTGCTCCCACCACAGGTGGCCATAAGCTACCCACTGCTCCATGGTCCAACCCTCGGGAAGCCCGCCGAGTGGCAAGGGGTGAGCCCCCTCTGGAGACGAGGGGGGTTTCAGCGACGGGGACGACTGGGCGATGGCGGTTTGGACCTCTTCATCACTGACCCCACCCGTCATGACCTCTCCCGAAGCGGATGTGTCTAGGGCAGCGGCCTTGCGCTCGGACTGGGTTCCAGCGAGGAGGGCGGAGCCGGGCGGAATCAGCTCCTCCTCGGGCCTGAGCGACGACTCGGATGACCTGCGCATCCTGACGCCTGCGGCCACGACCGAGCCGAGCAGCGTGAGGAAGACCAGCGCCAAGGTCCAGTTAGGCAGTCCCAGATAGTCAAGCAGACCGCCAAGGCCACCGCGTGAGGACTCCCTTGCCTTGCTCACCCCCACCTCCAAGGTTCCGTCGGTGACAGTGGTGCTCGCGTCGCTGCCCGTCGAGTTCGCGAGGAGAGTGATTTCAGCCAGTCCGTGGGCGGCGTCGTCACCGGGGACCGCGGTGACTGTGACCACCGCGGATTCGCCCGCGCCCAGCGCTAGGATTAATGACGGACTGACTTCTATGGTCCAGTCATCGGGGCCGATTGCCTCGATATCGATATCGCTGACGGTATTGCCAAGATTGGTGACAACGACTTCGAAGGAGTCGCCTTCGGAGCCGATGTCCTCGATAGCCGTGGAATCGAAGGAGAGTCCGATCCAGATCGAGGGCACCACTTCTATGGCCATCTCGACGGTGTATACGGAGGTCTCACCACTGGGAGTGGTTGCCTCGATGATGACTGAGACTGTCTGCTCCAGTGGCCCTGCAGGAAGGCTGCCGGGTAGGTCGACACCGACGGAGATGGTCGCCTCCCTGTTCATATCCATAGAGAAGTCCTTGCCGGACAGGAAGCCGCCCGACCAGTCTGCAGGGAGGCTGCCCATCGTCAGGCTGACGGACAATTCGACGTTTCCTATGTTGTGAGCGAGGATGTCAGCAGTACCGGGGCGCCCGAGGGCGATGGACATGGTGTCATCCCATGACAGGTCCAATGCCGCGATCTCCTGCACCACGAGACGAGTGGCATTGGTGACGGTAGGGCCGTCGGCTAGGGTCGTGCGGATGGTGATGGTGTTGGAGTCCCCCATCTCCGCGGCCGGAGGCACGATGGTGACGATGGTGACTGATTTCGAGGAGCCCGCAACTATGTCGAGGGAGATCTCCTCCGATTGCACGTCGCTTCCCTCAGTGAGCTGGATGGGCCAACTGTTCAGTGACGAGAACGCCTGGACGACGAACTGCATGGGCACGTTACCCTGGTTGGATACGACCAATTCGGTGGATATGGTGTCGCTGTTCAGGACGAATCTCGGCAGAGCGAGGGCCAGAGGGCCGAGCGCGGCTCCGTCTGAGTCGAACAACTCCGGAGAGAAGTCGAGGCTCTCGAATACCTCGACCGTGGTATGCTCGTTAGTCTGCAGACTCGGATCGTTGACCGAGGTGGTGATGCACTCGACGTCCTCGGTGGTGCCTGCCGCGGGCTCGCCATCTTGGGCCGTAGGGACCCTGATACGTATCGGCAGGGGTAGGAACTGCAGTCGGTTCAGCGGCTCGAGCGTCAACTCGGAGGACTGGCTGTTGCCGAGGTGTATGGTCCAGCGCTCAGTGGTCTCGCAACTGACGGTGTACTGCGTCGGGCCGTTGCCCGTGTTCTTGATGGAGAGAGAGAAGACGGCGAAATCGCCGGGCTCGGCGCCTAGGCCCCCGGTCCCAGCGACTATGGTGAACAGGCCCTCCACTCTCTCCACGATAACGGTGAGCCTGATGCTGTGGGCTACGGTAGGGGCGTTCGTGTCAAACAGGGTCAAGTCGGAGACGAAAGTCCCCGGGAGGGCGTAGACGGCGTCGGACGGGTTCGAGATGTCGGTGTCCATATCCGACATGTTGAGAGTGACCACGATGCGATCCCCCTCCTCTCCAAAGGGAGCCAGCGTCCACGGTCCGGACTCGTTGATCAACTTCCACCACTCGTCCTGAGGCTGATACAGAACGCCGTCGTTGCTCAGTAGCTGCACAGGCGAAACGCTCAGCCCGACCGATATCTGCGAGGTTCCCTCGTTGCGCATCTCGAGCTCGAAGAGTACCCAGCTCGCCGTCCTCGGGTCGAGTGTGCGGGTCTTGGCCTGCTCTAACTCGGCCGGGTTTTTGGGCACGGTGCCGTCCTCCAGCAGAGGCGTGAGTCGGACGCCTATCTGCGAGACGTTGATGAGCAGTAGGATGCGATTGTTGTCGACACCATTGACCTCGTCGTTCAGCTCTTCGACCTCTGATGCAGAGTCCAGCCGTAACTCCAACGTGTGGAGTCCTGTCGTAGAGAAGGAGTGCGGGAACGACAGCGAGTCCAGCATCCCCCCGTCCAGCGAGGAGCGCCCGGAGGTGTGGATGATGACTCCGTCGGTGATGTCCTCGATCTCGATCGAGTAGGCGCCGGTGGGCGCTGCGGCTTGGTTCTTCCACGCCGCCTCGACGAGGAAGGTGTCCCCCTGCAGCGGGCTCTCCACAGAGCTCGACAGCGAGCCCGCGAAGACGGTGAGATCGGAGTCCTCGCGCTCCACGACCAAGCCGCTCAGCACGAGGGCGAAGTTCTGCATACCGCCGCCGGCGTGTCCGACCTCGATGGTCCACAGACCCGTCGGACCTGCCGGCAGGCGTATCCTCTCGATGTTGTTCAGGCGGTCTGCCGAGCCGCCGGTTACACTCATGCCGTTGGCGAAGTCATTGCCGAGGTACTCGGTGCCATCGGGGGAAGTCGCCTTGAGATCCAGATCATTGACCAGCCTCGGCGCGCTTTGGTCGGCTACAGCCGAGCCCTCTCTGTCGTTCCAGACGAGGGTGATGTCCATCCCCGATGCTCCGTCCACGTCGAAGGTGTAGAGGAAGCTGTGACCAGGCAGGAGCTCGCGAGAGTAATCGTACATCACGGAGAGCGCCTGACCACTGGAAGTCGGGTAGAGGCTGTTTGCGAGGTCCAGCTGACCCCATCCCTCCATCGCATTGGGCACGTCTGCTGCGCCGATGTCCTCGGCGCCGTTGATCATGATGGCTCGAATCAGGTCGGAGCGCGGCTCGGTGATGCCTTCGTATTCCCTGAGGTACTGTCTGACCATAGCGGCCGCTCCTGCGGCCACGGGCGTGGCCATCGAGGAGCCGTTCAGCGTCATGTAAAGTGGAGTGGTGCCGTCGCTGTGGGTGGCGCTGGAGCACGAGCCTCCATTGGCGAACTGAGCCTCCTCGGCTCTGGCCGAGCATATCATCACCCCGGGCGCGACCAAGTCGGGCTTGATGCGCCCGTCGAGGGTGGTACCTCTAGATGAGAAGCCAGCGACGGAGCCCTCGGCCGTGCTGCCGTAAGCGCCGGTCGTGGAAGCCCCTACCGTGAGCACGTTCTTCGCCGTCCC